>CEQQ01017781.1_pt1 | contig 11052 bp, 11 predicted proteins | sample 531041 | NCBI WGS metagenome assembly CEQQ01 (sample SAMEA2621222, study PRJEB7988) | marine metagenome | biome: marine biome (ENVO:00000447); feature: deep chlorophyll maximum layer (ENVO:xxxxxxxx); material: "saline water (ENVO:00002010), including plankton (ENVO:xxxxxxxx)" | depth 150 m | reverse complement strand
AATCTGTTGTATGAGTATGGTTCTTGTTTTGATCTGTTTGTGTTGAACCAAAAACTCTACTTGCATCAGTGCTACCAGTATTTGCCCAGCCTCTAATAAATTGTCCTCTTAGATCAGGTAAAGCAAAAGTTGATGATCCATCTCCTACACCAAATGTTGTAGATATGGCGGAGAACAATGTTGCATAAGTTGATCTACTAATATTTGATCCATTACATTCTAAAAATCCTGTTGGTGGTGTATTAGCTGCATGAGCAAGAATTGTACCTACAGGCACTCCAGAAGCTAAACCACCCCAAGCTGATCCGTTATATCCTTCAAATTCTGTCGTAGTATTATTGAATCTTATCTGACCTGTAGCTGCTGTTGGTCTTTGGGCGGTTGTACCATTTGGCAGTTTTAAAGCACCAGTACCAGCCATAACAATATCACCAGCAGAATCTACTGTGCCTGTAAAATCGGGATCAGCTTTTGTTGCTAATCCAAAGTTATTAGTATGTGCTGCATCTGTCAGACTTCCTAAAACTAACCAGCCATTATTTGAACTATTCCTAATTTTTAGTAAGTTTGTTGAAGTATCTACCCATATCTTGTAAGCAACAGTAGTGGAAGGATCAGAAGAACCACTATTTAAAGACTGAACATCCCCTAATACAGTATTAAGTTCGGCTCTAAAAGAAGAACCGACTTGGTTAGCTAAATTATAATCTGACGTATTACTCATTATGTGACCTCCTTACCAAAACCTGATGCTGCCCATACAAATGATCTTGCAACTGCTGAACTGCCATTTTTAAAAGTGACTTGGAAACCTGTCCTACTTATATTAGCAAGTTCATGGAAATCCCCAGATTGTTGATTGGTTGGAGTCACTACTACAGTTGGTGTTTGCTTAAATGCGTTTGTAAAAGAAACAGAATATTGAGATGATCCAGTAGTAACTGGAGTCGAGATAGATTCTGTTCTTCCCTGTAATTCTAATTTAGCACCTAATTTCGTGACAGCTATATTTTGGTTAGTGTCATTACTTGTTAATATTGCTTTAAATTCAAATGCTCTACCTGTAATTAGAACATTACTAAATTCTTTATAAGCACTCCATGTTGGTGAACCTGATGGGTCATCATTTGTTGATCTTACATAAACAGCAGCATTACACTTAGTAGCCTCAGTAAGTCCACCAACTTGATCTATATATCCCCAATCATCTACTAAATCAACTCTATCATCCCATAAATTATTTAAGTTAAAACTAGATGCTTCAAGAACTTTTCTTAGGTTTACGTCATATGGCTGCGTTAAATCTACAGAATTAGCAAAAACATACTCTCCAGAAGTTGATACTGCATTATTAGTTATTGTAAGTTTTAAGGCATCTAAAGAAGAATCATAAACTGTATTTGTTTTTGAACCAGTAAAGTTTGGTGTATGTTCATCAACATTACCTACTAATAATCTTTCAGATGGTGCAGGCAAATTGGTAGTAACTCTAGTATTATTCCAAGCAGAATCCTGTGAGCCTGGTGATGGACTTTCTCGCCCACCATCATCTTCAAATTTAATTAAATAAGTTCCTGCCAATAAAGGCACAATCTTCTGTGTTTGGTTTCCAGCAGCAGCTACAACTATATTCTGTCCATCCTTCCATTGAGCACCTGTTGTCTTGCTAGAGTGTCTGATTAAAGTCTTACCACCTAACAACACATCAAGTTCTGTAGCACGATCCCAACTTAGTATCGCACTTGTCTCATCAATCGGTAATAAACTAACTCCACTAACATTAGAAGGAGGATCAGTTTTACCTTTTGCTACAAAAAACGGACTTTGCGGTGTATTAAAGGTTGTAGATCGTAAACCAGAAGAACTTACGCTATAAACTTCAATCTGATAATTACCAGCAATAGTATCTAAAATTTCATAACTTTTTGAATTATCAACAGTTCTTGATATAAAGTTTCCATTCTGTAACCTGTAACGAATGTAATGTGTATCTGAAGTGCTAGTCCAACTAACAACAATTTTTACTCTTGCTATTCCAGTATTTTCATAAATGACTTCTGTTGCACTAACATTTGATGGTGCTGCTGGGGGAATATCTAAATTTGTTACATCTCTTACTGGTAACGCTATGCCATTTTCAATATGGTTATATTTACCAGAATTATATTCACTAGCAGTAATAACATAATTAATTCTATCTTGTTCTTGAACTTCTAATACTCTCCAAGTTGTTGTAAGGATAGTACTCGTTTCAAATATCCAAACACTATTAGAATTTGGTGCAGCAGAAAAATGCTGACCAAGACTAAAAACATTATTAGTAATACCAGAGACTGTAACTTGTTCTACTGTCCCATCAGGTAAAACAGTACTTAGTGTTGATGCACCTTGAATACTTAATCCAGTGGCATCATCTACAGTTACAGAATTAGTTGTTGCGGAAACTATACGACCACCTCTTCTTTCTCCGCTACGAACAGGATCAGCTATTTCAATAATTTGGCCTGGTCTGACAACAGTACCAGCATCTATAGAGGTAGTAAATGAAACAACTTCACGTTCCACATTGCTCATATAGAGCAGCCATTTTGCTAATCGTGCAGCTTGACCTCTTGATGTACAAGCAAACGCATCAATATTTCGGACAACTGATCCATACCTTGCTTGGTTTGCAGTATCAATCTCTTCGACATAATTTATATCTCTTAATTCTAAATCTAAATATTTTGCAACTACAACTGTAGGTCTTTGCCTTTGACTTGTGTTTGAATAATTAAATCCAGGTTCTAATACATTGGCAAGTGTAAACAAATAACTAGAATCTTTTGGAGAGTCTTGTGTAACAGTTAAATTGCCAGCTTCATAATATGGCATAGCTCTAAATACAGAACACATCTGATTTATCACGTTATATGCTTCTTGTTGATTATTAATATTTACATTACAAGAAAAACGTGGCTCAGTAGCACCTGTTCCTGTGCCGTCATCAACTTGTTGTGAACAATAAACTGAAGCTGCATAAAAACTAAACTTATCTATTTCAGTTTCAATAACATGAGCACCTAGCCCATACCTAGACGATGTAAGAAGATCGTATAAACACCAAGCTGGATCGTTTGTATATTGTGCTGCACCTAGCGTTCCATTAAATGTCCCTGTGTAAGACAAGCTGCCATCAGCGTTAACTGTTGCATTATGTGGGATTTTTACTTTTATACCTTTTACTAAATATTTTCGAGATGGAATTGATGAGAATTGTTCTGCATCTACTTTCAATCCAATTAATGCACTGTTTGGGTAACTTCTTTTGTCATATTTAATCTCAACATATGTATTAAATTGAATTTCATTTTGTAATTTTGATGATGTACTATCTGCTGTAATCCTCTGTACCTTTATATTTACAGGAAAAGCACCATTAAGATTTACAAGATAATCTCTTACATATGGATCAGGTGTTCTACCAGCTATTTTTGCCGAACCACCAGACAAAACAGTTTGATAACCACCACCGCTATATTGAACAAGAATCGCTAGTTCTACATCAGTACCAAAAATATCTCCTTCGTCACTAAATTGTTGCAGAGCAGGAACAGTTATTTGCACAGAAACTGCATCAACATCTGAATCAGTTATCTGTATAACTCTACCAGCACTACCAGAAGGAATTGCTGTTCCAGCACCAGCTACTGTTTTTGTTGTAGCAACATTTCTAGTTATTGGTATTACAGTCTGACTAGATGTTCCAGTTCTGGTTTCAAATGAGACATCTTTAAAATTAAAACTACCATCAGCAGCTTGTAATGGCGTGTTGTTAAAAAATATAGATTTAGCACCATCAACTAAACCACTTATTTCACCTTCTCCTATAAGATCAAGAATCCTAGCAAAGGATTTAGAATCAAGATTATCTTTTTCTTCATGTGGAGTGCCACCACCTCCACCTCCTCCTTTTCCACCACCACCAGAACCTATAATCTTCATACTTCTACCTGTTCATTTTCAATCGCTGCTGATATAACAACAGATCCAACCATAGTTTCTCCATAGATTACAGGCACTGGAACACCAGCCCTTGATGTATTTTGTATTCCACTAAAATTAAATGATAATCTAGGATCTTGTTCCTGTTCTTTTATATTTTGAACAGGAGTTAACATTTGAGCAAGTCCTGAGAAAGCTAAAGCAAGACCAACATTTCCAATAATTGCAGCACTTGTCGCTGCAAATCCACTAGCTCCTGCTGTAAATGAACCACTAAATACTGGAGCAGCACCAGGTAATAATATAGCTGTACCAATTAAAGCCACCCCTAACAAAAATTGACGCATACCTCTACCCCCTTCTCCTCCAACAATAGGAATAATTTTTATATCTTCTTGCCCATTTGGATAATGTATTTCTTCTTCTTTTATTTCCCAATTACCAACTAATACCTTGTAATATCTATCTCCCATATGTGCTTCTAATTCTGGAAAGTTAACAACTAAAAATCTTATTGCCTGTGCAGCACTATGTACTTCAGCTTCAAAGGTTTTCTGACCTAAAAACTTAGCAAGTTCTCCGTATAATCTAATTTTCCTTAACATAACGAATCCTCTTACCTGTACATTTTAACAACCATTCATCTAATAGATCACGACTTGATAATCTATTTTGTAAATGATGCAAAACTGTTTGCTGTCCTAAGTAAACACCAATATGATTTAATCCGCTACTGCTTATTGACATTAATAATAAATCTCCATATTTTAAATCTTCTTCTGGATGTAATTCTCTAAATCCCGTTTTTGTAAAACAATCAACAAACATTGGGTTTTTTATAAAATCTTCTGGATCGTTTGGCCTGACCCAATCAATAAGTTCTATTCCTAATTCTTCTTTATACCAATCTCTACACAAACTCCAACAATCAGTTACACCCCAAACCCATTTCCTGCCGATTAAAGGTGCTTTATAACCACATGGTTCGCAATACTGCCAATCTTTTAACTGTGGCTGTATTATCCACCATTTTAAATCTGACTTTTCACAAGCAACTCTATCTGCTTCACTTGGTTTTGCACTTGTAACTGGATGACTATGAACAACACCAACTATCTCTCCTTCATTATCTTCAATCCTTACCCAATCATCAGCATCAATAATAAATTGATCTGACGGATCAAACGCTAAATTTTTACAGGGGAAATAAACTTCTTTTCCTTTTTTAATAACTAAAAGACCACAAGATTCTCTTGGTTGTTCTTGTATTGCGTGTTCTAATGCTTTATCTTGCCAAGTCATGCAAAAAACGATCCAACTCCAGGAAAATCTTGAGGTAAAACTTGACGTTTTGGTAATCGCACTCCATCAAGATCAAAACTAGCACTTAATTCAAATTCTACTCCGTTTCTGTTTTCTGCAACTTTTCTATCTATAAAAAATATTTGAGTTGCAAATGTAGCAGTAGGATCAGGTGTACCAAATGGATTTATACCAGCTTCCATATCTATTAAACTTCCATCTTCTTGTAACAAAAAACTACCATCTTCTAATAAAATATCTCCACCAAGAAAATTTACATTATCAATATATCTACTTAAAGTTCTAATACGAGTAACTTTTGCTCCTTCTAAACCTTGAGGTACAGTTAATATTAAAGTTGTAAATGTTCCTAAAATATTAGAAATAGACAAACGAGGTCGAGGTAATTTTTTAGAGGTAAAATCAAAACCAGTAGCCTGTATTGGCATCCGTGTATATTGATTACCAGCAAAAATTACGTCTTGGTTTTCATTAGTATTTACTCCATTATGAAAATAGTAAACTGTATTAGAACCATGGATAGCAGTTATTAACTCAAGTTGAAAAAGCTCAATAATACTACTTGGATTTATTTTTTGTAATTCTGATACAGGACTGGTCATTAAGGTTCAAATACTTGTTGAAAAACCATACTTAATTTAGCTCGATTAACATAAGGAATTGATTTAGTCCATCTAAGACATACCCATTTATAAGCAGCACCACTTCCAGGGGGTTGCCAATCAAAAGAGGCACCATCTAAAGCTCTAGCCTCAAGAAATGCCTCAATCGTATCTGAATCTGTTTCGCTTACATCAAAATTAAGTGACCAAACATAAGGAATTGTATTTAGCCCAAATTTTATTCTATGTTGGTAGCCATCATTGAATTGTGCAATATTTATTTTAGGTGTTGTAGTCTTACGAGCTTGATAAGTAGGACTAATTGAAGGAAAAGTAGCCATTATCCTAATAGACCTCCTGGGCGTTTTTCTTTAATGAGTTCTGCTTGAACTGCTGCTCCTATTAATCTACCTAACTCTTCTCCACCTGACTCATCACCTTCAACTGAAGTGCCAGAAGCATCTACGTTTACTACAACACTTGTTGAACCCACCATAGCATGATTTGGAATTATAGTACCTGCACTATTAGGAACAAAAAGTTCTGGTCCACGTTCTCCTACAATTGAAGGTCTACCAACAGGAGGTCTGCCACCATTAGCAAAACTACTCATTGTAAGCGTACTTGGATCAGTTGGTCCTCGTTCAAAACCTGCAAAAACATTTTCTGTACCACCACCACCAAAAGAGCCAGCAATTAATCCTAAAATTCCTTTTGTTATTTGAGTAGAAACCATTTGTGCAGCCATATCTAAGAAATGATCTGCTATACGCATAAACATACTTCTAAACGCATCTTGTACTGTCATTGTTCCTTTTATTATTCCTTTAAATGATTCTTCAAAAGCACCTCCAAATGCTTTAGCAAATTCTACTGCTTGAAATCTTGCATCATTAAATTTTGCCATTTCTTTATTTAAATCAACCAATGCAGCTTGCATAGGGTCAGCCATAATTATGGATTGTCTTAATAACTCTTCGCTAATTTGTTTTTCAATTTCTAACTTGTCTATTGCAAATTCATGTGCCCTCTTTTGTTCTGCGGTCATTATTTTTGTATCTGCTAGTCCTTTAACTTTTAATTTTTCTTCTATTTTGAGAAGATCCATTCTTCTTTTTAAAACATCTAAATCTTCACTTCTCATTGTGAGACTTTGTTTTTCTATATCTAACTGATTTTGCAAAGTGAGTAATTCAAAATCTCTTCTTTCTTTGATTAATGCCTGTAATCTTTCTTGGTTAAAATCTGGTGCTACTCCGTACAAGTCTGATTCTTGACCACCTAAACCTGCTTCATTCGCTATCCCTGGGAAAAGACCTGGTTCTAATGATTTTCTGTATTGATCAAAAGTCATTCCATTTACTCTTTTACCAAAAGTTTTGAAAAATATTTCTTGACCAGTAGTATTAGTAGCCTTCATATTTGTTCCAGGGAAAAATGCTTGTAAAGCCTGATCATACGCAGCAGTTTGAGTTCTTCTTTCTACAGTTTTCATTGAAACTGCACCAAGAGCATCACTTATTGTAGATAACATTTTTGATAAAGGTCCAGCCACTAATAAAGTTATAGCTGTTCCTAATCTTGCCAATTCATTCTGGAATCTTATGGATTCTTTTCCTACTTCTGTAATAGATTTTCTATTAGTATTAAATGTTTTATTAAATCTATCTAATACTTGTTCTGCTGCTATTGCTTCTAATCCAAATTCTTTTAGAGTTCCAACTGTATCTGCAAAAGGTGTATTAGCTTGACCTATTTTTTGAACAAGTAAATCAACATTTTTTATTGGATCTCTTAATGCCTCTCCTAACTCTCTGGCGGATTGAGCTAACCTATCAAGTTGAGCACCTAAAACTGTACCTAATAGAGAGAAAGCAAAGCCAAATTGTCCACCTTTTTTACCACCAGCAAAACCACCAGCAGCACCACCTATAGATGCTCCTAATCCTTGACCAAATAATAGAGGGAAAGCACCACCAATAACAGCATTAGAAACAGCAGCTTGATTTCTTTGTTTAACTCTTCTCTGATCTAAAATACGATTTAATTTAATTTCAAACTGAAGTTCTTGATTTGCCATTATCATCCTTTCTCTTCTACCAGCATTTATCTGAATTTCAGTTGCTACCTGTTGTTTTGTTCGTTCTACTTGTGCTACAGCTTCACTAATCTCTGCTTGCCTTAAAGATTTAATTTGTTTAATTTCATTATTTAATTGTTCTCGATTTTTTGTTCTTAATAAAAATTTCTCTTCTAATTCTTTAGTTGATTGTTGTTCTAACTTTAACAAACCATCTTGCAATGCTTTTTCTTCAGCAAGTATTGTTTGTAATCGTTTTTCAATATTTACACTTTGTCCTTTTAATTTATTATCTCTTTGTTGCATTTGACTTAATTTTTCCTGCAATGCCTGTTCTTCTCTAAGGATTTGCAAGGATCTGCCTTCAACATTTACAGATTGTCCAAATAAACTTTCTCCTGGAACTAATGATGATTTTGTACCTGTTGTTAAACCTGGCCCTATTGGTGTTTTATATTGAGTACGAGGTCTAATTCCTGCCTGTGCAAATCTTTCTAAACGTCTTTTTTCTTGAATTTCTTTTATAAGTTTTGCTTCTTCTCTTAAACCCTGATTAAGATTTTCTTGAGCTTTTACAAAAGCTGCTGCTGCTATTGTTGCCTCTTTAGTTCCTAAAGCGACACCTCTCATATTAGAAGCTGCTTCGTTTAATAATCTTTGTAAGTTTCCTGTGCTTCTTACTAATCCATCATTATTTTTTGAAAAGGTTTGAATAAAAAAGTTAGCATTTTTTATATTTTCACTTAATGACTTTACAGATTTATCAAAAGCCCTTAATTTTTCGGCATTTTTTATAGCAACAGCAATATCAATATTATAATTAGCCACTTGCTATAAAAATTAAAACATTTTCTCTATACTACCTTCTTTTGCCTCGTAAAGCACTAGAATGTTGTGCTTGTTCTTGTTGTTTTTTATATTCTTCATTTTCTAATTCATTATATGCAGCCCAACCTATCATCTCCTCAAGAGTTAAAGTTTCACATAGTTCAGCTACAGTTTTATGTAACTGCTTTGCTAATCCATAAATAAACTGCCAATCTTTATTAGCTTTTCAAATCGGCTTTAGCCTCTTTAACCTCCTTATCAGCACCAGCACTTATCATTGCTAATTGTATTTCTTCAAGAATAGATGCCTCTATTTCTCTTCTTAATGAAGCCTTGTCTCCATCTTGAAAAAGTTTTGCACCATCTTTATCCAATGATTTTTCTATCATCATTTGTAAAGCATAATCATTAGCATCATTACTATTTGATTTTTTTTGTATTGCTTCTCTTTCTGCAATAGTTAATGGATGCCAATAAACAGTAAGAATAATCTCATCATTTTGTTTAACATCATGTTTGTAAAGTTGAGAAACTCCAAACTTGTTTCTTAAAAGATCAACTGCTCTAGTCATGTTAATGTATAGCTATTATCATTATACTAAGCGTTGGCAGTAAATTGACAAGATATTAAGCCTAAAAAATGTGAAGAATCATCTAAAGGTATAGGAGAAGGACCGACAACATCTAACACTCTGGGTTTGCAACTAAATGTATCAGTATAATTAGAAGCATTAACAGAAGTCAGACCATCAATTACAGCCTCTCCTAATGTAGATAATATTGCACTACCTTTACCTCTAGGAACATAGACATTGCATTGAATAACGCCAGAATAAAAATCCTGCGATGCTCCCTGTGTCTGAGATGTTGATTGTGAAAAATCAACTGACATAATGATATATTTCTTGGTCTTACCAGGAGTCTTATAAACCATATTGTCATAAACCATTTCAACAGTAGCATCTACTGCTACAACCGCATCTGTAACTGCTTTTTCAAAAGCTGCTCTGGTGTTAACTAAAGTCATAGATTAGTGTAATCAACAAATTCTCTTTCTGGATCAGCAAATGGTCCAATACCACCTTGACCACCTTTAAATCTTCTTGTTGCAATATCAATCTTAGGTCTTTTTTCAGTAAATATTGCATTAACAAGAGGTCTTAACTCTCCTTGAATAAATTGAGGAATCTTACTTCTTCTTGAACCTAAAGCACTAGCAGCATATTGGGATCTATTTCCAATATAAACTTTAGAATAAATTTTAAAATTAAATTTTAATTTATCTAAAAATCTTGGAAAAACTACTGCACCTGGAGATGGTCTACCTTTAAAAGTTGGTTCAATATTACTCCAAGGAGCAAAATCTTCTCTTTCCTGATCTGGTCTGGGTCTTTGTGTACTAGCTGTCCAACTCGAAGCAAAGAAACCAGTATCTATAGGACTTACTGGATTATCCTCTGATGATAACTCAAGTATCGTAGCTCTTATAAAATCATTTAAATCTTGTTCTAAATTAGCTGTTAAATCTGATCCTGCATTACCAACATCTCTAGGTTTAGCCATTAGAACCTCACTAATAAAGTAAACAAATAAGTTTGTCCACCTTGTCTTGTATCTATATTAACTATCTGTCCTGCTCTTGTAGATCCAGCATAAGTTAATGTAACCTCATCTTGAAAATCAGGTTGATTATCTCCAATAAGATCAGGTGTTATATAAATTTTTGCTTCTCTTCTTTCTCTACCATTATCTTCAGCAGATTGAACAAACTCAACAGGAGCTTTAAAGCTATATGTTGTATCACTTGTAGAATATGCACCTGTACTTGTGTTGTAACTACCAGATGCTTTTCTTGTATAAACAATAGAAGAATCAAGTGAAGCACCAATATCAGTTACAATTTGCTTGGCTACATTTTTTAATAAAGAATCAAGTTGTCCTGCCATTATCCTCTAACTACCCTCATTTGAAAACTACCTGCTCCACCTAGCATATATGCTCCAAGATAACTTTGTAGCCATGGGTAAACATCTAAAATATTATTAACAGATCCAGTTCCCTGACTTGCAGTATTATATTTAACTTGAATATCTCCTAATTTTACCTCTTCAAAGTTTCCATCTTTTCCAGTAGTTCCTGTAATTGCATCTGTATCATTTGCCAAAGCTCTAGCTAATTCATATTGTGCATATTTAATTCCATTAGGAATTTTAGAACAAGCTAATTCAACACCAT
>CEQQ01036759.1_pt1 | contig 11059 bp, 4 predicted proteins | sample 531041 | NCBI WGS metagenome assembly CEQQ01 (sample SAMEA2621222, study PRJEB7988) | marine metagenome | biome: marine biome (ENVO:00000447); feature: deep chlorophyll maximum layer (ENVO:xxxxxxxx); material: "saline water (ENVO:00002010), including plankton (ENVO:xxxxxxxx)" | depth 150 m | reverse complement strand
GTATTCGAATTGTATGGTGAACAGTCCAGGCAGCCTGGAAGTTACGCTGCTAATTGTCTAATGGCTCGGCGTTTGGTTGAACGTGGCGTACGGTTTGTTCAGCTGTACCATCGGGGATGGGACCATCATCTGAATTTACCTGGACGCATTAAAGGAAAGTGCCAACAGACCGACCAGCCCTCAGCGGCATTGCTTACGGATCTAGCTCAACGAGGTCTGCTTAATGACACAATCGTTGTCTGGACAGGTGAATTCGGTCGCACCATTTACTGTCAGGGCAAGCTGACAAACGATGACTATGGTCGTGACCATCATCCAAGGTGCTTTACAAGTTGGGTTGCTGGCGGTGGCTTTAAGGAAGGTCTGGTTTATGGAAAAACGGATGACTTTTCATACAACATCGATGAGAATCCGGTGCATATTTTTGATCTGCAAGCGACGATGTTACATGCACTTGGAATTGACCATGAGAGATTGATTTACCGTTATCAAGGTCGTGATCACCGACTAACAGATATCGGCGGTCGAGTTGTGTCGTCTCTTCTTAGATAATCAGTTGTTTCTATCTGTTTTCTAAGTTTTTTCAGCCACTTTAGCTCCAGATTCTTAACGTGGATGCTGTTTCAGATTTGGAGTAAAATGATGTCTAAGAGAAGCATCTTATTGTTATGCGCATTTATGGCAGTCTTAACTTTTGAATTGATGAATCTGTGATCCAAAATCATCCGTTAAATCAAGCGATCGTACGCACCAGTACGAGCAGAGAATCCAGGAAAATCAGGTCGTGGGCTCTGCTCTCGATATTCTTTTTACTGTTTCTGGCTCCAGCTGTTCCTGCTCAGGAAGAAGTATCCGAGGATCAGGTTAAGTTCTTTGAATCAAAGATTCGCCCGATGTTAATTGAGCGATGTTATGAATGTCACAGCGGTGCACTTGATGAAGTGGAAAGTAAATTCCAAATCGATTCGCGAGCAGGGATTTTAAAGGGCGGCATTCACGGTGCAGCTGCAATTCCCGGCATGCCAGAGAAGAGTCTGATGATATTCGCGGTGAATCACGCCGTTAACATGGACATGCCTCCGAAATTTAAGATGCCGCAAACTGAAATAGATGATTTGACGGCATGGGTGAAAATGGGCTTGCCGTGGCCCGATTCTGAAGCGGTCGCCAATCCAGAGAATGGTGGCGAAGCAGACCCTGGTGTCGTTACCGATGAAGATCGACAGTTTTGGTCATTTAAGCGACCGATTTATACAGGCGTACCGAGTGTTGAAAACGCGGGATGGGCAAGAAATGAAATAGATTACTTCGTGCTTCATCAGCTGGAAACTGCAGGCATGCATCCAGCTCGTCCAGCAAGTAAGCGAGATCTCATTCGACGTGCGACCTTTGATCTGACCGGATTGCCACCAACGCCGGAACAAGTGCAAGCATTCCTAGCTGATACGTCTCCAAATGCATATGAACAGCTGATTGACCGGTTGCTTGGCTCACCGGCATACGGACAGCGTTGGGGACGCCATTGGTTGGATGTGGCTCGATATGCAGACTCGAACGGATTGGATGAAAACTTGTGCCACGGTTTTGCATTTCGCTACCGGGATTACGTCGTGGATGCGTTTAATAAGGATAAAACCTATGACCAATTCCTGACCGAGCAATTGGCTGGTGATTTGATCGATGATGCCAATACAACCTCAACGGTACCGGAACGAATTACTGCGACGGGGTTCCTCTCAATCGGTGCAAAAATGCTAGCCGAAGATGACCCTATGAAAATGCAAATGGACATCATTGATGAGCAGGTGGATACACTTGGACGTGCATTCATGGGACTAACATTTGGTTGTGCTCGTTGCCACGACCACAAATTCGACCCGATTCCAACGGCCGACTATTATTCACTCGCTGGAATCTTCAAGAGTACAACGACGATGGATAACTTCAACGTCGTCGCAAAGTGGCATGAACGGCCAGTTGCGAATGCTGAGCTCAATAAAAAGACTGAAGAGATTCAAAAGCAAATTGATCAGGTAACAGCCAAGGCCAATGATCTACGAAATAGAGGGGTGGAGGTTGCATTGAAAAATGCCCGCAGTCACGTAGCGGCTTACCTGTTGTCGGCTAAATCTTTCGATTCAATGGATACGCTCCTGCCAGCCAGTCGTACGTTTGGAAATGATGCGATGAGCCTGGAATCCCTTAATAATCAATTGATTGAAGCAGAGGCGTTCGCGCGTGGCGATGTCCAGAAGCAGCTTGGCGAAGGCGATTCACCTTATTCCCTGATTCATGGTGACGGTGAGGAACCGGGCTTTGCCGAATACGATATCAAAACCGATGAGGATGGCCTCTATCAAATTGAATTGCGGTTCGCGACAGCCGAGAAAACTGAAACAACGCTTCTCGTTGATGGCGAGGTGAAGCGATTGGATGTTACACGCGGGATCACCGGTGGCATAGAGGAAGCGCATCAGTATTGGGCAAACGTCCTGACTCTCGATTTAACGGCCGGTGACCATGTAATTCGCCTTGAAAGTAAGGGACGATTTCCGTATCTGGATAAACTCCGCATACTGCATCTGAGCGGAGATCTAGCGGCCGTTGGTAAAGATGAAGCTGCTCAAGACATCGCAACCACAGCCGTTGACTTAACACAGTCTGTGTCTGTAGAAGCAGAAACCTTTGATCGTGGTAATGTCACCCGTCTAAAGACGGGATATGGATTGGCCATTGGTGCAATTGCTGGTGCCGCTGGATCCAATGATATGGAGTACGATATTACCCTCCCCAAGCCGGGTGCATATCATCTTGTAACGCGTTACGCTGCGGCAGATGCCAGGTCAGCTGAATTCAAGGTTGGTGATCAAATCGTCAATAACATGGCTTCACCAAATGTTACCGGCACTTGGAATCCGGACACTCAGCATTGGGAATACCAAGGTAGTTTTGAAACATCGGAAACGAACATAACGTTTAAGGTTCATCGAGATGGACCGATTCCGCATTACGATCGATTCCTTTTCATACCTACGGAATCCATTAAGCATGGCGATTACACTCCGGATCCGACGATTCTAAGAAAGTGGCGAACGGTTCTTGCGGAATCAAAGACGGTTGATGGTTCAGTATTTCAGTTATGGCATCGCGCGTTAGAGACTGGATTCCCGATCGAGTTATCCACAGATGCCGGTGATATTGAGAAAGCATTACTATCAGACGGAGCGGTAACGGATTTTGCCAAGCTCGCTGATCGCTATCAACGCGTATTTCAACTGGCAGATGCTCAAGGTCAACAGGAAAACTCAATAGCACTTGAAGCATTCCGTGAGCAATTGTATGCGGACGATGGACCATATGGTGAATTGGATGCAGGTAAACTAACGCTCGCGATGGCAACCACAGATGCAATTGCAGCTGCAGAGATGGAGCGGGCAGATCTCGAAAAGACAAAACCGGATGTGCCTTTCGCCATGGCTGTTGAGGATGGCGCGCCGGAAGACTTGCGAATCCACATTCGAGGTAATCACATTACTCTCGGTGATCAGGTACCAAGGCGATTCCCGGAAGTATTATCAGTTGGCAATCGCGAGGCGATTGACAAAAGCCGAAGCGGACGGCTGGACTTAGCTCAATGGCTGACATCAGAAGAACACCCGCTCACATCGCGTGTGATGGCGAATCGACTTTGGCAGTGGCACGTTGGTGAAGGCCTCGTGAGATCACCGGACAACTTTGGCCGCTTGGGATTGAGGCCAACTCATCCGGAGCTTCTGGACTTCCTGGCAATTCGGTTTCAGGAACTGGGTTGGTCGATGAAAGAAATGCACCGGCTAATCATGTTTTCATCCACATACAGAATGAGCAGTGAGTGGAATCAAGAATATGATGCACGAGACCCGGAAAATAAGTTGATTTGGCGCATGCCGCGCAGGCGATTGTCCGCTGAAGAAATTCGCGATGCGCTACTTGCCGTTGGTAATAATATTGATTTGTCATTCGATGGCACATTGCTGCCAACACCGAATCGGGCGTACGTAACCAGTACTGCCAACGTCGACGTGAAAGTGTATGAAACTCGTCGTCGATCGATATACCTGCCGGTAGTTCGAAGCGCTTTGTATTCGATGTTTCAGGTTTTCGACTTTGCAGAGCCGAGCGTACCGCAGGGTCAGCGACAAACGACAAACATCGCCTCGCAGGCTCTGTTCATCATGAACAGCAAGATCGTTATCGAACAAGCAGAAGCATTGGCTCAAGATGTACTGACAGATGAATCAATGGAAGATGAAGCACGTGTCGATAAGCTATTTATGAAGTTGTTTGGACGTGTTGCACGCGATGGTGAACGGCTAAGCTGCTTATCTCATATAGATCAATACCAGAAAGCGTTGGCAGAATCTGATGTGCCTGCTGAGGTGCACGTGGCTACAAGCTGGCAGAGTTTGTGCAGAGCCTTGCTGGCATCCAACGAATTCATTTACTTAGATTGATGCAAAAATGAAAAAATCAAAAAGCAAAAACTGTCATCAATTCACACCAGTATTTAATCGGCGTGACATGTTACGCCAGAGTTCTACCGGTTTTGGAATGCTGGCGCTGGCATCACTGTTGCAACAGGAGTCTGTAGCAGAAGTAAAGAATAATCCACTGTCGCCACGCCAACCGCATTTTGAGCCAAAGGCTAAACGCATTATTTTCTTGTTCATGCACGGCGGTCCTTCGCAGGTCGATACGTTTGATTACAAGCCACTCTTGGAACGTGATAATGGTAAGCCGCTTCCGTTTAACAAGCCGAGAGTATTTTCAGCTCAAACTGGAAACCTGCTGAAATCACCATTCAAGTTTGCGCAGCATGGTGAATCTGGTATGTGGATGAGCGACTTGTTCCCACATTTATCCGAGTGTGCAGATGACTTGTGCATGATTAACTCGATGCATGGATCCAATTCCCGTCATGGCGGTGCGCTGCTGGAATTACATACCGGTAGTGATACATTCGTGCGTCCGAGCATGGGGTCATGGATTACATACGGCCTTGGTTCAGAGAATCAGGATTTGCCGGGATACATCACGATGTGTCCAACGCTTACACATGGCGGTGTAAACGCTTATAGCTCAGCATTTCTGCCAGCGGTATATCACGGCACACCTCTTGGAAATGCAAGTATTCCCGCTGACCAGATTAATATTCCATATATCAAGAATGCGGCAGATACTCCTCGTGACTTGCAGAGACTGGAGTTGAATCTTGCCAAAGATCTTAATCAACGTGGCTTAAGCGAAAGGGGCGAAGATAACGCGCTAGAGACGAGAATTAACTCGTTTGAACTTGCATATCGAATGCAAATGGCCGCTCCTGAATTGCAGGATGTCTCTGATGAAACTGAGGAAACACATACGGCATATGGGCTTGATGACGCGACGACGAAGAATTTTGGGCGTCAGTGCTTGATGGCACGAAGGTTTGCTGAACGCGGAGTGCGATTCGTGCAATGTACGCACAGTTACAAATGGGATCAGCATGGGAATCTCAAAGGTGGTCACACAGCCAATGCACGTGAAGTCGATAAACCCATTGCAGGATTACTCAAAGATCTGAAGCAACGGGGAATGCTCAAAGACACACTTGTACTTTGGGGTGGCGAATTCGGTCGTACGCCCGTGGCTCAGGGTAATGATGGTCGCGATCACAACCCGCAGGGATATTCGATGTGGATGGCAGGTGGTGGTGTTAAGCCTGGGCTGATTTATGGGGCGACGGATGATTACGGTTATTACTCCGTAGAGAACAAAGTACACCTACATGACTTACATGCCACAATCCTTCACCTTCTTGGCTTGGATCACGAAGAGCTGACCTACAAGTATGCAGGGCGCGATTTCAGACTAACGGATATCTACGGGCGAGTTGTTACCGATTTATTCGCTTAGCCGCTGTCGGGTTAATCAAGTTGCCTTTAGTTAGCAAACCTATGAGTGCACTGATACTCTCTCATCACTGCTGTGCTAAAAGAAGACTCAGTTGTTTTCTGACGTCTGCTGCGATCGGTATTCTCATGCTTTCCGGTTTTTCTCCCCTGCGCGCTGGCGATACCATCAACTTTAAAAAACAGGTGTGGCCGATCTTGCAAGCAAGTTGTTTCGGTTGTCACGGTGCTGATGACCAACAAGGGCAACTGCGTCTTGATGCTCAGGCAATTGCGTTGCATGGTGGCATTGGCGGTCCGGCGATTGTTCCTGGTAAGCCCGATGAAAGTTTACTGATTCAGAGGATTCGATCAGACGATGATGAAAAACGTATGCCACTTGAAGATGATCCGCTGTCTGATGACGATGTAGCTGTGCTTGTGAAGTGGATAGAGCAGGGTGCACGGTGGCCGGATGGGATAGGCAGCGCAGCAAAACCATCACCAAAACACTGGTCGTACACTTCACCTGAGCGTCCTGCGATTCCAAGTGTGGAGGACACTCGTTGGGTGAGCAATGCCATCGACCTGTTTGTGCTGTCTCAGTTGGAATCTCACCAAATTGCACCATCTCCGGAAGTGCAAAAGCGACGATTGATTCGACGACTTTCTTTGGACTTGTTGGGTATTCCACCAAGCGTTGACGAGGTGGAGCGATTTGCCTTGGATGAACGCCCCGATGCATATGCAAGACTCGTGGAGAGATATCTGGCATCACCACTGTATGGTGAGCGATGGGCACGACCATGGCTGGATTTAGCTCGCTATGCTGATAGCAATGGTTATCAAGCTGACCAGTACAGAGAAGTATGGCCCTTTAGAGACTGGGTCATTGATGCACTGAATCGCGACATGCCTTATGACCAGTTTACCGTCGAGCAAATTGCCGGTGATTTGTTGCCCAATGCAACGCTTGCCCAAAAAATTGCCACCGGGTTTCATCGACTTACCACATGTAATGTTGAAGCAGGTGTGGATCCGGAAGCGAACCGCGTTGAACAGGTTGTAGATCGGGTAAATACAACTGGCATGGTTTGGCTGGGTACAACGTTTGAGTGTATGCAGTGCCACAATCACAAGTACGACCCGTTTACCCAAAAAGAATATTATCAGGTGTTTGCGTATTTCAATCAGACGCCGTTGGAAGTTGAAGGAAATGGAGTTTCATATAATTTCGTCGGTCCCAAGATGGACTTACCACTTACAGCCAAACAACAAGTACAGCGTAACGTGGTAAATGAGAGACTCGAAAAAGCGAACGCAAAACTAAATGAAGCTCGCGAGACGATACTAGCCGGTTTACCACAATGGGAAACAGATTTGCTGGAGTCGCTGGTGGATGAGCCCAAGTGGCATTTGCTTCAAATAGATGCATTCCGTTCTAAGAACGGCGCTGGTCATCGAATGCTTGAAGATGGTAGTGTTCTTATCACCGGTGAACGTCCCGACATAGACACGTATGAACTTCAGATCTCCACAACCGCAGATGCGATTACAGGTTTCAAACTGGAAACGTTGACGCACGATGAATTGCCGGGAAAAGGACCGGGTCGATTCGAGGCAGTTCGCCCAAACTTTGTTCTGAATGAATTTGTGCTTACGGATATTGGGGGTAATTCAATCCTACTAGAAGATGCGATTGCAGATTATTCGCAACCGAATTTCGATGTGAAGAATGCAATCGACGGAGATTTGAAAACCGCGTGGGCTATTGCAGCGGAATTCCATAAACCGCATGCTGCTGAGTTTCTTACTTCTGAGGTAATTCGTAGTGACGGTAAGAAGCAGTTGAAGCTTCGGTTGGAAATGAATTATGGAGGTGGACGTACTATTGGTCGCATACGATTGTCTGCCATGACGGGGACTCGAAGTATGCAGGGTGTCAGCGATGCTATTGTTGCAATCGTGAAAACACCTGTAGCCGAGCGAAAACCGGCACAGACGAAACAGCTTACGGACTATTATCTAAAACAATCTGAGGAAGTTACCAAGCTGCAAAAGCAGGTTGATGCGGTTAAGAAAGAACTGGCTGATGTGAAACCAACGACCACACTGGTAATGGTGGAAGATCAAAGTCGTGAGACACATGTTCTAAAACGGGGTGATTTTAAATCGCCGGGTGGATCAGTGCTTATGGGTACACCTCGTGTGCTAAATGGACTTCCTGAAGAGGCACCGCAGAATCGATTGGGACTCGCAAGCTGGATCGTTGATCGATCAAACCCGTTGACAGCAAGAGTTGCTGTAAATCGATGGTGGGCAGAGTTGTTTGGTCGAGGGATTGTGGCCACCGAGGAAGACTTTGGTACGCAAGGTGACCGACCCACCCACCCGAAATTATTGGATTACTTGGCTGTGGAGTTCATGGAGAGCGGATGGTCGATGAAGCATATCCATCGATTAATCGTGCACTCTTCAACGTACCGACAGTCGTCCAAATCTCGAGATGATTTGAAAGATATCGATCCCAACAACCTATTGCTGGCCCGCGGTCCGCGTTTTCGTTTGGATGCTGAACAGATTCGAGATAATGCCTTGCAAATTAGCGGACTGCTTCAACACAAAATAGGTGGTCCGCCGGTATATCCTCCTCAGCCTAATGGTCTTTGGCGACACGTTGGTAGAAACGCACCAAAGTATGCTACTTCGACAGGAACAGACAGATATCGTCGTGGAATCTATACCGTCTGGAGGCGCAGTGCACCTTACGCGAGCTTCACGAATTTCGACGCACCAGATCGAGCCGCGTGTGTTGTTCGACGTGCGAGAACTAATACACCATTACAGGCTTTGACGTTGTTAAATGATGTCGCGTTTTTGGAAATGGCGAGAGCATTTGGAGAGCGGATTCATGCTTTACCGTCCGGGTCGCGGGACGAAAAGATAGTATTTGCTTTTCAAACAGCAGTGTCTCGATACCCAACGGCTAGAGAAATGGAGATTCTACAGGAAGTGTTTGAAAGTGAATTAACCAAGTTCAAAGAAGATGCAGGGCGCGCCAAGAAAATCGTCGACGAATCCCAACAGTCACTGAAGGATGTGTCGGAGTTGGCTACTTGGATTCAAATTGGCCATATTCTATTGAACCTCGATGAGACCATTAGCAAAGGCTAGCGTGTTGTTCTAATGAATCACTTTGATGATGCAATGTTAGATCTCACTCGTCGCGAGCTATTTCAATCAGCTGGCATGGGGATCGGTGCGGCCGCTCTTTCCAGTTTGTTGATGGCCGAAGGAACATATGCAGCTGAGACTAGTAGCCGTATGGACCTTAGTCCACAGGTCGGACAATTCGCACCGAAAGCGAAAAATGTAATCTTCTTGCACATGATCGGTGCACCATCGCATCTGGATTTATTTGTCGATAAGCCCAAGCTGCGAGAAATGGATGGCGAGAAGTGTCCGGAAGAGCTTTTTGAAGGCCAGAGATTTGCATTCCTGCGTGGCCATCCAACCATGTACGGTTCCACATTTGATTTTCAGAAATATGGCGAGTCAGGTCATACATTTAGTGATGTACTCCCAAATCTTGCATCCGTTGCCGACGAGTTAGCATTTATCGAAACAATGCATACTGACCAATTTAATCATGGGCCGGCGCAGCTAGCCTTTCAGACCGGCTTCCAGCGATTTGGTCGGCCGTGCATGGGATCTTGGGCAAGTTATGGCCTTGGATCTCTAAATCAGAATCTCCCCGCATTTGTTGTACTTATTACCGGTTCAGTTGGGGGTGCTGGAAATAGCATGTGGGGCAGCGGTTTCTTACCCACGATTTACCAGGGTGTTGAGTTTAGAAGTTCCGGTGATCCGGTACTGTTTCTATCAAATCCTAACGGTGTATCTGCTGATGATCGACGTAAAGTCATCGAAGTGATTAACTCGCTCAACTTGGAACAACTTAAGGATGTTGGTGACGACGAGATTAAGACGCGAATTGGGCAATATGAAATGGCATTTCGCATGCAGTCATCCGTACCTGAGTTAATGGACACTTCTCAAGAGCCAGACCACATACATGCGTTGTATGGCAGTGACCCTAGTAAGAGCGGTTTTGCGAATAACTGCTTACTGGCTCGTCGACTGGTGGAACGTGGTGTGAGATTTGTACAGTTGTTTGATCAAGGTTGGGATCATCACGGTGGTTTAGTCAACGGACTAAAAAACAAAGCAAAACAGGTTGACCAGCCTGTGGCTGGATTAATTAAGGACCTAAAACAACGAGGATTGTTGGATGAGACCCTCGTGATTTGGGGTGCAGAATTCGGTCGTACACCAATGGTTCAAGGTGACCGAAAATCTGCCGGACGCGATCATCATAAAGACGCATTTTGTGTCTGGATGGCTGGCGGAGGTATCAAGGGTGGTTTGCGATACGGCCAAACGGATGAATTCGGATATCATCCGGTTAAGAATGCGGTGACCGTTCCGGATTTCCATGCCACGGTATTGCACTTACTTGGTCTCGATCACGAACAGCTTACCTATCGATATCAAGGTCGCGACTTTCGGCTTACTGACGTATCCGGATCCGTCCTCACTGAACTCATCGCATAGCGCTGCATGACATCGCATCTGATCTTGTGCTGGATTCTCGAAGTCTGTAAATCCACCCATAGAATAACGCGCCCGATATGCGCGCTGATGAAATGAATATCTTCAAACTACAAATCTGGTTAATAGTGGTCGCCTGTGTTTTGTTTTCGATTGCAGGTTGTAGAAATACTCCGCGCATGCAGCGCACAGTGGATCAGATGGGACAGCAACGCCGGGAGACAGAGGACAAGTTTTATGCCCTCCAGTATGAGTACGAAAAACTTGCTGATACCGCACGTGAGTTGCAGGATGAAAACGAGCTATTAAAACGTAGGCTTGGTCAGTTCTCCAATGAGCAAGGATTACAAGAGAGGGGTCCGAATAATGCGCCGGAGTTGAAGGATGTATCGCCGGATGCCTCGGGAGTAGTCCCGAAACCGATCCTGCCCAACGAGGATGGAGAAGTTATTGTCGGTGGTGACCCAGTGATTCAGGGGATTGCTTTTAGGCCGATTACCCAACCGATTATCAGCCTTTCAATCAATCGACTTCGTACA
>CEQQ01087105.1_pt1 | contig 11063 bp, 9 predicted proteins | sample 531041 | NCBI WGS metagenome assembly CEQQ01 (sample SAMEA2621222, study PRJEB7988) | marine metagenome | biome: marine biome (ENVO:00000447); feature: deep chlorophyll maximum layer (ENVO:xxxxxxxx); material: "saline water (ENVO:00002010), including plankton (ENVO:xxxxxxxx)" | depth 150 m | reverse complement strand
ATAAATCTTGCGAAGGAATGTTGTTATTAGATAAAGTAATTGATATTAATCAATCTCCCATTGGAAAGACACCACGTTCAAATCCTGCAACATATACTGGCCTCTTTACACATATACGCGAATTATTTTGCAATGTAGAAGAATCAAAAATTAGAGGGTATAAAATGGGACGATTTTCATTCAATGTTAAGGGCGGAAGATGTGAATCGTGCCAGGGTATGGGCTTAGTAAAAGTGGAAATGCATTTTTTACCAGACATGTATGTTGAATGTGATGAGTGCCATGGTCAACGATTTAATAGAGAAACTTTAGAAATTAAATATAATAAGAAAAATATTGCCGAAGTATTAGATATGTCTATTGAAGAAGCAATTGTTTTTTTTAATGCACATAATACAATATTAAGAAAATTAAAAACACTAGAAGCCGTTGGAATGTCATATATTAAACTAGGACAACAAGCAACTACATTATCAGGTGGAGAATCACAACGAATTAAACTTTCTAGGGAACTATCTAAAATCAATACGGGCAGAACATTATATATTTTAGATGAACCAACTACAGGCTTGCATTTTGAAGATATAAAGTTATTATTAAATGTATTACATGATTTAACAAATAAAGGTAATACTATTATTGTTATTGAGCATAATTTAGATGTTATAAAAACAGCAGATTGGATTATAGATTTAGGACCCAAAGGAGGTTCTGAAGGTGGTACTATTATTGCTGAGGGAAGACCGTTGGATCTTATAATAAACAAAAATTCAATTACAGGTCAATTTTTAAAAGAAGTTATGAATAATGAATAAAGAGCTGCTAAAAAAAGAATGGGCATCATTAAAAATTGATCAGCAACCAAACTGGCCAAACTCTTTTGAATATGATTCAATAATTCAAACTTTAAGTTATTATCCTAAAATAGTTAATGAAGATGAAATTATATTATTAAAAGAAGAGTTGAAATTAATCAATCAAAAACAATCTTTTGTTATTCAAGGAGGAGATTGTGCAGAAACATTTTCAAACTTCAATTCTTCAAGTATAAAAAATAAATTAGAAATCTTATTACAAATGTCTGCTATTATCCAATATACTTCAAAAGTTCCTGTAAATATTATTGGACGTATAGCGGGGCAATATATAAAACCAAGAAGCTCACAATACGAATCTCGCGATGGATTGAAATTGCCTTCATACAGAGGAGATGGTGTGAATTCCATAGAATTTACAAAAGATGCAAGAACACCCAATCCACAAAGGCTATTAACAGCATATCATCAATCTTCATCAGCAATGAATTTAATTAGGTCTTTAATAATGCAAGGATATACTAATATTAATAATATGAAATCGTGGGAAAAAATTTTTTTAAACAATGAATTATTAGAAAAAAAATATAACAATATTTTTACGCAAATTAAAGAAACTCTACAGTTTGTAAAAGCATCTGATATTCTACAATCATCTGGTAAAAATATTTATATTTCACATGAATCTATTTTATTGGATTATGACAATGCTTTTATAATTGAAAATCAAGACAAACAACACTTTTGTGGATCGGGGCATATGTTGTGGGTAGGAGACCGAACAAGAAACTTAAATAGCGCCCATGTGAAGTTTGCTTCTTTAGTAGAAAATCCTATAGGAATTAAAATTGGGCCTAATTTTAATATAGATGATATAAATTTATTGTGTGAAAAAATTAATCCTAAAAATGAAATAGGTAAGTTAACTTTGATTGTCAGATTAGGACAAAAAAACATAGAGTCAATGTTACCAAAATTAATTGAAAAGGTAAAGCAACACGGTCAAAATGTTACTTGGTTTTGCGATCCCATGCATGGTAATACAATTAGAGCTAAAAATGGATACAAAACTAGAAAATTTGAAACTATTATTAATGAAATTAAGTTATTTTTTCAAATTCATAATCAATGCAAAACTATTCCAGGGGGCATACACCTTGAATTAACGGGCGATAATGTTACTGAATGTTTAGGAGGAATTAAAAACATACAAACTAAAGATTTAGATTTAAGATATGAAACAACATGTGATCCGCGATTAAATAATGAACAAAGCCTCGAGGTAGCATTTTTAATTGCTGATTTATTAAAAAAGGAGAGCGTTTAATAATGAAAAAATTACAAATTTCAGGATATGGAGATGATTTAAAAATTAATGATTGTAGAATAGGAGATTTAACTCCCCAGGAGCATCAAAATATTGAATTAAAGCATGGGGGACAAAATTATAGTCCTCTTGAAGATGTAATTGTTTCTCATGTTAAAGACTCATCAACATTAATTTGTCGAAAACCATCTCAAGATAATATTGCTAAGTTTGTTGAAGAAGAAATTATTGATGGACTATGTTGCTATTCAGCAGTTAACCAAGGGCAGTTAAACCAAACTATTGTTGACGCTGTTGTCAATCATTTAATTCATGAAAAATTACCTACTGTTCCCCGGTCTATAAGACATAAATATATGAGTGCTTTTTTATTAGCTGCAACAGAAGTAACAGGTATGGATAGAGTTGTTCCAAAAGTAGCTGGTGTTGAATCTTGGGAGTTAACATTTAAATTATGTAGACGTTGGGGATATGAAGTAAAGGGAATACCTGAAAACAAAGCAATTATAGTAGGTGCAAAAGGTAATTTTCATGGACGATCTTTATCAGCCATTTCTATGTCTGATGATCCTGATGCTAAAAAAGGGTTTGGCCCTTTTGTCACAGGCATAGAGCTTGTTCCATTTAATGATTTTGATGCATTAAAAAAACTATTTGAAGAAAAAGGTGAATACATTGCAGCTTATTCTGTAGAGCCAATTCAAGGGGAAGCAGGAGTAATTGTTCCAGATGATGATTATTGGCCAAAAGTTTCTAAACTATGTAAAGAACATAATATATTATTAGCTTTTGATGAGGTGCAGACAGGCTTTGGAAGAACGGGTGCTAATTTTGCTCATCAATTATATGATGTAAAACCTGATGTCATGGGATGTGGTAAGGCTGCAGGAGGAGGAATTTTACCGGTATCATTTGTAGCTTCTAGAGATGATGTAATAGGTACGCTGACTCCAGGTTCAGAAGGATCAACATTTGGCGGTTACCCATTGGCATCAGTGGTAGGTGTGTATGCAATTAAAACATTAATAGATGAAAAATTATCTGAAAATGCTTTAAAACGTGGATCACAGTTAATGGATGGGCTTAATAGTATCAAGCAAGATTTTGCAGATAAAATAAAAATTGTTAGAGGAAAAGGACTACTAACTGCATTTGAAATGTTTGACTCTCCCCATTTAGATGGCCATCATGTATCGGTAGAATTAATGAATAATGGTATTTATGCCAAAGAGACTCACCATACTACAATAAGACTTGCTCCTGCATTAACAATTAATGCAAATCAGATTGATCATTTATTAGATGGAATTAGAACAGTTATTAAAAAATTATAAAATATTATTATATGAAAATAATTTGTTAATTTATAGATATGAAAAAATATATATATAGTTTTCTTGTACTTATAGTGTTTTCTTGCAAAAGTGATAGCGAGTTATCAATCGAGAGAGGTATTTATTTTTATGATTGGGGAAAATATGATGAAGCTATCATTGAGTTTAATAAATCTAAATTTTATCAATTAAATAAAAATAATCAATCATATGATGATTTAAAATTATTAGCTCAAATTTATTATAATCTAGCAATCACATATGCAAAAATAGATATGTACGATTTGGCATATAATGAAGCTCAACATGCCGTTTCACTAGTGCCCAATAAAGAATATAGAGAGGTTTTAGATTTAATCAAAAATCAATTGATTGCTAAAAAATAATTTACCCAGTAATATCTTCACCTCCATCTAATCTAATAATATTGCCTGTAAGCCAGCTAGATTCATAATGAGTTAAAATAGATAAAAAATTACCAATGTCGGATGTTTTTGTTAGCCTGTTATGAGGATTATTTTTTTGGGCATTAGATATCATTATATCTGAACCAGGAATTTTTCTTAAAGCAGCAGTATCAGTAACACCAGCTTGTATTGAATTAACAGCAATTCCATGTTGCGCAAGTTCAATACTTAATTGTCTTGTTGCAGATTCAATAGCTGCTTTTGCCATAGAAACTGCACCATAATTTTTCCAATTTTTTCTTCCTCCAGCACTAGTCATAGATATGATGTGGCTTCCTTTGTTAAATAATTTTTTAGCAAATAAATCTTGTGACCAATATATGAAATTATTGCACATAACATCTTGTGTCATTTCAATATTTTTTTTATTTAGCTGATCATTAGCATCAATCATTTTTTTTAACGTTCCAAAAGCAATAGAATGAATAAAAAACTTTATTCTAATATTTTTTATATTAGATAATTCATCAATGATTTGTGATCGAGAATCTTCATTAGATGCATTAGCTTTTTTATATATAATTTGCACATTATATTTTTTCAAATTATTTGTTAATTTTTCTATTTCAGAATTCTTTTTTCTTAAATAGATGCCATAAATATTGATTCCTTTTTTTGCTAAAGTCTGTGCACATTCAGCACCAATTCCACTAGATGCACCAAGAATTACAGCCCAATCATTCATTTAATAATCCTTTCTTCTTATTGTGCTAAATTAATCATTAAATTAATGTGATAAAACATTAATTATTATGAGACATTAAATATGAAAGTTGGTATTATAGGCCTTCCTAATGTAGGAAAATCAACTATTTTTAACGCATTAACAAATTCAGATATTCCAGCGAACAATTATCCTTTTTGTACTATTGAACCAAACGTAGGAATGGTGATTGTTCCAGATACACGTCTTGATAAAATTAATTCTTATATTAATAGTGAAAAAATTATACCCACAACCATTGAATTTGTTGATATAGCTGGATTGGTAGAAGGAGCTAGCAAAGGTGAAGGATTGGGCAATCAGTTTTTATCTCATATAAGAAATGTTGATGCAATTATTCATTTAGTAAGATGTTATGAAGATAGTAATATTACGCACGTTGCTAATACGCTCGATCCATTAAGAGATATTGAGATAATTGAAACAGAATTATTATTAAAAGATTTAGACTCTATTGAGAAAAGAATTCCAAAGGCAACAAAAACAGCAAAAAGTGGTGATAAAGATGCTCTTTTAGAAGTTGATTTATTAAATAAAATTAAAGATCAAATGAATAATGGAGTTCTAATGAATAAAATTGACTTAAATGAATCTGAAAAAGAAGCATTGGCTCATTTATCTTTTATTACAAATAAACCCATTATTTATGCAGCAAATATTTCTGAAGAAGATATTTCATCTAATAATAATTCATTTGCTTTAAAGGTTTTAGAGTATGCAGAATCAAATAATTGTCAATTTATGCAATTGTGTGGTAAAATTGAAATGGAAATTTCAAAATTAGCAAATGATGATAAAATAGAATTTTTAAATATGTATAATTTGAAAGATTCAGCTTTAAATCATTTAATCCAACTATCATATGATTTGCTTGGATTGCAAACATTTTTTACAGCAGGAGAAAAAGAAATTCGTGCTTGGACGATTAAAAAAGGCTTTACAGCACCAGAAGCTGCTGGTGTTATACATACTGACTTTCAAAAAGGATTTATTAAGGCTGAAACGTATAATCTAGATGATTTAATTGAATATAAGTCTGAGTTATCTGTTAAAAATGCAGGCAAAATACGTTTAGAGGGTAAAAACTATATAGTACAGGAGGGAGATATTATATTTTTTAAGTTTAATGTTTAAGTTTATTTAAAAAATTTAATATTTCGGAAAAAATAATGTTCTGATCTGGGTTTTCATCAAACATATTATGGTGTGCATTATTAACAACCAATTTATTAAAATAATTTGAAGGCAAATTTTTTTCTAATATATTCAAATTCATTTTTAATGCCATTTGATCATTCTTAGAATGAATTATTAAACCTGGTTTATTAATATTTGGTAATAAAGGCATAACAACTTTAATCATTTTTCTAAATTCATTTAAAGCGATTAAAGGATATTCATTGTAGCCATAAAATTTGATATTTTTAGATTTGAGTTGCTTTTTTTTAGGCTGTGATTTGATGATTTTACAAAGCAATGGAACCAAAAAATTTGTTTCAAATGGATTTTTGAATTTTAAAACAGTTCCTCCAATAATATATCCATCTATTGGAAATAAAGATGCAATATATAAGCTAATTACTCCCCCCATACTATTTCCAATAATAAAAATTTTTTCACACTTGGTAGACAATTCTGCGACATCTTCTTTCACTTGACTAAGCCAATGAGTATATTTTACTTTATTACATTCATGTACTGTTGTTCCATGTCCAGGTAAATTTTTTGCAATAGTATAATAACCATTTTCACCTAGGTATTCTGCTAATTGCTTTACTTCATAGGTTGTGCTTGAAAAGCCGTGTATTAGATAAACTCCTAGCTTACTTTTTGTATTGTATTCATAATTGTTGGTGTCAAATCTATACTTCATTTTTCATCTATAAATAATTTGCTTTTTCTTATTTCAGGAATGTGAAAAGAAATAAATTTATATAATAACATGTTAACATTGCCTAGTAAATTTATATCAATATTTTTTTCTAAAGTATCAATATGATTAGATATTAAAAATTTTAATATTTTTAACCCATCATAATCAATATCTCGTTTTTTTTTAATACTGCAATCTAAGCAAAACAACTGCCCAAAATCTAAATTAAAATGACCTTCTAATAATTCTTTTTTACATTGATAGCAATGAGAAAAAGATGGATAATAACCAAGATAAATCGATAATTGTATTTGAAAAAAAACATAGTATAGTTTAAGGTTTGTGGTTTTTGTTTGATTAAACTTTAAAAGAGTTTTTTTAATTAAACGAAATATGATATCGCATGGATTATCATGAAAGCTAATCTTATTAATAATATCCATCACAGTTAAACTATATATCATTTTGTTATAATCTTTGTTTAAATTAGTAAAGCAAGTTGTAATGCTGGCTTCTTTTAATATTTGAATTTGTCTTGTAGATTTAAACAAATAGACAAGATCAATGTAATTGCATGGTTGTAATATAGCGCTATTTGGATTTTTAAATCTTCTTGCACCCTTGGCAATAATATTTACTTTTCCATATTTTTCAGTAAATAAATTACAAATTAAACTAGTATTACCATATTTGTGATGATTTAGAACAATAGCTTCAGATTGATAAATCAATTAATATGCCTTAGCAAAAATAACTTCATATTTTGCAGGTTTATTCGAAAAAATACATTTTATTTTTGTAGCATTATCTTGATTAAAGGGAATACATCTAATTGTTGCATTAGTATCATTTTTAATGTTTTTTTCTGTTTCTTCTTTTCCATCCCATCCGCATTTTACAAATCCACCATTATTGATTGTTTTTTTAAAATCTTCATAAGATTTGACATAAAAAATATTTGAATTAAGAAAATTAGATGCATCTGCTAGCATATCATTTTGAATGTCAGCTATAAGTTTTTGTATATTTGAGAAAGCATCCTTAATATTTATAAATAATTTTTCTGATGTATCTCTTCTCACGCATGTGATTTGTTTTTGAGCAATATCTCTTAAACCAACTTCTATACGAATTGGCACTCCCTTAATTTCCCATTCATTAAATTTATATCCTGGTGATATTTTTTTTCTATCATCAAAATAGAAAGAAACATTATTATTTTTCATATCCTCTATCAAACTTGATAATGTTTCTTTAATAAGCTTTAAATCCTCATCTGATTTAAAAATTGGAACAAAAACAGTTTGTATAGGTGCAATATTAGGAGGAAGACATAATCCTTTTTCATCTCCATGAACCATTATCAGCGCGCCAATCAATCTTGTAGTAACACCCCAACTTGTTGCATAAACATATTTTTCTTTATTATCAACATCCTGAAATTTAACATCAAAAGCTTTAGCAAAATTTTGTCCCAAGTAATGCGAGGTTCCAGCCTGTAAAGCTTTTTTATCACCCATCATCATTTCAATAGTATATGTATTTACTGCACCAGCAAACTTTTCAGATTCTGTTTTTGTCCCTTTAATAACAGGGATAGCTAAAATATTTTTTACAATTGCTTCATATATATTTAATATTTTTAATGATTCTTCTTGAGCTTCATCTTCACTTGCATGTGCAGTGTGTCCTTCTTGCCATAAAAACTCACTAGTTCTTAAAAATAATCGAGTTCTCATTTCCCACCTTACGACATTAGCCCATTGATTAATTAATATTGGTAAATCTCTATATGAATTTATCCACTTCCTATACATTGACCATATAACAGTTTCGCTAGTTGGCCTTACAATAACCTCTTCTTCTAGCTTAGAAGATTCATCTGGTATTAAGTCTGTTTTGTCATCATTATGAGTTAATCTTGAATGTGTTACAATTGCACATTCTTTTGCAAAGCCATCAACGTGTTCAGATTCTTTTGTAAAAAAGGATTTAGGTATAAATAAAGGAAAATAAGCATTAGTATGTCCACTATCCTTAAAAGCTTGATCAAGTTCATTTTTTAATTTTTCCCAAATTTGATAACCGTAGGGTCTTATAACCATTGTCCCTTTTACTGGTCCATAATCAGCAAGTTCAGCTTTTTTAATAACATCTGTATACCATTTTGAGTAATTTTCTTTTTTGGATGTGATGCCTTTTGACATTTTTTTCCTTTATTTATTAAATATTTTTTTTAATGTTTGGATAACAATATTAATATGTTTTTTTTCAAAACCATAGTGAGTTACCATTCTAAATCTATGATTGCCCTTATAATCAATTTTAATATCATAATTTAATAGTTCTTTAATAAAACTTTCACACGTTATATCCTTGCTTTTTAAATCAAAGAAAATAAGGTTTGTATGAACATTATTTAAATTAATTTTTATTTCTTCTAAATTATTTAACTGTATTGCTAGCTCTTTTGCATTTTCATGATCTTCTTTTAATCTATTTATCATATTATTAATTGAAAACAAACCACAAGCAGCCAGTATACCTGCTTGTCTCATGCCTCCTCCCAATGCTTTTCTTAACTTGCGAGCTTTGTAGATAAAAGCATTATCGCTAATGATTAATGATCCTACGGGAGATGAAAGACCTTTAGATAAGCAGCAAGTAATACTATCAGCATATTTTGCTAAATTTTTCACATTTTCATTTAACGCAATAGATGCATTAAAGATTCGTGCTCCATCAATGTGCAATTTAATCCCTGTGTTATTTAATATTGATTTAACGTTTTTAACATAATCATTATTGATAGGAGCACCATAACAAAGATTATGAGTGTTTTCTAAGCACACTAGTGCTGTCCTAGGGTAGTGAGCATCATTGTTATCTCTAATATTATTTTGAATATCTTCAAGATTAATTGTTCCATCTTCATTATTTTTCAGTTGATGAGAATGTATTCCTCCAAATGCAGAAATTCCACCAGCTTCATATTTAAAAATATGAGATTTATGACCCAATAAAACTTCATCGGATCTTTGACAATGAGTTAAGACAGAAATTAAATTTGCCATTGTTCCAGATGGTACAAATAATGCTTTTTCCTTGCCAAATAATTTTGCTATTTTTATTTCTAATTCATTTATAGATGGATCTTCACCATAGACATCATCTCCCAAAGGTGCATTTACAAGAAATGATTTCATTTCATTTGATGGTAGTGTTACTGTATCGCTTCTTAAATCAATCATATTTTTTATTTTTCTTATAAATAAATTACTTAATTTTATTATATAAAATATATAAACAATATTCTATGAATTCATATAATCTTATCAATGCAAATTTTATAACTATGGATGAGCAAATGCCATTTGCATCCTGTTTGACCATTCATAACGGTAAGATTGAATCTGTTAACTCAATAAACAACAATTATAAATCAATTGATTTAAATAGTAAAATTGTAATTCCAGGTTTTATTGATGCACATTATCATTTAAAAAATTATGGAAAAAGATTAAATCAACTTGATTTGAAAAATTCAAAAAGTATAAGTCAAATTGTTGAATTAATTCAAGCTCATATTAAAACAATCAATAAAGGAGAATGGGTTTTGGGGTTTGGCTGGGATCAAAATTTATGGAATGAACAAGATTTTCCTTCTAATAAAATATTAGATCAACATTTCCCTGATAACCCTATTTATTTAACAAGAATTGATGGCCATTCAGCTTGGGTTAATAAATTAGCAATTTTAAAAACAGGATTTACAGAGGAATCAATTTCTAACATTGATGGAGGTAAAGTTATAAACCATTGTATTATGATTGACAATACAATGTCTCCTTTTCTTTCTGTTCTACCAAAGGATTCTTTAGCAAATGTTACTTCTTGGATTAAAAAAGCTACTGAAAATACAATTAAAAAAGGCATTACAGGAGTGCATGATGCATGGCAAGATAAAAATACAGTTTTAGCTATTCAAGATTTAATTAAAAATAATCAATTTCCTTTAAGGTGTTATGGTATGTTAGCTAGCAGTGATGATGACCTAATTGATTCTTTTTTCAATTCTGGACATTATTCGGATGCCTATTTATCAATTAGATCAGTAAAGGCATTTATAGATGGTGCTTTAGGTAGTAGAGGAGCAGCATTGCATGAGCCTTATCATGATGATCATCATAATTGTGGTTTGATTTTAATTAGTTCAGAAAAATTTACAAAATTAGCACAAAAATGTTATGACGCAAACTTTCAGCTCAACACACATGCTATAGGAGATAGAGGTAATGACTATGTATTAAACACTTATGGCAATGTATTACCCAAAGACAATGATTCTAGATGGAGAATTGAACATGCTCAAATGGTATCAGATAAAGATATAGTAAGATTTGCAGAGCATAATATTTTACCATCTATGCAACCGAGCCATTGTACCAGTGATATGAAATGGCTGAAAGATCGTTTAGGTGAGCATAGACTTTCTTTAATTTCAAGATGGCAAACATTTATTA
>CEQQ01050175.1_pt1 | contig 11068 bp, 13 predicted proteins | sample 531041 | NCBI WGS metagenome assembly CEQQ01 (sample SAMEA2621222, study PRJEB7988) | marine metagenome | biome: marine biome (ENVO:00000447); feature: deep chlorophyll maximum layer (ENVO:xxxxxxxx); material: "saline water (ENVO:00002010), including plankton (ENVO:xxxxxxxx)" | depth 150 m | reverse complement strand
GAACTAGAGTTATATGACAAACTGTAACAGTAATAATTATTTTACAGATAGATGTTAGACTTGTTCTAGCACTTAGTTTATAGTTTTTTTAATGCAGACTTTGCAGCATCAATTTCAGCATTCTTCTTAGTATTACCAATCCCTTTATATAGGGTATCATTTATAATTAATTCAGCTTCAAATCCATATTGATGAATAGCTGTTTTAAAAACAGGTTCCTTATAACCTAATAAGTGACATTTTTCTATTAAGATTCCTTTGAAATTTTCATTGATCATATCAGGATTTTCTGAATTTACTAATAGATGTTTTTGAATGATTTTTTTTACATATTCAATTCCACCATCAATATAAATAGCACCTAAAACCGATTCAAATACATCTGCAAAAATATTATCAATTGTTTTAATATTGTTTTTTTGAATACTATTGCCAATAATTAAGTCATCTTCTACAAATATTGTTTTTGCAATTTTTGTTAAGATTTTTTTATTTACTAATTGAGCTCGTTTTTGAGTTAATAAACCTTCATCATATTTAGGATATTTTTTATATAGCCACTCAGATATTATAACATTTAATAGAGAATCACCTAAGAACTCTAATCGTTCATAATTAATTTGAGAAATTAATGATTTGTGCATTAACGATTCTTCTAAAATACTTTTATCTTTAAAAGTATATCCAATACGAGATTCTAAATCTTGGAATTTATTATTAATTATTATCTTATTAAAAAAGAAGATATTATGAGTATTCCTTAAAAATAAGAACAGCATTATGTCCACCAAATCCAAAAGAATTTGACATTGCATAGTTTACTTGAGTTTTCACCATTTCATTAGGTGTATAGTTCAAATCACAGTCAGGATCATAAGTTGAATAGTTGATTGTAGGAGGTGCAAAGTTTTGTTTTATGCTTAAAATTGAAGCAATAGATTCAACACTACCAGAAGCACCGAGCAAATGTCCAGTCATTGACTTAGTTGAGCTAATATAAATATCAGACCTATCATATATATTTTCAAATACAGATTTAATTGCTAAAGTTTCAATTTTATCATTGGTTGGGGTTGATGTACCATGTGCATTAATATAGTTTATCTCATTACTAGATATTCGAGCATCAGATAAAGCTAAGCCCATTGCTCTTGCAGCACCCTCTCCATCAGGAGAAGGGGAAGTCAAATGATATGCATCACCTGTTGCACCATATCCTGCTATTTCAGCAATAATAGGAGCTTTTCTTTTTAATGCATGTTCTAAATTTTCCATCATTATGATTCCTGCACCCTCTCCCATTACAAAACCATCTCTATTTTTATCAAAAGGTTTGCAAGCAGTAGTTGGATCAGAATTTTTGGTAAGGGCCCTCATATTTGAGAATCCTGCGATTGCCATTGGAGTAATGGTTGCTTCAGATGCACCTGCTAATGCAGCATCAATATCACCATTTTGAATCATTTTAAATGCATTTCCAATAGAATGAGATCCAGTTGCACAAGCTGATACCACTGAATAGTTAGGTCCTTTAAATCCGTACCTCATAGAAACTACACCTGCAGCTATATCTGAAATCATAGATGGTATAAAAAAGGGGCTAACTAGTTTTGGATTTTTTAATAAGCGTTTGTGTTGTTCTTCAAAAGTGTTAATACCTCCGATTCCAGAGCTAATTATAACCGCTATATTATTTTTATTAATTGTTGATTCTAAAATTTTAGACTGACTTATAGCTTGTTCAGAAGCAAAAATTGCAAGAGCAGTATATCTATCCATTCGATTTTGTTCTTTCTTATCAATTAGCTCATCAAAATCAACAGTTACTTCTCCAGCGATTTTTACATTGAATTTTTCAGTATCAAATGAATTAATTTCATTTATTCCATTAGTTCCAACTTTCAAAGATTCAAGAAATTCATTGCACGAATTCCCAATAGGGGAGACGACCCCCATACCAGTAACAACAACTCTATTTTTCAAAATACTAATTTAATCTAGAATCAATATAATCTAATGCAGATTGAATAGTAGTTAGATTTTCTGCATCTTCATCAGGGATTTCAACATCAAATTCTTCTTCAAAATCCATAATGATTTCTACGGTATCTAATGAGTCAGCACCTAAATCATCAACAAATTTAGCATCTTTAGTTATTTTATTCTCATCTACACCTAGTTTGTGAATTATGATTTCTTTCATTTTTTCGTAATTATCACTCATTAAAACATCTCCTTATTAGTGCATAACCATTCCACCATCAACATTAATTGTCTGACCAGTAATATAATTAGCTTGATCAGATAAAAGGAAGCAAATTATTGATGCAATATCATCAGGACTTCCAAGTCGATTTAATGGAATTGAATTAAGCAGCTGTTCTTTATTTAGATTATTTAATTTTTTAGTCATATCTGTTTCAATATATCCTGGGGCTACAGCATTAACAGTTATATTTTTTTTTGCCAATTCTTTAGCTGCTGATTTTGTAAGTCCAATTATACCTGCTTTTGAAGCTGCATAGTTTGATTGCCCTTTATTACCAATATGACCAATAACTGAGGAAATATTTATTATTCGCCCATAATTATTTTTTATCATTATTTTTGAAACTGATTTTATTCCGTTGAAAGTACCTTTTAAATTTATATTAATAACTTTATCAAATGAATCTGGTTTCATTCGAGCAATTAAATTATCTTCAGTTATTCCAGCATTATTAACTATTCCATCAATGGTGCCCCATGTTTCAATCGTATAATCTACAGCACATTTCAAATCATCGATATTTGAAACATCGGTTTGCTTATATACTGATTGCAAACCAGCACTTTTTAGTTCTTCGTGTACTTTCTTTAATTCTTCTATACTTCTACTTAAGAGAACGACCTTAGCCCCATTTTGAGCTAATTTAGTAGATATAGATTTTCCAATGCCCTTTGATGCACCCGTAATTAAGATGACTTTATTTTTTAAGTTATAATTCATTAAAATTAATGGTTTTATTATTGGTAATACGTTTGTTCAATCCTTTTAAGATACTATTTGGCCCAGTTTCTATATATAAGTCAATATTATTTTTATCCATATTATTAACTGTTTTAACCCAATTAACAGGATTTTCAATTTGATTTAGCAAATTAGTTTTCAAATCTATTGCTTTAGTTGTTGGTTTACAAGTCATATTCTGATATACTGGAACAATAGCATCATTGAAATTTACATCATCTAAGACTTTTTTCAAATGGTCTCTTACATCGCTCATTAAAGGCGAGTGAAATGCCCCAGACACATTAAGCTTGACTGCTCTTTTAACATTGATTTTTTTTGAGAGCTCAACAGCTTCATTTATTTTACTTTCTTCACCTGATACGACAATTTGTTTAGGAGAGTTTACATTAGCTACAACTATTGATTCTATATTGCATATTTCTGCAACTTGTTCTTCATCTGCATTAATCAGTGCGAGCATTTTCCCAGGGTTCCGAATACCAGACGATTCCATTTTAGATGCTCTAACTTTAATTATTTTTAATGCATCTTCAATATTTATCACACCTGCTACTGTTAATGCAGATATTTCACCTAAGCTATGACCTGCTACCATTTTGAAAATAATATTTTTATTTTTTAATTCTTGACTAGCAAGCATGCTATAAATAAATATTGAAGGTTGTGCATATTTCGTATTCGATATTTGATTAGCATTAGCATTGAAACATATATATTTAATATCATATTCAAGAATTGAAGATGCGATTTCATATAATTCATTTGCATACGATGACATTTGCCAAGCTTCATCTCCCATTCCTTCATATTGAGATCCTTGTCCTGGAAATAATAAAGCAATATTATTCATGCATATTCCATTTCATATAAATAGATCCCCATGTAAAACCTGCTCCAAATGTTGTAATGACTATATTATCATTGTCATGTAGTCTTTTAGAATTCAATGCATCATATAATGCAATTGGTATTGTCGCTGCTGTTGTATTAGCATATTTATCAATATTAATAAAAGTTTGGGTTTCATTAAATTTTAATTTTTTGGCAACTAAGTCTATGATTCGTTTGTTTGCCTGATGAGCAATGAATAGATTAATGTTATTATTGCTTAAATTATTATTATTCATTATTTCAGATGTTATATCCGTCATTCCTTTTACAGCATTCTTAAATACACTTGCTCCATCCTGTTTGACAAAGTGCATATTGTTTTTTACAGTCTCTTCAGTTGCAGGGTTTAGACTTCCTCCTCCAGGCATATATAAAAACTTTCCTCCATCACCATCTATTTTCATCTTTGAATCAATAATTCCATTTGTTTCAGAAGGTTCTATTAAAACAGCTCCAGCTCCATCTCCAAATAGGACTGCAGTGTTCCTATCATTATAATCAATAATAGAACTCATAGTATCGACACCAACAACAATAATTTTTTTATATTTTTTTGATTGTATCATATTTGAAGCTGTTTCAAGAGCAAATACAAAACCAGAGCATGCAGCAGACAGATCAAACCCCCATGCATTTGTTGCTTCAATTTGCTGTTGTATTAGGCATGCACATGATGGAAAAAACATATCTGGAGTGATTGTGGCAACTATAATAGCATCTATATCCTTAGGGTTTACATTTTTATTTTTTATGATTTCTTTTATAGCATTTACCGACATAGAAACACTAGCTTCTTCATTTGAAGCTTTTCGACGTTGCTCAATACCCGTTCTAGAAGTTATCCATTCATTAGTAGTGTCCATTTTTTGTTCGAGATCATAGTTAGTGATAATTTTTTCAGGAACATATTTGCCGACAGCAGTTATGCTAGCATATAATAGATTTTTATTTTTCAATTTATTTTAGGATAGGCTTTGATTGATTTGATAAATTATTTTCAATTGTTTTAATTACTTGTTTATCATGTAATATTCTTGCAGCTCCAATTGATTTTTGAATAGATTTTTTACTTGAGGATCCATGACACTTAATAACAATTTCTTTAATTCCTAATATAGGAGTCCCCCCATGTTCTTCATAATCAAACTTATTTTCTAAATTATCAATTAAAGAATTTTTTTGGAAGTTAATTTTTTTATCATTAGGATTTTTATCAATAAATTTAAATATATTATTAAATATCCCTTCCGTTAGTTTTAGAACTATATTCCCAGTAAATCCATCACACAAAAGTATATCTATATCTTCATTTAGAATATAGCGAGGTTCAACATTACCAATGAAATGTTCAAAATTAGATTTTAGCAATTGATGTGTTTGTTTAGTTAATTCATTACCTTTATTAGATTCTTTTCCAATATTAAGTAAACCAATTTTTGGATTGTCAATATTTTCAACACTCTCCAAATAGGACTTGCACATCATTGCAAATTGAATTAGATGTTCTGGTTTAGTATCTACATTTGCACCAGCATCACATAAAATAAAACCATTATTTTCAGAAGGAATATAAGGGGCTAATGCAGGTCTTCTAATATTTTGGACTGTTCCAATTAAAAATAGAGAACTTGCAAGTAATGCACCAGTATTACCAGCACTTATTAAAGCATCTACCTCTTTATTTTTAAGGAGGTTGACAGATTTGACTATTGAGGAGTTCGGTTTAGTTTTAAATATCCGGCTAGGTCTATCAGTATCATCAATAATATCAGGAGCATCAATTATTGATATAAATTTATTATTAGATATATTTTTATTATTTAGATATTTTTCTATTAAAGATTTATTACCAACTAATATAAAGTATATATCATTAATTAATGCATTATCTAAATAATCCAATACTCCATCTATATTAGCTGATGGGAAGTTGTCTCCCCCCATTACATCTATAGCAATTTTCATAGAATTAATTACTGGAGGATCTTGCCTTTATAATAAAGCACACCATTAACATAGTATGCTCTATGTCTTAAATGGGGTTCGCCAGTTTCATTGCATGTAGAAATACATAAGTTATCATTAGCTTTCCAATGAGTTCTACGCTTCCTACCTCGAGTCTTTGATATTTTTCTTTTTGGTACAGCCATTTTTACTCTCTCAAAGTTGATGACAAATTTAGTTTATTTATTTTTATCAATCCAAACATTATTTATATTCTGTTTTGCTAATTGATTTTTAATTTCAATACAATCATTGTATGATAGATTTTTGCCTATCCTAACTCTATATAATACTTTTCCATTAATATTCTTTTGATTGATATATGCATTATTAAATCCTAGATTATTTATTTCTTTTTTATGTTTTTCAGCTTCTTGGAGACTATTCCAAGATGAGATTTGTACTGTGTGATCACCAATTTTTACTTCATCTTTTTTAACTTTAGTATATTCTTTTTTTAAATTAGAATTTTTATTTGATTGTTCTGTTTGTTGAATACTATGTTTTTTACTAATAGCATTATATAAAAATGTTTCCTCTCCCAATATGTTTCCCATATTATCTTCTATTGAAACAGTTATTGAATAAATGCCTATTTTATCAGGAGTGAATAGCATTATATCATCATTTATTATCCATTTAGCTTGATGTCCATTAGGTCCAACTGGCTTGAGCCAAAGGTAACTTATTTTATATTCTGAATCCCAATTACCTTGAACTTGTATTTTTTGTGTTTTATTTATGTATATATTTTTTATACTTGGATCATTATTGCATGATAAACTAAAAAATAATAAAATAAATGCTTTTACAATATGCACTTAAATTAATTCAGTTTCTGTAAAGAAAAATTTAATTTCAATAATAGCATTTTCATCAGAGTCTGAACCATGTACAGCATTTTCTCCAAGACTTGTAGCAAATTTTTTTCTAATAGTATTATCTGCAGCTTCTTCAGGGTTTGTAGCACCAATTAATGTTCTCCATTCCGAAACAGCATTTACTTTCTCAAGTGCAAGTACCATACATTGACCTGAAGACATAAAATCAGTGAGCTCTCCATAAAAAGGTCTATCTTTATGTATCATGTAAAAATGCTCTGCTTGTTTTTTTGTCATTTTTATTAATTTTGAACTTAATATTTTAAAATCTGCTTTTAAAATTTCATCATATATAAGACCTGTATATTTATTTTTTACTGCATCAGGTTTAATGATTGCAAATGTTCTATTGTTCATTATGTACTCCTTTCAACACCATTTTCATATTTTTGCCTATATCAGCAACAGTTTTACAAACGGTTACTCCACATTCTTCCAGTATATTCATTTTTGCTTCAGCTGTTTCATCTCCACCTGATACAATTGCACCTGCATGTCCCATTCGTCGTCCAGGAGGTGCTGTTTGACCAGCAATAAAGCCTACAACAGGTTTATTACAGTACTCTTTTATCCATCGAGCAGCATCCACTTCCATAGTTCCACCAATTTCGCCTATAATAACGATACCACTTGTATCATTATCCTTATTAAATAATTTTAAGATATCTATCATATCAGATCCGATAATTTGATCACCACCAATCCCTACAGCAGTAGAAACTCCATATCCTTCTTTTATGATTTGATCAATTGCCTCATATGTTAAAGTTCCTGATTTAGAAAGTATCCCAATATTTCCTTTTTTGCATATGAATCCTGGAATAATTCCCAATTTGCATTCATCAACACTGATAATTCCAGGACAATTTGGACCAATTAAAGTAGTGTTTGAATGATCAAGTTTGTATTTGACTTCTATCATATCTTTAACTGGGATTCCTTCACTAATACATACTACGGTTTCGATTTCAGCATCAATAGCTTCTATGATTGCCTTTGCTGCAAACCTTGGAGGTACAAAGATAATAGATGTATTAGCATCTGTTTCTTTTTTAGCTTCTTTAACACTATTATACACATTGACAGTATCATTTAAAGCCTTAAGTCCACCTTTACCAGGAGTTACACCACCAACTACATTTGTACCATAGTCAAGCATTTGTTGCCCATGAAAGGTTCCCTCTGAACCTGTTATCCCTTGTATAATTACACGTGATTTTTTATTTACTAAGATTGACATTTTAACTTGTTCCCTTCTAATTTTCTACAGAGCTTCTACACATTTTTGAGCAGCATCTTCCATGCTATTAGCAGATATGATTGCGAGCCCAGATTCATCTAATATATCTTTAGCAATAATTGCATTAGTACCTTCAAGCCTAACAATAACAGGTACATTTAAGTCTAATTCAGAAACTGCTTGCACAACACCATTAGCTACTCTGTCACACCGTACTATCCCTCCAAAAATATTAATTAATATCGATTTTACATTTTTATCTTGAAGAATGATTTTGAATCCATTTTTAACAGTATCTACACTTGCAGCACCACCAACATCTAAAAAATTAGCAGGCTCTCCACCAAAACTTTTTATAATATCCATAGTTGCCATTGCCAATCCAGCTCCATTTACCATGCAACCAACATTCCCATCTAACTTAATATAATTCAAAGAGTATTTTGAAGCCTCTAATTCATAAGGATCAACCTCATCAGGATCTTCCATTGCATGAATTTCTTCGTGTCGATAAAGTGCATTTGAATCAAAATTAAATTTAGCATCAATGGCTACTAGTTTATTTTGTTCTGTAAGTACTAAAGGATTTATTTCTATTAATGAAGCATCTGTTTCCCAGTAGCACTTATATAAATTGCTAATTATATCTTTACAATCGTTTATTAAATTTGTTTCTAAATCTAAGATACTTATTAAATCTAATATTTGATTGTCTTGAATCCCTTCAACAGGATCAACCCAAATCTTCTTAATTTTTTCAGGTGTTTTTTCAGCGACCTCTTCAATATCCATGCCTCCTTCAGAAGAAGCCATAATTACAATTTGTTTTTTCTTGCGATCAAGTGTGAGAGCTATATAGTATTCTTTACTTATATCTAAAGCTTCAGTGATCATAATTTTTTTAACTTCTTTTCCATTTGAACCAGTTTGCTTAGTTATTAGTTGCATGCCTAAAATCTTATTTGAATGAATTACCGCATCATCATATCCTTGACAGTATTTTATTCCACCACCTTTACCTCTACCACCTGCATGTATTTGTGCTTTAACAATTACATCCTCTGAATTAAATGTCTTTTGAACACTTTTAATTATATTATTTATCTCATCTTTTTTTTCAGCTACGAGTCCATCTTGTATTGGTATATTATATTTTTTCAATAACTGTTTTGCTTGATATTCATGTATTTTCATATTGTCCTTTACTTATGTATAACTGTTCCAGATTTATTATTTATTGCATTTTCAATATTATTTAAGGATGTGATCACCACCTTGTTTCCATGGTGTTTTAAAAAGTATAATGCAGCTTTAATTTTAGGAGCCATTGTTCCATCTGAGAAGTGTCCTTCATTAAGCCACTTTTCCATCTCTAGTATTGAGGCACTCTCAATATATTTTTGATTTGATTTTTTATAATTCAAATAAACATTGTCAACATCTGTAATTATAAATAACTCTTCAGCCCTTATAACACGACCTAATAATGCAGCTGTCATATCTTTGTCTACTACACCATCTATGCCTTCTAAAGTCCCATCAGCTTTATTATATGCAGGGATACCACCACCACCACCAGCAATTACGATTGTTCCAAATTCAACAAGATGTTTTATAGATTTCCCATTAAATATATATAATGGCTTTGGAGATGGTACAACTCTTCTAAATAGTTCAGGCTCCTGTTCTTTAATTACCCAATTATATTTATCTGAATAAAGTTTAGAATCTTGTTTGCTAAATGTCCTTCCAATAAACTTATTTGGATTATTTAATGAAGAATCTTTAGAGTCAACTTTAATTTGAGAAATAAATGTAACTACCTCACGCTCATTCTGTTCATTATATAATGCATTTTGAAGAGATTGCTGAATCATATATCCAATAGCACCTTGTGTATTAGCTACAAGCACCCCTAAAGGTAATGGAGGGATAGTGTTTGCCATTTCTTCATTTTTAAATAATTCAGCACCGACTTGAGGGCCGTTTCCATGAGTGATACATATGTTGTATCTTTTTTTAACAAAGTGCATAACACCCTTTAAACTTTCTCTAGCATGTGCAAATTGTTCATCTATTGTTCCAGACTCATCTTTTTGGCTAAGGGCATTACCACCTAATGCGATAATTACTGTAGGGTTCTGTCTACCCATTATAACACCTCTTTATTGGGAGGGTCATACATCTAGGGCCTCCCCTTCCTCTACAAAGTTCAGAAGACTCTAAAGTGATAAAAATTTTCTCTTCATTTACCTTATCAAAATTTGAGATAAATTCTGAGGCAGGTATAATTTTATAATTATTTTTCTTTAATTCTTCAATAGTATGAATATTTCTATTATAGCCTATAGCAACTCCAGGCTTTAGTGCAAATGCATTAGCACCATCTGTCCACTGTTCTCTATATTGATTTAGCTCTGTATTTCCACCACACTTTATTCCATTAGTCTTGTATCCATCAAGATTTAAGAGCTCTATTAAATTTGTTTGAGTAGGTTCTACATTGCTAATGCTTTGATTAGCAGATATATTATATATATTTGGATTTTGGTTATCAAATAAAGGAGGAAAATATAGAACATCTTCTTCGCTTATTCTTGTAAATACAGTATCAATATGCATCATTGAGCGTTTTTTTGGAAGCTCTACAGCATAAATCCTATTAAAACCTTCACTGAATATTATTGGTTCAAGCTTTTTGATTGATTCTTCGCTTGTTCTTTCACCGAGACCAATTATAACTAAATCTTCATTAAATACAGTTACATCGCCACCTTCTAGCGATATACCTGGAGCAATTTCACTAAAATGTATAATTTCGGTATCTTTAAAAAATTCATGATGATTTAATAAGTTTTTTGTTATCTGGTTTTCATAATTTCTCACATTTTTAGAAGCCCATGTAGATACTATTTTTTGACCTATTGTGACTGCAAGATCTCTTGTAAATATTAAATTTGGCAAAGGAATAGGAATGTTTTCTTGAAAATTAGATTCTAAACCGCTCATTAAATCATCGAAGTAGAGACATCCTTCATT
>CEQQ01041900.1_pt1 | contig 11069 bp, 11 predicted proteins | sample 531041 | NCBI WGS metagenome assembly CEQQ01 (sample SAMEA2621222, study PRJEB7988) | marine metagenome | biome: marine biome (ENVO:00000447); feature: deep chlorophyll maximum layer (ENVO:xxxxxxxx); material: "saline water (ENVO:00002010), including plankton (ENVO:xxxxxxxx)" | depth 150 m | reverse complement strand
GTCTTACTAGGAATTAGTGCATATAAATCTGATAACCCAGAAGTTGCATCTTTTGGATTAGAGGGCGCAGCATTACAAATGTTTACTCATGGAACTATAACAGGATTATTATTTCTTTCGATAGGTTTGATATATGATCGTTTACACACTAGAGAAATAATGCAATTACAGGGACTTATCTACAAAGCACCCACAATAAGCTTATTTTTTGTTATAGCATCTATGGCCTCACTAGGATTACCTGGCTTAAGTGGCTTTGTTGCTGAAATAACTGTTTTTATGGCAGCCTTTGCTGTTTGGGATTGGTTTACAGTAATCAGTGTTTTTTCAATAGTTCTTACTGCGGGTTATATGCTATGGCTAATACAAAGAGTTATTTTTGGAGATCATATTGGAGATGAAATGCATTTATCTAAGCTTACACCCTATGAATATCTCCCAGCTTTATTGCTTGTTGTATCAATAGTAGCTATAGGTATATATCCCAATATTATCTTTGAATTTTTTGAACAAAGTGTTACTGCTTTTGTTAATAATACAATAGGAGTTTAAACTAAATGGATGTAGCAGATTTAATATACATTGGTAGTGAATTAATTGTTGCAATAACTGCTACTTTAACATTACTTTTGGGGATTTTTTCTGGCAGATATGTAATTGTTAAAATTATATCTTTATTAGGTATTCTATCAGGCTTAATTTATGCTGTAGGTCTATGGTTTGTCTCATCTTCGTATATTTTTTACAACACTATTCATGCAAACCAGTTGAGTGTGTTTTTCAAAATACTTGTTTTAGCAACTTTATTTTTAATTATATTAGGTTCTTATGATTATTCTAAGTTTTTTGGAAAACTTAGAATAGAATATCTGAGTTTAGTAATGTATTCATCTGTAGGTATGATGCTCTTGCCTGCAAGTAATGATTTTATTACGGCATATATTAGCCTTGAATTAATTTCGCTCCCTTTAGTTGCAGTAATAGCGATGACCAAAGAAGAATATTCTATTGAAGCAAGTTTGAAGTTTTTAATAATAAGTGCAATAAGTTCTGCATTTTTATTGTACGGAATAGTTTTACTATATGGTGTTAGTGGTTCAACTAATTTTGAAGTTATTGCGCATATTTTATCAGGCACAAATCTAGAATCAAATGTTTCTATAGTATTAATAGCTATAATATTTATTTTAGGAGGTGTTGGATTTAAGGTGGGGGTTGTGCCATTTTATATGTGGATTCCAGATGTTTATCAAGGCGCACCAACTCCTGTTGTTACTTTTTTGTCTATTGCTAGTAAATCTGTAGGATTTGCATTATTAATAAAAGTGTTTTTGATAGCTTACGAATATGCTGATTGGACGTATAGTATCGCAATTATTGCTGCCTTAACTATGCTTGTAGGTAATGCAGGGGCTTTACTTCAAAAAAATTCAAAGAGATTACTGGGTTACAGTGGTATAGCTCACGCAGGGTATATATTAATTGGCGTTGCATGTTTTTCTCAGGTCAATACAACAGCTGGACAGGTTGCAGTTGTTTTTTATCTACTTACCTATTCATTTACAAATATTGCAGCTTTTTATTCATTGATGAGTATTTCGTTATCTACAAATAGTTATTCAATTCAAAGTTATACAGGTGCTTTTTTCACCAATAAATTTGCTTCAATTGTTTTAACGATCTCTTTTCTTTCTCTAATTGGATTACCACCAACTTCTGGATTTTTAGGAAAACTGTATTTATTCAATGTGGCAATAACATCTGAATTAATTTGGTTAGTTTTGTTTGGTGTGATTAATAGTGTTTTTTCAGCTTATTATTATCTTAAAGTTGTCAAACAACTTTTTGATTCTGATACACAAATTGTTAATTATCAGACTTCAAACTCTTATTCATTAAACATTGTGTTAATTTGTTCTCTATTAGGTATTTTAATTTTAGGAGTTTATCCTGACCCATTTTTACAATTGTTAGAAACAGCTATCATAGGATAGAAATTATATTGAGATTTCTGATGAAACTATACATCATATTAGCAGAAATGAAGGGCGATTTTATTTCATATATTGGTAATCAATATGATAATTTTCAAATGCTTGGGTATAAATTTGCAAAAGATCATACTGAGGCATGTGTTGATTTTTTTAGCGATCCTGCGTTTCCTATTGATTGGAATGATGTTGAATATATTTGGGCAGAAGAGTTGTTAATACAAGATGGTGTTGGAAAATTTGGGGAAAATAGAAAAATATATACTGACGTATTTCGGTTACCACCTAATTGATTATTATATCTATAGAATTATTGAAATAGATTATGTCCTTTGAATCTCTTAATTCAATGTTGTTTGGAATTGAAAACGTATGACATTTGCAATTTACATTTATTCCATTACCGGTGTGTCCATATTGATTAATTGGTATAACAATTTTACCTTCAATATCTAAAACATTTTGTATTCTGTTGTTATTTTGTATTAATCGAACTAAATCTGAATTATCGTCAATATCATAATTTACTCCAGTACTATTTACTTCTTCATACTTGCATAATGTTTTTATATGATAATCAAAACTATTTTTTCCAAATCTAAATATGAAATCCTTTTTTAGAGGTAATAGTAATCCATTAGTGCCATTATCTTTAATAGCTTTCGCTATTACTGGAGTGTTAAAATCATTTGATTTTTGAACAAATGTTAATATGTCACTTATTTCTATCATACCAAGGTCTGCAGGTAATATTAATTTATTATTACTGTGTGATACATCAATATATTGTTGAAGACTATCGTTTAAATTTCCTCCTAGTTCTTTGATATGTATTTGGTTTCTTTTTGAATATATATGAGTAATATAATCGAATTCTGATCCTGAATATTTGTTACCCAATATTGTTATATTTGGTTTCATTTTTAATTTATTTAATGCGAAATAAGCATTAGTAACTACATGATTTAAAAGCCAAATCGTTAAGTTTTTTCGTTGTAATTCATTCAAATTTGATGAAAGGCGCGTTTTAGTATTTCCAATGGCTATATTCCCAATTGGTATAATTATTTCAAAATTGGATTTAGATATAGGTTTTATCATGTTAGGCTTGAGTTTTAATAATGTCTAAAATAAATTCTGCAAGTTGTATTTTATCTACATCTGAATTCATTATAGTATTAGTTGCCACAGCATTTATTCCTAATTTTTCAATATTTCTAACTTCATGTAAATCTTGGGTATCTATTATTAATACATCACAAATGCCATGTAATAATTTTGCTATACCAACACAACTTACTTCTTCCCCAAATTCATTTAACATTTTTGCTGCTGGTCCTTTTATTGCGTTACCATTAACAATTGGACTTACAGCTATTTTTATACCTTTGAAATTTTGAATTCTTTCTCGTACAGTATTTATAGATAATATAGGATCAATACTAACGTAAGGATTTGATGGAGATATAACTAAGGCATTACAGATTTCTAATGCTTTCTGAAATCCAGTTGATATTTGTGCTGAATCTATTCCTTCAAAATCAATATTCAATAATTTTGGTTCACATTTGTGTTCAACGAAATACTCTTGAAATTTTAATTTACCAATCTCTGTTGTGCATATTGTTCTAACTTTTTGATCAGACATTGGATATATTTCTGTTTTAATACCTAAACTTTTTCTAATTAACTGTATTGATTCAGATAAACTTTTGCCGGATTGTATTAATTCAGTTCTAAAAATATGTGTTGCGAAGTCTTTGTCCCCGATATTAAACCATGTATCATATCCATAAGATTTCAACATATCTAAAGTTTTGTAGGAATCATTTATTATTCCCCATCCTTGTTCTGAATTAGACAAATTACTCAATGAATACATCATAGTGTCAAGATCAGGACAAATATATAAACCGTATAATTCTGTATCATCTGCAGTATTAACCACAATCTTTATTTGATGAGGATTAAGAGATAGATAAAAACCTTTTGCTAATTTGGCACCACCTACACCGCCTGCCAAAGTTATTATGCTTATTTTATCTATATCAGTATTCATTAAAGTGGACTTTGGAGCTTTTTGTCAGATTTATTTGGGTGAATATATTTATATTTAGGCATATTTATTAGCTGCTTATATGAACCAAAAATATTTTCACTATTTTCCTCTATTGAATCAAGAGGATCGTTATTATCTTCTTTTTCAGAAAATATTTTATGTATGCTATAGTCAGTATATCTTTCTGCAGGTGTTCGACCAGCCTCCCATATAAGTTGGCGAATTTCTTTTGGTCTTAGGAGTTGTCCATGTTGTGCTCCAGCTGCTGTTGAAATACTCTCATTCATCAAAGTTCCTCCCATATCATTTACACCAGCATTGAGCAATATTTGAGCTATATGAGGTCCTTCTTTGGGCCATGAAACTTGGATATTAGGTATCCAGTTGTTTAATGCTATTCTTGATACAGCATGGATTTTTAGAACTTCAATACCAGATGGTCCCTTTCTTAGGTTTGGTATTGAATTTTTCTTAAACATTGGCGCTTCATCAAAAATAAAACTCAAAGGAACAAACTCAGTAAAGCCTGCAGTTGATTTTTGAATGTCTCGAAGGAGAAGAAGGTGATTGGCAATATGATCATTTGTTTCTATATGCCCATACATCATTGTAGAAGTTGTAGGTATTCCGATTTTATGGGCAGTCGTAATAACATCTATCCATTGTTTCACTGTAATTCTGCCTGGAGAAATAATATCTCTTACTTTTTGATCTAATATTTCTGCAGATGTACCAGGAAGGCTCGTGACTTTGGCATCTTTTAATTCTGTTAGGTATTCTTTGATAGTAGTCTTAGACCGAATTGATCCATATAAAACTTCTTCAGGCGAAAATCCATGTATGTGTATATTGGGGATTTCCTTTTTAATTTCTTTACATAGCTCTATATAATAATCACCATTCATTTTGGGTGGTAACCCAGCTTGAATGCATAGTTCGGTAGCTCCAAGTAAATATGCCTGTTTTCCTCTTCTAATGATCTCTTCGGTTGGTAATATATAAGATTCTTCAGTTTTGTAATCACGACTAAATGCACAAAACCCACATCCTTTGATACAAACATTTGTAAAATTTATGTTTCTATTTACAACATAAGTTACTTTGTCACCAACAGTTGTTGCTCTTAGCAGATCTGCTGTTAATACTACTGAGTTTAAATCTGAACCATTAGTATTAAGTAACAAAGTGATTTCAGTAGCAGTAATATCTTTCCCTTCAAGAGCTTTATTTAATATTCTTGAAATTTTTGGAGAAATATTTGAAAGTGATATGTTTAATTCTGTATTAGGCAATTGTTGGTTTTTTAACTTTGACATAGTTAAATATACCTCCATCCACAAACCCTTCCGAATCTACTGATGAATCGATTTTTTTTGATAAAAGTGTAGAGTTTTTAAATTGAGCATTATTTGATTTGATAAATTCTGGGTAAATAGGTAATCTTGGTTTCAATTCAAATCCTTTTTCAGTAGTTTTTTGATTTAATTGTTCAATAGTAGGCCATGGGGCTTCAGGATTTACATAATCAATAGTTAAGGGCGATATCCCCCCCCAGTCATTTATCCCTGCGCTAAGGAAATTTTCATAATACCCTTCATTAAGATTGGGGGGTACTTGAATATTAGCATTTGCCCCCATAATAATACGGGTAGCTGCAATTGTCCAAATAAAATCTTGTTTAAGAGGTTCAGGGTGACTTTTCATCGGAATATCTGACTTGGCTCTAAAGTTTTGAATTATCAACTCTTGTATATGTCCATAATCTTCATTAATTTTCTTAAGGGCAAAAATAGAATCTAATCTTTCTTTTTTTGTTTCTCCAATTCCCACTAAAATACCTGTCGTAAAGGGTATTTGTAATTTACCAGCATTTTCGATAGTTTTTAATCTGGCTTTTGGGCGTTTGCTAACAGCAAATTCATGAGGTCCCCCTGATTCTGACAACCTATCGCTAATGTTTTCTAGCATTAATCCTAGAGAAACATTAGTTTCTTGTAATTTTTTCATATCATTTCGTGTCATGGTTCCTGGATTGCCATGAGGGAACAAATTTGTTTTACGCGCAACTAATTCGGACATACTAGAAAGATATTCTATTGTAGAATTGTATCCATGATCTTTAAGCCATTTTTTTACGATAGGAAATTTTCTTTCTGGACGCTCTCCGAGAGTAAATAGTACTTCTTTGCAGCCTAGTTGATCTGCTTTTTGAGCTAGGTCTAAAATATAATTTTCTTTCAAAAAGATCTTATCATATGATTTTGGATCTTCACGAAATGTACAGTAGGAGCAAATGTCAGAGCATACTTGAGTTAATGGGACAAATATCTTTGGGGAAAAAGTAACAATATTTTTTTTCCTGGCGTTTCTGATAAGTGACGCTGAAAGACATAAGTCTCTAATGGGAATATACTTATCGAAAAGTATTTCATACAAATCATCATGTGGAATAACTTGATTTTCAATAACCTTCTCTGTGATATCACGAAGTCGGTAAGGCATATTGGCCTTTTCAGATTCTGAAATGTGGTAGTCAATATTTAAATTTAGATTAGGTTCCATATTATTAATTTGTTCTATGTATTGTCATTTAATATTTTGTTAATAGAAAGTTCTAATTCATTTTGAGGGACAAAACTTTCAAACTTATCTGTAATTATACCTTTAGTATTAACCAAGAAAACCCAAGGTTCACTAGGTAAATTCCAAGGTCCTATAACTGGTGAAATTTTAGTGAACTCCCCTTCATTATTTCCACTCTTCATATCATATACTTCTATATGGATGAAATACATATCCTTATTGTAATTTGTATGAAGTCTTTTGATAATATTCATCTGTGGTCCACAAGTAAAACTTTTACATTGCCCTGGAGTTGCAAATAACAACAATAAAGGCTTGTCTCGTGATACTAGTATTTCGTTTACTGACTTATTATATAAATCTAAAAGTGGATTAATATCAGATGTGATATGTTTAAGTTCTTCAGTTGTTTTTGCTACTAAATTGTTTGTTTTTGGGATTTCATCACCTATTCTTGGGGTTGAACTCGACGATTTAACATCTATAACTAATCGTGCTCTTTGATTCTTATATTCACCATCTTGAGGGGAAATTTCAGCCAACCAATCTCCAGATGTTTCAAAATTTACAGTTGTACTAAAAATTCCAGATTTTGAATTTGGCCAATTAATAAAATATCCTTCCTTTGTAAATTTAAATATAGATGTATTATTTTCTTCTTGATAAAAATCTATTGAAATTTTGTTGGCTGTAATTGTTTTTCTTTGAGAGTTTTGAATCCCAAGGATTAATCTGTTAGAACCAATAGATATATCACTAGTTCCTAGTGTAGCTATTAGACTTAATTCCACCTTTTTGATAGTTTCCGATTTGTCATAAAATATAAAGTAAGAAATACTTAATATTAATATAACTAATGAAGCACCAAATAATAGAAATAATTTACGTTGATACAATTTTTAGCCTTTTGTGAATTCCCTATATATATGTATTGATATTTTTGAATCAGGGTAATAGTCAAGAGGAGGGTTTATTTTGGAGATATCTATTTCAATGGCATTAGGGCTGAAAAGATTTGCCACTTTATTAATAAGATGTTCCGCAAGTGATTCAATTAGATGGAATTTGGTTTTTGTTAATTCTTGATAGATAAAATTAATAACATTTGCATAATTGATAGTATCTTCGACGTTGTCAGATATGCCTGATAATTTTAGATCTTTATACAATTTTAGATTTATTACAATATCTTGTATTTTTGATTGCTCTTCCGCAGTTACTCCCAAACGGGTCGCAGCAATAATATTGTTTAATTCAATATAATCATGATTAAATGGCATCAATCTATCTCATTGCATATTTATTTAAGATTGAGACATTCTATTTGCTAACTCAAGAAGATTTCGGGCTCTTTTGACTACTGGTACGTCAATCATTTTACCATCAAGAGACGTTGCCCCAGAGCCATTTCTTTCAGCCTCTTCGAATACTTCGATTACTTTTTGGGCATATTCTATTGCTTCTTCTGATGGGCTAAATAGATTATTAATACTTTGTAATTGTCCAGGATGAATGGCAAATTTAGCTTTAAACCCGAGAGGCAAAACACTTTTTATCTCTTGTTCAAGTCCATCATTATCTCTGAAATTTACATATGGAGTATCTATTGCGGTAATCCCTGCTGCTTTTGCTGCTACAGCTACTACTGAACGAGGGTAAAGTATTTCAATTCCTGTGTCTGACCTTTGTATACCCATATCATTTGTGAAGTCTTCACCGCCAAAAGCGATTCCAAGCATTCTGTTTGATGATGATGCGATACTATTAACATTAACTATAGCTGATGCGCTTTCTATCCAAGCTATAATCTTTGTACTTCCAGATTCCACAGATTTTTCAGATTCTATTTGACTTAATATTTTACTTACTTCCTTAATATCCCAGCTACTTTCGATTTTACCAATACTTATTCCATAGGTGTTAGAACTCACTACGGCACGAATATCATCGAATGTCAGGCCAGTATCTAAGGCATTAACTCTTGGGACTATTGATTGCCCCTTTCCAGATAATGTTTCTAGTTTTTCACTTATTAAATTACGAGCATTACTTTTTTCGTTGTCAGGTACAGAATCTTCCATATCAGGTGTGAGAATATCTGTATCTGCAGTACTTGCTTTTTCTAACATATCACTTCTGTTGCCAGGTACAAACAAAAGACTTCTAAATAATTCCACTTCGGACTCCTAAATAATAAAAAATATAAATTTTACAAACTCAAATTAGGTTTTAGGAGTATAACATATATATCGAAACTTAAATATAATTTGTATTTATTTATAATGATATAATTATATACCTTAGTACGATTTAGATTGGAGAGAAGTATGAAATCCATAAGTATTATTGGTATTGAAGGGTTACCCGATATACACCAGGGAGACGATTTATCAAAAATGATTATAGATGCCTGTGACAAAGAAAATATTACCATTCAAGATGGGGATATTATTGCAATAACGCAAAAGATCGTATCTAAGTCAGAATCTTGTTTAGTAGATTTAGATACCATTAATCCATCAATTCTTGCAAAAACATGGGGACTACAATGGGATAGAGATCCAAGATTAATCGAATTGGTTTTTCAAAAAAGTAAAAGAATTTCCAAAATGGAAAATGGTGTTTTACTTACAGAAACAGAACATGGTTTTTATTGCATAAATGCTGGTATTGATTTATCCAATGTTGCTGGTGATAATATGGCGGCTTATTTACCAGTAGATTCTGACAAATCTGCATATAATATTCGTAGTTCAATAAAAAAGTCATTGGGTGTAAATATCGCTGTAATTGTTACAGATACTTGGGGTAGACCATGGAGAGTTGGTGTAACTAATGTTGCAATTGGTATATCTGGGATGTCAGCTTTTCAAGATTATAGAGGATTAAATGATGCAAATGGGATGGACCTTAAGGCTTCTATAATTGCTGTCGTTGATGAATTGGCTGCAGCTTCTGAATTAGTAATGAACAAACTAGATAATATTCCAGTTGCTTTAATTAAAGGATATACCTATGTCCCATATGAGGGATCTATAAATGACTTAATTAGACCACCGGAGCAAGATTTATTTAGATAATTATAGAATTATATGTTGTTCATGGTTTAGATTGGCTGTATATTTTAACAATCTAAAGATATATTTTTGTTAGGAATTAATTATGAGTGATAAAAAATACAATAGTTTTTTTGCTAATAACGTGCCACAAAATTCGGTTCTAAATGAGCCGCTTCCAAGGCCAAAATACGATTTTGCTGTTGCATTTCCTGACCCTGACCACTTTCCCATTGGAGACTTACACGAATCTTTGGGGGAAGCATTAAAGGATCAGGGCAGAGATTTGGTTTTCTATCCGCATCCGCAAGGTCTTTTAGAATTTCGTGAATTAGTTTGTAAAAAGATTAAAGATAATAGAGGGATAGATGTTGGCCCACAAAATGTGATCATTACCGCAGGATCAGGACAATCTATTAATTTAATTACTCAATTATTTATTAATCCAGGTGATACAATTGTTTCAGAGCAATTTACATATACTGGTGCTTTAAGAGTTTTTGAAAGATTTGGTGCCAAAATGGCCGGCGTAGAAATGGATGAAGAAGGTATGGTACCCGAATCTTTGAAGAGCAAGTTAATTGAATTAAAAAACAGTGGAGTTACTCCCAAATTTATATATACAATCCCAACTTTTCAAAATCCTGTCGGCACAGATATGAGTTTTGAAAGAAAGAAAGAAATATTAGCAATATCGCAAGAGTTTCAAATACCTTTATTTGAAGATGATTGCTATGCCGATTTAAGGTTTGAAGGTGATAATTATCCTGCAATTGCATCTCTGCAAGGAGCAGATAATGTAATTTACTCTGGATCATTCTCTAAAATATTGGCACCTGGACTAAGATTAGGATGGATAGTCGCACCGGATACATTTTTACCATATCTTATGGCAGTAAACCCCGGGACTCCGCCTAGTCAGTTTACTATTCTATCTGCATTGTATTTTTTGAAAAAAAACATGGATGAACATATAGCTGGTCTATGTAATATGTTTCGTGGGAAACGTGATTGTATGCTAGGAGCTATAGGTGAATTTATGGGTTCTGAAGTAGAAATAATTGCTCCAAAGGGCGGATTATATTTGTGGCTAAAATTTCCTGAAGATCTGGACTTTGAACCCATATTGCCAATAGCTCGTGAAAAAGGGGTAATTTTTGGGCTAGGTAATACTTTCTCTACTGGAAAGAAAGCAAATAATTATATACGTTTATGTTATGGCTATCATAATTTAGACGATACAGTTTCAGGTATAGAACTATTGTCAAACATTTTTAGAGAACAAGGGTTGTTAAAATCTTAGTTTGAAATTTATTGTTGAGTATGTTACATTGTTGTTTCTGGTGGTTTGAGCGGGACGGAACCACCCGTTACCATCCC
>CEQQ01053423.1_pt1 | contig 11074 bp, 10 predicted proteins | sample 531041 | NCBI WGS metagenome assembly CEQQ01 (sample SAMEA2621222, study PRJEB7988) | marine metagenome | biome: marine biome (ENVO:00000447); feature: deep chlorophyll maximum layer (ENVO:xxxxxxxx); material: "saline water (ENVO:00002010), including plankton (ENVO:xxxxxxxx)" | depth 150 m | reverse complement strand
GATGAACTGCAATTTAATGATAGTAAAGAGGGAGTTGGACTGAGGTGATACCTCTTACAGGTGATCAAATACGTGAAGCGTACTTAGATTTCTTCCAGGAACGCGGCCATTTAAAAATGCCGAGCTCCTCTCTCATTCCTGCGGGGGATCCGACTTTGTTGTTAACTTCTGCAGGCATGGTTCCTTTTAAACCCTATTACTCAGGTGAACAAGATCCTCCAAGCCCTCGACTAACCTCTGCGCAGAAATGCTTTCGAACTACAGATATCGACATAGTTGGTGATTTTACTCATCACACTATGTTTGAAATGCTTGGTAATTTCAGTATTGGTGATTACTTTAAATCAGAGGCAATAGAGTGGGCGTGGGAATTTGTTACTGAGGTCCTTAAATTGGATCCCGAAAAAATTTGGGTCACCATTCACTACAGTGATCAAGAAGCGGGCAATATTTGGAACGAAAAAATTGGAATTCCTCAAGACCGCATTGTCACTTTAGGAGACGAAGATAATTTCTGGGGACCGGCAGGAGACGAAGGTGCGTGCGGACCATCGAGTGAACTTCATTATGATATAGGTGAAGATAAAGGGCCTGGCCTAAAGCCAGGAGACGATACTGAACGATTCATAGAGATCTGGAATCTAGTATTTCCTCAATTTTACCAAAATAGTAGCGGAGAGAGAGTAAAGCTGCCTGCTCCCGGTATCGATACCGGAATGGGATTAGAAAGAGTTGCTGCAATTATGCAAGGTGTGGCGTCCGCTTATGAAACAGATTTACTTCTTCCCATACGCCAGAAGGTTGAAGAACTTTCCGCAAAGTCTTATGGATTGGACGATGAAATAGACTTCGCTATTAGAGTCGTCACTGAGCACACTCGTAGCGTTGCTTTTTTGATTTCCGATGGAGTAGTACCCTCAAATGAGGGTAGGGGTTATGTATTACGTCGATTAATTAGGAGAGGGATTAGGTACGCTCGAAAGCTTAATCTTCATTCTCCATTTATGTCGTCAATTGCAGTAGAGGTAATCGAGCGTTTTGGGAATATATACCCTGAGTTATTGCAAAATAAAGCGTTTCTTCTCAATACTCTCGAGGCTGAAGAACTACGCTTTGACCAAACTTTAGCTACAGGGATGACACTGCTTGAGGGAAAAATAAGCTTGGGAGAATCTATAACTGGTAGGGATGCATTTTTGTTTTATGACACTTATGGATTCCCTCTTGACCTTACAATAGAAATAGCAAAAGAACATGGAATTTTTGTTGATGTTGACGCATTTCATGCTGAGATGGAATCTCAGAGGCAGCGTGGCCGAGCGTCTTCTCAGTTTTCGGGTATTGAAGATAGGTCAAAAATATACGAAAGCTTAGATATTGCCGCTACTCAGTTCCTTGGTTATAACGCAACTGAGATAAATGCTACGGTTGTTGCAATTCTTATTGGTGATAATTCTGCAGAAGTAGCCTCTGAGGGAGATGAAATTGAACTTTTTTTGGACCAGACGCCATTTTACCCCGAAGGTGGTGGCCAAGTTGGTGACATAGGTTTTATCCAAGGTGAAGGTTTCAACGTCGAGATAAAAGATACCCAACGTGTTTATGCCGATCGCATTACCCATGTTGGTATTGTTTCCCAAGGGAAAGTAGCACTAGGTGATATTACAAAGGCTACTGTGATTCCTGAACGTAGATTAAGTATTGCGCGTAACCACACTGCTACACATCTATTACATTCGGCATTGCGAAATATTTTAGGTAATCACGTTAGGCAAGCGGGGTCTCTTGTAGCTGAAGATAGGTTGCGTTTTGATTTTACCCATATCGCTGCGGTATCTCCTGAAGAATTAATTTTGATTGAGGATGCGGTGAACAGCAATATTCGTAATGATTTAGAAGTAATAAAGAGTGAATCAAGTTTCAATGAGGCAACACAAAAAGGAGCATTGGCTTTTTTTGATGAGCGTTATGGAGACACCGTAAGGACAATCCAAATTGGATCTGGCAACCCAGTAAGTTTTGAGCTGTGCGGAGGGACCCACATCAACTATGTGGGCCAAATTGGGGTCATGAAAATTATTGGAGAAAGTAGCATAGGTTCAGGTATTCGTCGTATTGAAGCACTTACCGGGGAGGCTAGTCACGAATGGATGAATTCGCAATTGAAAGTGCTTGATGAAGCTTTGATCAAGCTCCGTACCACATCAGCAAATTTGCTGCCTCGCTTAGATTCTCTGCTTGATCAAGTCGAAGATGCTAAGAGATTTTCTAGTTCGAAGCGCAAAGAGAATTTGAAAAAAGAAGCAGAAGATTTATTGCAGCTCGCGCATGAAATTGAAAATGTCTCATTACTTGTTACGGAAATAGACTCTTCTACGCCTGATTTGATGCGAGAAACTGGAGATTGGCTTCGTGACAAGTTAGGCTCTGCCGTGATTATTCTGGGTACTGTTTTCCAAAAAAAGCCATTTCTCATTGCGATGGTTTCGGGTGATTTAATTGCATTCGGCGTCGATGCCTCCTTAATCGTTAAAGGAGCTGCACCAATTATGGGCGGCGGTGGCGGAGGCCAAGCGAAGCTTGCTCAGGCTGGCGGTAAAGATATAGCCAGATTGAAAGATGCCATGGCAGAAGCAGAAAATATTGCAAAGCGACAAATTGCCAATTGCAAGTAATAGGCATTGATTTTGGGGATAAGCGTATTGGTATTGCGATTGGTGATACAGGAATAGGCCTAGCAATTCCGCAAGATGTATATATTAACCACTCTACATCAGACGCAGCAGGCTACATTATTGGGAAAGCCGAAGAAACTAACGCGCAAGTAATTGTCGTAGGTGTTCCTTATTCAATGTCAGGAAAAGTAGGTCCTCAAGCGGAATTAGTCATTTCATTTATTGAAATATTACGATCTCAAACGCGCTTGCCTGTAGAGATGGTAGACGAAAGATTAAGCACCTCTATCGTGCATAAAATTGTTGAACAGCGATTAAACAAAAAACGAACACGAAAGAAAAAATTTGCTATTAAGACTGATGAAGTAGATTCATCTTCAGCAGCAGTGATACTCCAATCATGGATGGACTCTCGTACGATCAATTAAAATCCCCCATGAAACCACTAATGAATATAAATTGCGTTGTATAGACTATGGGCATGAGTATTAGGAATAATCCTCGAGTTTATGCCGCTGCAGGCGCATCAATAATTGCTGCAGCTGTAGCTACTCGATATGTTGCAAAATGGAGAAAGCGAAAGTATATGCGCCGTGGTGAAGGAATAAGAGATTTGGGCGGCGGCCAGGTATTCATTGGATTAGATTTGACCGACCCTTATGCTTCTAGCTCAAGACCCTGTGATTATGCAATTCTTGATACTGACCTAAATTGCAATTTTGGTCTTTGGGATTACAACGTAGGCGGAGCTAGTATTATTCCTCAACCTGCGTTAGGCCGTTCTTTTATCTTAGCCATTGATGGTCCACAAGGCTTGGCGGGCGAACCAGATGCGAATGTTCGAATTTCTGAAAAACTTGTGAATGCACCCGGTCGCACTCCATATTTTCTTAAGCTAGAAGGTAAGCCTTATCAGGGGTTAATTCAGGGTTCAGTTAATTTATTTCATAAATTGGTGACTAGTGGTAGCCGATTTCGCCTTCTTGGATTAGATGGAGTTCCGGTCTCTGATACAACGCTTATTGAAGTCTATCCTGGCGGTGCATGGAAAATTTTATCAAAAGGTAACTTGCCAGCTAAGCGTACTGTATCTGGTAGGTATAGGAGAGCAGAATTACTGACGCAGCTTGGAGTCAAATTCGCCTCAAGTGACTTGCCTACTAATGACCAGCTAGATGCCACATTAGCTGCATGGGTAGCATATAAATTTTGGATAGGAGAAAGTTCTATTGAAGGCACAGCGCCTGAAATGGATGAATTAAACTCCATTATCAGAGAGGGGTACATAGTCATGCCAACCCTATCTTCTGGTGAAGTTCATAATGATATAGAAGAAGTAGCTCCCGTTTAAATCGCAGCGAAATTTTTCCTTGGATTTGCTGATCGATATTTTTCAGATGCAGTGACCCAATCTACATCTTTTGGTATTACTACTGCAGCCGATCTAATGTTGTAAACAGTAGGATCATTAACTGATGTTGGCTCTATACCTTGCTCGTTTAGTAGCTTAGAGGCTTTTAAGAGGGCTCTTCTGGCGCGAATAATTGCTGTATCGCTTACTCCCAAGTGTTCGTTAGCGCGATTAACTACCCGTCCCATTGTTTCCTGCATTCCTGAATCTTGCACCCATGTACCAGGTAGCCCAGTATAAAAAGTAGTTTTTTGTAAATCCCAATTGATGTCGAAGTCGTTATCAATGTGGTGCTTTGGCCACCAAGCTCCTTCCGGCCGGTTTGGTATTTCCGGCAAAAAAGCATCCACAGTAGGATGCAGAGTTTGCAAGCCATCATGACGACCGTGGTGCAAGTAATCCAATTCTGATTCTGTTAAAGGCCTAACTGGATTATAAGTAAAGCAGAGGGCGATGACATTTTCGTCATCCATCGGAACCCATGCATGCCCGCTGAATAAAGGGTCATTCCCGTAAGGAGGAATGATTGTATGAAAGGGGAATAAGAATTGGGTTATACGCCAGTAATATGAATCTACCTCAGCATTCCTTCTTGCTCCAATCAAAACGCCATAGTCCGTATCTAAGGCTTCAAATCGTGGGTGCCGATCCCTCATTTTATAGATCATGCCTTGTTCTTGTTTTGTTGTTAATCTGAAAGGATCAGTAAAACTTGAATGAAGGAATCCACTATGACTTGAATCAATTTCTCCTTCTAGTGTTTGGAAATAGTTGTTTTGTGCAATTCTTTTGGTCATGAAGCATTGATTTTCTGGTACTAGGTTCCATTCAAGATCAGGAAGAGAAGGAGGGTTATCTTGCTCTGGTCCCATATATATCCAGATTAAGCCGTTGCGCTCAATTGTGCGGTATGCAACGTGGCGGACTTTTCCTTTGAAGTTACTTTCAGGAGGTTCACTAGGCATATCAATGCATTGGCCTAATTCGTCAAATTTCCATCCATGATAGACGCAACGTAGCCCTTCCTCTTCATTTCGACCAAAGAACAAGGAAGCTCCTCGGTGGGGGCACGATGGAGACATAGTAGCAACTTTGCCACTAGTCAAGCGGAGTACTAATAAATCTTCACCTAATAGTCTGGTTCGGTGAGGTACGCCATCTTTCGCAATTTCACTGGAAAAAACTGCGGGTATCCAATATCTCCGCATTAAATCACCCATTACCGTACCAGCGCTTACCCTTGTGAGAATTTGATTATCAGTAGTGGACAACATTTGTTTACCCTCCGTGCAAGAAACGATTCAAATATTCTCGCATAAATTAACTTTGGCGTCTCGACCATTTTCATCATAGAATATACCTTGTTATTGGAGGTAGCTACATTGCTTCGATTTCTTACTGGCGGTGAGTCACATGGCCCTGGGCTTGTCGCTTTACTAGAGGGCTTGCCTGCAGGAATAAAAATTTCTGAGGCAGACATTCGTCTGGATCTGGCCCGTCGACAGGCAGGCTATGGCCGCGGGGGACGTATGAAAATAGAAACTGACTACGCGGTAGTACAGTCAGGGGTAAGGCATGGTGCCACGACTGGAGCACCTATTTCGCTCTTAATTGAGAATAAGGACCATCTATCTGGTAACGGGCCAGATGGTAAACCTTGGACTATTACTATGTCGAAAGAGGCAGTGGAGGAAGAAGTCACCCCGATTCATAGATTGAGACCAGGTCATGCCGACACTCCGGGGATTAGTAAATATTTACAAAATGACGCAAGGAATATTCTTGAACGTTCTTCGGCTCGCGAGTCAACTTCTAGAGTTGCAATAGGCGCAATTTGTCGTGCTTTTTTATTAGAATTTGGTGTTGAAGTTCATAGCCATGTAACTAATATAGGAGGAATACAGGCTAGAAAGCCTAATGTAATTAATTGGGCGAATGTAGAGAAATCTCCTGTAAGATGCTCAGACCCTGAAGCAGAAAAACAAATGATAGATGAGATTGATAACGCTCAAGAGGCAGGGGATAGCTTGGGCGGAGTTATTGAGGTTGTAGCTACAGGCCTTCCGGTTGGTTTAGGTTCTCACATTCAGTGGGATACAAAATTAAGTACCAAGATTATGGCAGCAATTGGAAGCGTGAATGCTGTCAAAGGTGTCGAAATTGGTGAGGGTTTTGAGCTGGCGGATTTAAGAGGTTCGAAGGTTCATGACGTTATAAAACCGCTTAAGGAATGGGAATCAGATTCGCAAGGAAACTGGGTTAAACCTTGGCCTCGTCGTACTAATAATGCTGGGGGTCTTGAAGGCGGAATGACGACAGGAGAACCATTAGTGGTAAGGGCTGTGGTTAAGCCAATAGCTACAATGATTAATCCTCTGCCTTCTGTTGATCTAATAACTGGTGATTTGGTCCAAGCGCACTACGAACGGAGTGATATCACGTTTGTACCAACATGTGGTGTCATCGCAGAAAGTATGCTGATGTTCGTTTTAGCAGAGGCATTTTTGGAAAAATTTGGCGGCGATCATTTATCTGAGACTATGCGAAATTACCATGGGTATATTGCAACTGTGGGGCCTAAATAAATTCTTAGCTTCATAAGGATCACATGACTGTATCAACCGATAAAAAACGGATATTCCTTATTGGATTTTCAGGGACAGGGAAAAGCTCTGCAGGTCGTGTAATTGCAAATATCTTAGGTTGGGAATTTAAGGACGTGGACGAATTAATCTCTCTACGATTAGGGAAATCAATAGAGAAGATATTTTCTGAAGATGGAGAATCAGTTTTTCGAGATCAAGAAGTCCTTGTTATAAATGAATTATCCAATGAAACTAATTCTATTGTTATTTCTACTGGAGCCGGAGCAGTTACCTCTGAAAGTACGCTTGAATTGTTGAAAAGTACAGGATTTGTAATAAATCTTGAGGCCAGCCCCGAACTTATTTATCAACGCTTATCTAATATCCATGAAGTAAATGGAGCTGAAGCAATGGTTAGGCCCTTGCTCAGTTCCTCTGATCCGATTAATCGGATCAGAGGATTAAAATCAGAGAGGCAATTTCTATATATGTCAGCTCATTGGACTATTCATACAGATCAGATGAGTACGGGGCAGGTTGCAAACGAAGCAGTAAGAGCATGGCGGAAAAATGGTAACTACTTTAATTTGACTGGCTCCCCTAATGTCGTTTCTGTCGTAAATGCCGAATCAGGTTCGTACCCCGTAGTGGTTGGCTGGAATATATTGGAAGAACAATTAGGCAGCCATGTCCATGGTTTAGGAATAAAAGGCCGAGCTCATATTATCTGCGATAGTAATGTAGTTCATCCATATGGAAGATCTGCTCAAAGATCCTTACATAATGCCGGTATAGAGATGACTTTGTTTACATTCCCGGCTGGTGAAGCAAGCAAAAATTTAAAGACTGTTGAGACGATCTATGAATGGCTTGCAAGTAAGCGCGTTGAACGCGGGGACGTTGTGATTGCGGTTGGCGGAGGCGTGGTAGGTGATGTAGCAGGGTATGTTGCATCAACAATTCTGCGGGGAATAAAACTCATACATGTACCGACTTCTTTAACCGCGATGGTTGATTCAAGTATTGGTGGAAAAACTGGTGTAGATTTGCCAGTTGGAAAGAATTTGATAGGGGCTTTTCATCAGCCTATTATGGTATTAGCAGATGTGGCAGCTTTAAAAACATTGCCCCAAAGAGTTTTGAAAGAAGGTTGGGCTGAAGCTATAAAACATGGTTTTGCATTTGACGAGACATTAGTTGAAATATACGAAAATGAATTAGAGATGCTACTTGGTTTAGATCCCGAAGTTACTACAAGCGTTATTTCTAAGAATATTAAGATCAAATCCGATGTAGTAACTAACGATGAGCGTGAAGTATATGGACTGCGTCAACTGTTAAATTATGGTCATACAATAGGACACGGTGTGGAAGCGGCCGCAGGCTATGATCGTTATTTACACGGAGAGGCTGTCTCTATAGGTATGATAGGGGCTGCAAAACTTGGCGAAATCCTGTCAGTTACTCCTATAGAGGTAGTCAATAGGCTTATCGAATTGATTACAAGATTTGATCTCCCTGTTAACTACACGGATGTTTCAATTGATGACATTCAGGCTGCGATGTCTAGAGACAAAAAAATGTTATCAGGAGAAATTTCCTGGGTACTTCTTGATGCTGTTGGGCATGCGATGACATATAAGGGTGTAGATCAGGCTATTGTATGGCAGGTGCTAAAAGAATTGAGCAAGACCTAGGCGTCACGGCCTTTTAAAGTATGCTCTTCCAAAATCTTTAATAATTCACTTGTTTCAATTCGATCGCTGATATGCGAGCCTACGTAATAACCAATAAGCTTATCTTTTGAAATTAAAAATATTGAAGGGGCAGCTACCCCATCACCAAGTAAATTATAAACTCCGTAGGCGTTTGATACTTTCTTTTCTGCATCAGATAAAATTGGGAAAGATGCAGAAGTTGCTTTTTGCATAGCCTTAGCCTGCGATAAGTCATCAACACTTATTGCAAGTAGTCGACCTCCCGCTTCCTTGATGGGTGCTTTGTATTTTTCCAGCTCTACGAGTTGGCTTTGGCAAACTCCTCAGAAAAAGCCTCGGTAAAATATAAGAATTACTACGGGATTGTTCTCAAGTTCCGTTGATAATTTGATCGAATGACCATTGGTATCAATGAGTTCAAAATTTGGAGTAGGAATATTGGTCGAGGTTCTAACTTCATCCCGACCGCTGGTCGTGCTATTGCTACTATTAAATATCAGCGCTGCAATTGGAAGCAAAAGTGAGCAAACTATTACTACCGCTACAAAAATAGTTAAGCGTCTCCAAAGCTTGCTTTTAGTAATCTCGGGGTTGTGGTCGCTTAGGCGATTTAACTCTTCAATTTCGGCGAGCTCACGCTCATTGTATTCAGGATCGCTTTCGTTGAGGCTCATTGAAATAGTAACCCTAGGTGTCTAACAGCCTCCTGCAACTGCAGGTACTATACTGACCTCATCACCAGATTTGACTGAAGTGGATAAACCATCCAAGAAACGCACGTCTTCATTATTGAGATAAAGATTGACGAAATATCTTAAATCTTCGTTTTCATCTAAAATTCGGTCTTTTATTCCAGGGTATTGCTTATCCAATTCATGTATCAATCCCTTCAAATTGTCGGCGGTTACATCCACCTTATCTGCTCCATCAGTAATTTTTCGAAGCGGACCTGGAATTCGAACAATAACGCTCATTTTACCTACTTTCTTTCCTCTAGGGTTCGACTAAATCGCCCAGAGCAGGGTCTACTCTCACTCCAAGTGAGCGTACCCATTCTAGGCTACGTTCAATTTCACTTACATCGCCTTCAATTTCTAAAATTACCCAGCCAACACCTTCCTGCACATCTGCACGTCTAATATTAGTAATAACATTGTAATCATGACCCATGCGATAAATTACGGGCTCTTTGATTAGCCTGTCTAAGAAAGTAAAACGTACGCGCTTTAATGGACTCATACTATGCCTTAAGACCTACAGATTCTTCAAAAGCCGAGACTGTTGGGTTTATGTGAATAGGATTAACTACATCTTCAACAATTTCAGTTGTTTTCAGTCCATTTCCAGTTATATAGACGACTGTAGATTCATTTTTTTTGATCTCTCCCCGTTCAACAAGGCGTTTTAATCCAGCGATGGCTACCCCACCAGCTCCCTCGGTAAAGATGCCTTCAGTTTCAGCCAGCAATTTTATACCATCGGCAACTTCAGCCTCTTCGGCGATAACTGCTGAGCCGGCTGACGCTTCAATTGTCTTGAGAGCATAATATCCGTCCGCAGGATTTCCAATTCCAAGAGATTTTGCTATTGTCGCAGGTTTGACAGGGCGTATTACAAGCCTGCCTTCCTCGTAAGCTGTGGCAATAGGTGCGCAACCGCGAGCTTGGGCACAATGCATTTTTGTTTCGACATTATCAATAATACCAACTTGCTCAAATTCTTTGAGCCCTTGGTAGATTTTGGTAAACATAGCTCCAGAGGCTGAAGGAGCAACAGCATGCATTGGAGCCTTCCAACCTAATTGCTCTGCAACTTCGAATCCAAGAGTCTTACTCCCATCAGCATAAAATGGACGTACATTGATGTTTACAAACGCCCATGGATACTGATCAGCTAATTCACTACAGAGTCGATTTACGTCATCGTAGCTACCATCGATTGCGATCATGGTAGGGTTGTATATTGCAGCTCCAAGAACCTTCCCTTTTTCAAGATCAGAAGGGATGAATACATAAGCTTTTATTCCCGCACGAGCGGCGTGGGCTGCAACGGAGCACGCAAGATTTCCAGTAGATGCACATGCGATAGTATCAAATCCAAGCTCTAGAGCTTTTGCTGTAGCTACAGCTACAACTCTGTCTTTAAATGAATAGGAGGGATTAACGCTATCATTCTTAATCCAGAGTTCATCCAAGCCTAATTTTTTCGCTAATCCATTTGACCTGATTAATGGAGTAAACCCTGCGTTTATATCAATATTTGGATTGTAATCAGCAGGTAAGAAGTCAGCGTATCGCCACAGGCTTAAAGGTCCGGATTTGATTCGTTCTCGACTAGCTACTTGTGCAATAGCATCCATGTCATAGACCACTTCTAATGGTCCGAAACAGAAATCACAGACATTGAAAGCACCAACGGGATACTCACGTGAGCATTCTTTGCAACGTAATGCGGCGATATTCGCCATGGCAACCCCCTATTCCAATACCAACCTAGTGCGACGGTTCGCCTACTTCGCACTGGCGTCAAAAGGCATCATTTGGATGCGAAAATCGTAACAGCCCCCACTTCTATCGTCAATAAAGACAGCACCGGGTTATGAATGGAAGGTACATAAAAAATTGATAAAGTGATCACCAATTTAAGGAAAATACAGAGTTCAGAAAATATATAAGTTGAGCGATG
>CEQQ01142712.1_pt1 | contig 11088 bp, 8 predicted proteins | sample 531041 | NCBI WGS metagenome assembly CEQQ01 (sample SAMEA2621222, study PRJEB7988) | marine metagenome | biome: marine biome (ENVO:00000447); feature: deep chlorophyll maximum layer (ENVO:xxxxxxxx); material: "saline water (ENVO:00002010), including plankton (ENVO:xxxxxxxx)" | depth 150 m | reverse complement strand
AAAAAATTATTTTAAGATGAGACTTTTCATAGTTATATTTTTAATTACTTCATTATCCTGCTCTAAAGAGAAAAGAAATCTTCCTATTTATGGCAGATCAGAAATAAAAGAAATCAATATAGATGGAAAAATTTCATTCGATACAATAAATCATTACATCAAAAAATTTAGCTTTTACAATCAGGATAGTATTCTAATTGACAATAGTACTTTTAATAATTCAATATACGTTGCAGATTTCTTCTTTACTACCTGCCCTACCATATGTCCAGTGATGAAAAATAACATGATTAAAGTGTACAAAAGGTTTATTAATAATAAAAGAGTAAAATACTTATCTCATACTGTAAATCCTGATTATGATAATGTTTCTACTCTGAAGAAGTATTCAGATAGACTTGATGTAGACTCCAAAGTCTGGCATTTTGTAACTGGAGAAATCGATGATATATATAACACAGCAAAATTAAGTTATATGGTTTCAGCACTAAAAGATGAAAATGAACCAGGTGGCTTTCTTCATAGTGGTACCTTCCTATTAGTAGATCAAAATAGGAATATAAGGGGAATATATGATGGAACAGATGAATCAGAAGTTAACCTTCTCATAAAAGACATCGAACTTTTACTTTTGACTATGTCCTTATAATTTTTTTTATATATTTTCCTAAAATATCAAACTCTAAATTTACATAATCACCTTCATCCAAAAGCTTAAAATTTGTATTATCATATGTATGAGGAATTATAGCTACAGTAAAATTATTTTTTGAAGTATCAAAACAAGTTAAGCTAACTCCATTAATACAAATACTTCCTTTTTCAATAATTAGATCAGAAAATTTTTCAGAAAATTCAAATGTAAACAACCAACTATTCTCCTGATCTATCTTTTTTATACACTTTGCAATATCATCAACATGTCCTTGAACAATGTGTCCGTCTAATCTTCCATCAATTTTTAAGCTTCTTTCAAGGTTAATCTGAGAACCAACTTTAACAGTTGAAAAGTTAGTTTTCTTTAAACTTTCATCAATAATTGTAACACTATAGAAATTTTTATTACAATCTGTAACAGTTAAACATACACCATTATGACTTAAACTCTCATCTACTCTTAGTTCTGAACTTAAATTACTAGAAAGTGTTAATTTTATATTTTTTCCCTCTCTATCTATTTTTTCAATCTTACCAGTAGATTCTATAATTCCTGTAAACATTTTATATAATAATATTACTTTGCAAAAGTAAAAGTTAAATTTGTGTGAAAAAATTTATTCACGAAAGAAAATAGAATGGATTGCAGTAAAACAAAAATTACTATAAGTGAAATGGTACTTCCAAATCACACAAATAACTTAAATACTCTTTTTGGTGGTAAACTAATGTATTGGATGGATATGGCAGCTGGTATATGTGTTTATAAGAATACAAAAAAAATGTCTGTGACTGCATCAGTTGATAATATATCTTTCAAATCTCCAGTATATAAAGGGGATATTGTTACAATAGACGCATTTATTACAAGAGTATTTAATACATCCATGGAAATTTACCTTCAAGCCACAACACAAAATAGAAAGACAGGGAAATCAATTATAAGCAACAATGCTTTCTTTACGTTTGTAACATTAGATGAAAAAGGCAAGCCAGTAAAGTCTATTGAGGTAGTTCCAAAATCTGATGAGGAAAAGAAACTTTATGATGGAGCTTTGAGAAGAAGACAATTAAGATTAATTCTTGCTGGAAAAATGAAACCCGAAGAGGCTGACGAATTAAAATCTATATTTGACTAAAAACCTCACTTAGTTTATTATATAAATTTATCCCCCTAAGTTCTGTATCCTTCGCAATTATACGTCCGTCAGGATCTAATAAAAAAGCACTTGGTATTTTATTAATATTATATAATAGAGCAGCTTCAGATTGATAATAATTTAAATCAGAAACGTTTATCCAAGGTAATTTATCCTGTTTTATGCCTCTTACCCAGTCTGCTCTACTTCTATCAAGTGAAACCTGATAGATTTCAAAACCTTTATCTTTAAAAAGATTATAATTATTAACAATATTAGGGTTTTCTTCTCTACATGGTCTACACCATGCTGCCCAAAAATCTAATAATACATATTTACCTCTTAATGATGAAAGGGAAATTGGATTTCCTGTTGTATCATTTAAGATAATATCAGGAGCGATGCTTCCAACAGATACAGCTTTAAGTTTAATTAGACTACTTTCAAATTTTAGGAAATATGTATTTTCAATGAAATCATCATAATATCTATCATAAACATTTTCCCAAAAAGAAATATGTTGATCTATAGGAAGATAACTAGAGCTAGAAGCCATTAAAACTGCAAGTGAATTTTGAACACTATTTAAATATTCTTTTAATGATATTTCAAACTGATTTTTTTTGAATGAAAGTTCTTCTCTTATACTATTAATCTTCTGAAGATCTTTATCTTCATTTGCATCAAAAAATGCTCTATTTAATTCTCTAACTTGATTTCTATAACTTATTATTCTTTCACCAATTCCTAATAAAATATCTGTATCACTTGACCCATCTATTGTTGAAGTTAGTAACGAGTTATTTGATTGAATAGAAATATTAATATCACTTTTATCTAAAATTAAATCAATGCTAGTTTTACCTAAAACATCAATTCTATATAACGAAGCCTCGTCATTAAAAACAACAAATTCTATTTTATTATCTAAAAAATTACCTGATTGAATTAACTCAATAGAATAATCGGAATTAACTCTTTGTAACCTAACTTCTCCCGTAATATCTTCTCCTTCTATTTGAATATTAATACTTAATTCCTTAGAAGAATCATAAGAAGTCTCACATGCAAATAGAAACAGGAATAAAATACTATATATAAAATTAAATTTCATAATACAAATTAAGAATATTGATAAATTTTACTTGTTCCTAAAACGTTAAAATTTATTAATTGTTTAATAACTTTTTAATAAGATTTTCTCCCTCAGCTCTAACTTTAGATAGACCCTCAATTTTTTTTCCACCAGCAGTTGAAAGAAAATTTTGACCTCCACCCGATCCATCAATATAAGTTGCAAGATCAGTAATGATTTTTCGTGCATCTAAAGTCTTATTATCAGTTACTTTTTTTGAAATAAATAATACTATAAAAGGCTTATTATCATTTTCAGCAGTTCCTAAAAATATTAAATTATCTAATTGATTATCTAACTCAAATCCAATTTGCTTAACAAACCCAATATCCTCATTTTCAAAATGGGATATTATTAAATTAGAATTACCAACTTTTTTTACTTTATCTAATATTTCCTTTTTAATATCCTTTTTTCTTGAAAAATTAAGTTTATTTATCTGATCCTCTAATCCTTTATTTTTTTTAATTAAACTTTTTACTGAATCAATAATATTAGCACTTTTTAATATCTCTTTTAAAGAGCTTAACTCATCGCTTTCTTTCATAGAAAAATTATTATATCCTAATGATGTTAATGCTTCAATTCTTCTAATACCTGATGATATTGAATTTTCAGATATTATTTTAAATAACCCTATTTCTGCAGTAGATAAAACATGAGTTCCACCACATAATTCAATAGAAAAATTTTCATCAATTGTGACTACTCTCACTTTATCACCGTATTTTTCTCCAAATAGCGCCATTGCTCCCATTTTTTTAGCATTTTTAATAGATGTATTCTCTAAAATTTCAACTGAAATATTTTCAAAAATTTTTCTATTTACAATTTTATTAATACTAAGTATTTCTTCATCCGATATTTTTGTGAAATGTGAAAAATCAAACCTTAAAATATTATCATTAACTAATGACCCTTTTTGTGTAACATGATCACCTAATACTTCTCTTAGAGCAGCATGAAGTAAATGAGTTGCTGAATGATTTTTAGAAATTAACCTTCTCTTTAAAGAATTAACTTCAAGTAAAAATTCTGATTTAGTTTCTTTTGGTAACTTTTCAGTTAAATGAATTATCAAGTCATTTTCTTTAAAAGTATTGATGACATTAATTTCCTCATTACCACTCTTTAATAAACCAGAATCACCTATTTGCCCTCCTGATTCAGCATAAAAAGGAGTTTCTTGAAACACAATATGATATTTTATTTGACCATCAATAGTTACTTGGCGATATTTTAAAATAACTGATTTACATTCTAGATTAGAATACCCAATAAAGTTTGAATGTCCGTCTTTTTTAATTATTACCCATTCATCAGAAGAAGTAATGGAACTATTTCTTGATCTTATTCTTTGTTTTTCAAGGTATGTATCAAATTCTTTTTTATCAATTTTTAATTTGTGTTCTCTAGCAATTAGATCTGTTAAATCGTAAGGGAAACCATAAGTATCGAATAATTCAAAAGCTAATTTTCCTGAAATAATTTTGTTTTTAGAGTTTAGATTATCTTTTATATTATTAATCTTTTTTAAACCATTATCTAATGTTTTTAAAAATGTTTTTTCTTCTTCTAAAATAACACTAACTATAAAATCTTCTTGATCTGATAAATTATTAAATACACTTTTATATTCCTTAATAACTGATTTAGCTAGTTTATATAGAAAAGGAGATTTAAGATTTAAAGTAGAAAAACCATACCTTACAGCTCTTCTTAAAATTCTTCTAACTACGTACCCAGATTTATTATTTGATGGTATTGCTCCATCTGATATTGTAAATACAATTGCTCTAATATGATCTGAGATAACTCTAAATGCTATATCACTTTTTGTGTTTTGACCATATTTTAAATTTGATATTTTTCCTAAAGATTCTAATATATTAGAAAACAAATCAGTATCATATGTGGAACTTAAACCTTTAATAGCCATAGCTAATCTTTCAAGACCCATACCAGTATCTACATGTTTGTTAGGTAAAGATTCAAGTGTACCGTCACTTTTTCTATTAAATTCAATAAATACTAAATTCCAAATTTCAATAACTTCCGGGTGATCTTTATTTATTAAATTTTTAGTAGGATTTTTCTTTATTTCATCTTCATTTCTTAAGTCAATATGAATTTCAGAGCATGGACCACATGGACCAGTATCTCCCATTTCCCAAAAATTATCTTTTTTAGAGCCATTAATAATCTTAGAATCATCGATAATATCATTCCATATTTGAAATGATTCTATATCTCTTTCTAAGTTATCTTTTTTATGTCCTTCAAAAATTGTGACGTATAGTCTGCTTTGATCAAGTTTATAATGATTAACTAAAAGATCCCAAGCCCATTTAATAGCATCTTGCTTAAAATAATCTCCAAATGACCAATTACCAAGCATTTCAAACATTGTATGGTGGTATTTATCAATACCAACTTCCTCTAGGTCATTGTGTTTGCCACTAACTCTTAAACACTTTTGAGTATTTGCAATTCTTTTAATTTTAGATTTATCATGACCTAAAAAAATATTTTTAAATTGATTCATTCCTGCATTAGTAAACATCAAAGTTGGATCGTCTTTGACAGTAATAGGAGCAGATTCTACGATTTTATGATTTTTATCCTTAAAATAATCAAAAAATATATTTCTTATTTTTTTAGAGTTCATTTAAACTAAAATCAATGAATATTTTTTACTTTTGCATAAGTTTATACAAAACTAGGCTATTTTAATCTAATTATGAGCAAACACAAATATTATTATAATCCAGAAACTTGTAAATACGAAAGAATACAAAAAACAAAAAAAGATATTTTTTTAAGATCTCTTGGGTTTATATGTATAGTTTTTATATCGAGTTTTATTTTATTGAATATTTATGATACTCATTTTGAATCTCCTAAAATTGTTCAACTTAAAAAAGAAAATCAAGAACTTCAGACACATTATGAAATTCTAAATAAAGAAGTAAATGTAGCATATAAGATGCTAAGTAATCTGGAAGAAAGAGATGATAATGTCTACAGAATAATTTTTGAAGCCGAACCTATTCCAAATACTATTCGTCAAGCTGGAATTGGTGGTATAAATAGATACAAGGAGTTAATAGAAGGAGATTTGGAAAGAGAAGATTTAATTATTGATAACTACGCAAAAATTGATGAGCTAAAAAGAAAACTATATATTCAAACAAAATCATACGATGAACTTCTAGATATGGCTAATAATAAAGAGGAACTAGTTGCCGCTATACCAGCAATTCAGCCAGTATCTAATAAAGACCTAAAAAGAGTATCATCAGGGTATGGACCTAGGATAGATCCCTTTCTTAAAGTTAAAAGGATGCACTATGGTCAAGACTTTTCTATCCCAAAAGGAACTCCAATTTTTGCAACAGCTGATGGTAGAGTTAGTGTTTTAAAGTCTTCATTTGGCGGTTTAGGTAAGTATATTTATATAGATCATGGAAATGGATATAAGACAGTTTATGGTCACTTAGATAAGTTTAATGTAAAAAGAGGTCAAAAAGTTAAACGAGGTGAATTAATTGCATATAGTGGTAATTCTGGAAGATCAACAGCACCACATCTACATTATGAAGTACATAAAAATGGTAAAAAAATTAATCCTATCAACTTTTTCTTCAATGATTTAACTCCTAATGAATATGAAGAAGTTATTAAATTAGCCTCTGTTGAAAACCAAGCTCTTGGATCAACATTTTAATCATGCCTTATAAAGAAAGAGAAATTACTAAAAAATATTTCACAATTGGAGAGGTTGCAGAGAAGTTAGAGGTAAACACTTCACTTATTAGATTTTGGGAATCTGAATTCGATATTTTAAGTCCAAAAAAAAATAAAAAAGGGTTAAGGAAGTATACAAAAAAAGATATTGACATACTGAAAAAAATTTACATTCTTTTAAAAAAAGAAGGTTTTACTATTGAAGGAGCTAAAAAAGCTTTAAATAAAAAAACTATTAACAATGAAAATGAAATTCAATCAAAACTCAGTAGTATCAAAAATAAATTAATAGAAATAAGGAAAAAAATTTAATCTAATCCTAATATTCTTTTTATCCCTTTTTCATCAGAACCAGAATCAGCAAAATCATCAAATGTTTTCTTAGTAACTTCAATGATATGATCTGAAATAAATTTAGATCCTTCTTTTGCTCCTTGTTCATTACTTTTTATACAACATTCCCATTCTAAAACTGCCCAACCATCAAAACCGTATTGTGTTAGCTTTGAAAAAATAGATTTAAAATCAATTTGTCCATCTCCTAAAGATCTAAACCTACCAGGCCTATCAATCCAATCAGCATACCCACCATATACTCCTGCCTTTCCAGATGGATTAAATTCAGCATCTTTAACATGAAACATTTTTATATATTGGTGATAGATATCAATATGAGTTAAATAATCCATCTGCTGAAGAATATAATGACTTGGATCATAAAGCATTTTAACTCTCTTATGGTTTCCAGTCTCTTTTAAAAATCTTTCAAATGTTAGTCCATCATGTAAATCCTCCCCAGGATGAATTTCATAGCAGAGATCAACACCATTTTTATCAAATTCATTAAGTATAGGGACCCATCTTTTTGCTAACTCTTTAAACCCTGATTCTACTAAACCATTAGGTCTTTGAGGCCATGGATAAACATAAGGCCAAATAAATGCACCAGAAAAGGTAACATGAGCATTTAGACCTAAATTCTTACTCGCTTTTGCAGCTAAATTAAGTTGATTAATAGCCCATTCAGTTCTCTTTGATGGATTTTTTCTGCATTCTTCAGGTGCAAAACCATCAAACATATCATCGTATGCTGGGTTTACAGCAACTAATTGGCCCTGTAAATGAGTACTTAATTCAGTTATTTTTACACCATAGGATTCAATTTTAGATTTGTATTCTTTGGCAAATACTGGATCATTTGCAACTTTCTCCAAATCAATACATCTTGAATCCCATGATGGAATTTGAATTCCTTTATAACCTAAATTTGCAACCCACTTACAAATTCCTTCCATAGAATTAAATGGAGGATTATCATCCATAAATTGAGCAAGAAAAATTGCAGGTCCTTTAATTGTTTTCATAATATTAAATATTTATCCATTTAGATGAATTTGATGATTCAATTACAGCATCAATAAATTTCATTCCTCTTAAGCCATCTTCTACAGTTGGAAAATCGTAAAGAATGTCGTCTTCTCTAGAATTTTTATAATTATTAACTGAAAAAGAAAAATTTCTATAAATATTCGCAAACGCCTCAATAAATCCTTCAGGATGACCAGAAGGAGTTCTACAATTTGCTAAAGCAAAATCTGATAGGTAAGAATTATCAACACCTGCTCTATATATTTGAGTTGGATTTCCATCTAACTTTAATAATAAAGTATTTGGAATTGAGTGCTTCCATTCAACTCCACCTTTATCTCCCCATACTCTAATCTTAAGATCATTTTCTTCACCAGTTGCAATTTGACTAGTCATTAAATTTCCTTCAATACCATTTTCTAATGATATTAAAACATTTCCATCATCTTCAAGTAATCTACCTTCTACCACAGTATTTACCTTAGAATATAATTTAGTTATTTTATTCCCAGTGATATATTCAACCATATTAGCTGCATGAGTTCCTATATCACCCATACTTCCTGCCTTACCAGATTTACTTGGGTCTGTTCTCCATGAAGCTTGTTTATTGTCAGTTTTTTCTAAACTTGATGTTAACCACCCCTGAGGATATTCTACAGCTACTTTTCTTAATTTTCCAATTTTCCCTGAAGAAATAATAGATTTTGCCTCTTTAACCATTGGATAACCAGTGTAAGTATGTGTCACTGCAAAAGGCAATTTAGTTTCATTAACTTTTTTTACTAATGATTCAGCTTGAATTGAATCAAATGTCATAGGTTTATCAATAATAACAGGAAACCCATTATTTAAAGCTTTAATAGCCGGATCAAAATGTAGATGATTTGGAGTAACAATGGATACAAAATCCATTCTATCTCTTTCATCTAGACTAGATTCTTTTTCAATCATTTCATCATATGTTTTGTATATTCTACTTGGATCTAAAAAAAGATTTTTACCAGTCTCCAATGAATTATTAAAATCAGAACTAAATGATCCACAGGCTAATTCAATACAATTATCAAGGAAAGCAGCATTTCTATGAATAGCTCCAATAAATGAACCCATTCCTCCACCAATCATGCCCATTTTTAATTTTTTCATTTTAGAAATTAATAATATTTTTTAAATGTTAGTAATGAATTATAGAATAATTGAATTTTCAATCTTTTTTCTATCCAATAAATAAAATTCTTTGAATAAATTAAATTTTTTACCTTTTCCCTTATCCTTTTTGATATATGATCCGTCCTCATTTAGGATATAAGAATTACAATTATCTCTTAAGTTATAATTCAGTATCGTGATTGCCTCTTTCTTGATAAAATCTTCATTTATTTTAAATAAAGATTCAATTCTTCTTTTGAAGCTTCTAATCATAACATCTGCACTACCCGAATAAATTATAGGATCTGCAGAATTATGAAAATAATAAAGTCTACTATGTTCTAAATAATCACCAACAATTGATATAACCTTTATATTTTCACTTAAACCTTTTCTACCTGGCCTTAAACAACAAATACCTCTTACTATCAGACAAATTTTTACACCCGAATTGCTTGCTTCGTATAATTTATTTATGACCTCTTTATCTTGAAGTGAGTTAATTTTAATGCAAATTTTTCCTTCTGATCCTGAATGAACATTATCAATTTCTCCTTGAATTAATTTTAATATTTTTTCTCTCATGTAAATTGGAGCTGTAATTAAATTTTCATAATCATCTGGAACTGAATGACCAGTAATTACATTAAAAAACTCTAGTGCATCTTTAGTGTATTTTTGATTAGATGTCATCAAACTTAAATCTGTATATAATCGAGATGTTGTCTCATTATAATTTCCTGTACCCATGTGAGCATAGTTTTTGACCTTTTTCCCTTCTCTTCTAACAATTAGTAAAAGCTTTGTATGTGTTTTCAAGGATCCAATTCCATAAATCACATAACATCCTGCTTTTTCAAGCTTATATCCATTTCTAAGATTATTCTCTTCATCAAATCTAGCCTTAACTTCAAAAAGCACTGATACATGTTTACCATTCTCAGCAGCTTTTAATAAAGCATCAATTACTCCTGAATTTTTTGCAGTTCGATACAAAGTAATTTTTATAGAAAGAACATCTGGATCATCCGCTGCCTCATTTAAAAATTTAATTACTGGGTCAAATGAATTATAAGGATGATGAAGAAAGATATCTCTATCCGATAAAATCTCAAAAATATTTTTATCTTCATCTCCTTCCATATCAATTGATTTAATAGGAGATGGATACTCAGGCAATAGTTCTGAAAACTCGTTATAATCAATAATTTGATTAAGAGAGGTAAAATCTAATATTGTATCTGATGATAATCCCATAATATTAGAATCATCAATTCTGAATCTCTCTTTTAAAGATTTGAGCAAAAAACTATCAAAATTATTACTTGTTTCTATTCTTACAACTCTACTAAATTTTCTGTCTTTAAGTTTTTGTTTTAATTCTTCCAAAAAGTTTGTTTCAATATCTTCAGATTCCTCTAATGTGAAATCCCCATTTCTGATAATTCTAAACAAACTAATACTTTCAATAATTACACTTCTAAAAAATTTATTAATATATTTTGTAATAATTTTTTCGATAGGAATAAAAAAAACATCATCCTCAATTTTATATTCAAAAAACCTTGGGATATTTACAGGAACTTGTATGAAAGAAATTTTTTTCTTTTTTGAGGAATCTTTTGTTTTTGAAACAACTCCAAAAATTATAACTTTATTCATTAAAATAGGAAACGAATGGAGATTATCATAAACCATTGGAGTAAGCATTGGAAATATTGTTTTCTTAAAATATTTTTTCGCTCTTTTCTGGCCTTCCTCATCTAAATCTTCTACATCTCCAATAAATATATTTTTCTTATTTAAAATTGGAATTATTTCATCTTTAAAATATGAATTATAATCATTAAAGAACTTAAAACATTCATCAAGAAGATACCCTCTAAAAGG
>CEQQ01018918.1_pt1 | contig 11109 bp, 10 predicted proteins | sample 531041 | NCBI WGS metagenome assembly CEQQ01 (sample SAMEA2621222, study PRJEB7988) | marine metagenome | biome: marine biome (ENVO:00000447); feature: deep chlorophyll maximum layer (ENVO:xxxxxxxx); material: "saline water (ENVO:00002010), including plankton (ENVO:xxxxxxxx)" | depth 150 m | reverse complement strand
CTTGTCCCGGTTGTGGACCTTGTCCCGGTTGTGGACCTCGTCCTGGTTGTGGACCTTGTCCTGGTTGTGGACCTTGTCCTGATCCTTTCCCTTCTAAAGCAGCGAATAGCTCTTCTGAAGTCCAAATTTCACCATTCGAAATCATTGTTGGAACACTTTTAATAATCTTAGGGAATGGTTCATCATCAACACATGTTACTTGTATTGATCCTTTTAATTCTGGCTTATTTTGTAAAAGTAGGAGCAACCTACGACAATGGGGACACCTTTTACTGATGTAAATTATTGATTTTAAATTTTCATTATTCATTTATCTATAACTATAAAAAGAATTATTATAATTAAACATATTTAAAATTTGATTAATATTATTTATATATTATATAAATAATATGACTACAGAAATAGAAATAGAACTCGATATTACTAAAAAAAACAAAAACAAAAACAAAAAGAATGAAATTACTTTTGATATCAAAGGTGATTTTGAAAGTGGTCTTGATAAAAGTATTGTAAATTCATTGCGTCGTGTCCTTCTTTCATCTATCCCTTCTATTGCTTTTAGGACAAAAATAGATCAATCAGATATAATTATCAAAAAAAATAATACTTCACTACATAACGAGTTTATATCTGATAGGATCGGTTTAATTCCTCTTTATATTAATCCAATTGATTATGAAAAACAATACTTATTCCATCTTCAAGTAAAGAGTAGTCCTCTAACTCCATTATCAACAATTACAGCAAAGGATTTTAAAATCTACCCTCTGAAGAAAAATATAGTCATTGATGGAGAAAATGAAATAAACCTTGATAATTATGACAGAACAAAAGAGCTATCAGATAAAGAAAAAGCTGAGATTTTTCGCCCTTTTAACTTTAGAGGTAAAGATGAATATTGTATTATTACAGAATTAAAATCAACTAAATCATCCATGGAACAAGAACTAGATGTTTACGGTGTTCCAAGCCTTTCCTATGGTTATGAAGATGCTAAATGGCAAGCCGTTTCATGTGCGACCTATTCATTTAAGAGAAATGAAGAACTATTTGAGAAAGTTTTTCAAGAAAAAGTAAAATTAAATAATGTTGCGAAATCAAATCAAGCAAAATTTAAAAAAGAATTATGGATTAGTGAGTCTGAAAGATACTTTCATAGAGATAAGAAATTAGAACCTTATTGGTATTCATTTAAAATTGATTCTGTTCATTTTATGTCATCGAAAGAATTATTTATCCTGTCAAATCAAATTATGATTGATCAACTTGAAAGACTTATACTTGAGTTTCCTAAAATATCAACAGGGGAAAAATCAATACTTTCCCTTGAAGAGATTGATGAAGGGATATTTAAGATAACTGTCCATGGATATGATGATACGGTTGGAAATATCCTTCAAAGTTTTATCTCGGTAAATATGATTGATGATACATCCATTATATCCGTTTGTGGATATAAAAAGAAGCATCCATTAGAAGATATTATTAATTTTACCATTTCTCTTAATAAAAGGAACCAGGTATTTAAAATGCCGAAACCTCAACAAATTGTTTCAATTACTGAAATATTCCATACATCTTGTAATCTGCTTATTCAAACATATTCTTCAATTAAAGCAGAAGCAGATAAGAAACTATAAAATTTACCTCATCTTATTCATTATACGTTTTGCTAATTTTCCATAGATTATATCATCTTCTTTCCTCCATTCTTTTTTTTCCTTTTCAGAAATATCCTCCTCATTATATTCATTAATTAAAGTCATGACTAATTCTCTAACTTGATAGGATATACCAGTCTTATTAAAAAATTCGAGGTTTTTATCAATATTTGAAATATAATCCTTACCGTTCAAAATGTAAGAATAAGTAGGGTATCTTGTTTTAAGACAATTAAAATAACTTAATACAATATCATTCCATCTTTCAGAATGATAATGATAAGTTTCTTTTTCTTCTTGTTCTTTTTTTAAATGAATGATATAATCACAAATATATGGTTCATGAATCTTATTCAGTAATAGTAGATAGATTTTTCCATTGTTTGTTAAGTCGACCTCCATTATTAATTATCTATTGAATAAATAATTATTTATAAATAACAATTTTTTACCATCCAATGAATGTAAATAATCAGATACTATTTTAATAGTAATCTTATCCCCTGAATCTTTATAGTATTTGTGAAGTTGAAATACCAATGGTTTCAAAGGATATTCAATATCTTTGATCTCTATTTCTTTCTTTATAAATCGAGAAACATATCTATCATAAAGTCGAACTTTGATGTGATTAAAATTATTTCGATAGAGTTCAAATTCATCTATATCTTCAGGAAAATACGTTAAATATTCTTTTAATACTTTTTGTTGTCTTAGAGATATATAATTTAGATATTTATTATTATGATTCATTTTCAATGATTCAACATATCTGTAATTTGGATTAATCCAATTGAAGCGACCTACATCTGTTTTTATTGTAAGTCCCTTTACCGGAAAGAATAAATCTCCTTGATAATCTTTAACCATATTTTTTGTTAAGCGAAATACGTTTGTAATACCAGTAATCGTTTGGAGTTCTTCTCTTTGAATTATTCCTTCCTTCATAGAATGATTTTCTACCAGAAAAATAGCATTCTCTTCGATTGGACTAATAATACGGTTCTTAATATGATGTAATACAAATGAATAACAATAATCCTTCCTTAATTCTTCAAACCATTCAGATCCATTCACTTCTAAGAACATTTTATTAAAAGGTTCCTTTGTATCCCACGAATTTTTCGCTCCGATATTACTTCGAGTAGCTATCATCCATTCATCATTATGATAGAACATATTTATCATTGTTCCATCAATAAGAGGTTCATATGTATGTTCTTCTTCGTAATTATCAATTATTTCTTGAAGATTCTCTTTTATTTCTGCCTTCTGTGGTGGAATACAGACCACACGTCTTGTTTCTGTATTAATGATTGTTCCACGACAATACCTTATCCAAGGATGGTTTTTATAATCATAAATATTATTCCGATAGGCCTTTACAATTAGTAGACCTAATCTAGAGTAATTACGGACATATAATTTATGTTCCTTAAATTGAGAATGATAATCATCATTCTTATCAATAAAATTTTGTAATTCCATAATATATATTTATTTGTTTTAATTTTTTAAATATTAATTTATATATATAAGTAATATGGATCCATCCATTGTAGATGATATTGAAGATCATGAAATTATTGATCCTGAATTAGGAGGGGATACTGAAGATTCTATTGAAAATGAAATAGATACTCAAATCATGAGAGATACATTTACAGTAGGCTCGTTATTTATTGTTATTTTTGAAGAAGACGGGGATTTTATTGATAAACTACTAACAGTCGATATAGAGAACCTAGCACAAGATAAAATCCTTTTAAAAGATGAAGACGGTTCGGATGAAACACTATATTTTGATACAAATGATATGCTAATTATGAACAATTCCTTTTATTCAATCCACGATATTATGAAAGTAGAAGAATTAAACGATGACATTGAAAAAGTCGAATTAAGTATGATATCAGAATTGTATCCAGATATAGAAATAGAGGTTGAAGAAATACAAGATAAGACCTATTCTCTAATTGAAAAGAGAAATGATCTTATTACAGAATTAATTATGATCTATAAAGCATATGATAATGATTTATTAATTCTCCATCTTACAGATACAGTAAATCAATTGATCGAAATGTATTCTTCCGAGAAACTTTCCCTTGACGATAGTGATACTCATAGTTTTATTCAAAAAATAATACAGAAAGGTATCTATGAAATACCGAAATGGATCCTACCTATAATTAAGAATAAGAAGAAAATATACAAACAGGAGAAAGAAGAAATTGAACTATCGGATGATATTTTTTTAAGAAAGTTTGAAGATGAAGTAATTGAAAAATACAATCTATTAACAACCTTAGAAGGTAATCATTATGAAAAATACGTAAATACTATTCATTCATATAATCCGTATCAGGATAATAATCAATTAAGTATTCCCTATCATGGGACTTATTTAAGAGATTGTAAATCTCCCTGTAGTGGGTTAAATACGTCTATATCTTTTGATATGATCCATACAAAAGATGAATTATCAATTCCCCTTAAGAAGGGTGATAAAATTACAAATGAAATAATTTCAGAAAAAGAACAAGTTTCAATCTCTGGATTCTATGCTCTCCCCCATACATTCCTTGATATAACAATGGAAAAGGATGCTCTTTCTTTGCATGAATTATATTTCTTGAGTGATTTTAAATATTCAAATACACTTTTAAAAACACGTATTCACGATATAATCACGAATCATATTATTAATCATTCAACAATGAATGAAGGAGAAGATTTAAAAGAAGAAATTCATTCGTATATAGTTGAGAATAGTGATGAAATAAATGTTGATGATCTAGGGAAACTTCTTAGGAATAATCTACCTGGATATACAAATCTCCTTGCTTCGATCCCTCAAAGAATTCAAAATGTGATTTATAATTATTCAGATTTTAAAAGGGCTTATCTATCCTATAATCTAAGTTATCATACAATTGATAAAAAGAATAGAACAATAATTAATGAATTAATTCAAAGAAATATTAAACGCTACTTAAAATCTTACAATCGTTCAGTAAAAAGGAAAGTTGTTAAACAACTCAAAAAGAAAAAAACAATATTATCAACAAAAGAAAGAATTCAATTATGTCGTGATTTCATTATGGGAATACATGTTGTTCATATAAGAAATCATTATCTTAAAAAATTTATTAACGTTTTTTCAAGAGAACCTAAACTACATGAAGATCAAAATTATCTTTATGAAAAGAATTCTGAAGATAAATTATTATGTAAACACTATCTTTATGAAATACAATCCCATAAAAATCAAGAATCTCTTAATATACTAAAATCTGTCTATGGTGGAGAAACTTCAGATGGTTTCATATCATGTAAGGTATGTAAAGAATATATTTGTCATGAAGACTTTACTACTCTCGAAGGATTTGCTGATGGAGCCCCTACATCTTCAAAAGAAGTGATTGATACAAAGAAAGATGAAATAAATCAATTAAATGAGGAACAATTACGTATAAAGAAACGAGTTCAAAAAATTTCTTCCATTTTTGGTATCAATCTAAATAATCATGATAAACAATCCATTATTGAATATCATGAACTACTAAATAGTGAAGAAATAATTAATGAAAGATACAATGTCATAAAATCATACAAAGAACATCCTGAATTTAAAAAAATTAAAGACAAATATACAATCATTAAACCAGCGAGGACAAAAGAAGAAAAATTACAGAATAAAAAGAATAAAGAACGAATACAAAAAGATTTATTACCTTTTAAAAATTATTTATTGAATTGTAATGAAGTATTTATTAATACCTTTTTCATTTTGTTCCTAATTCAAACATCAAATCCACCCTATCCCGTCAATCCATCCTTATCTGTAGACTTATGGGACTTTACAGGGGCTTCTTCATGGAATGAAATCGAACAAGATTTATCATCGAAGATAGTAATAGATACAGTCGGTATCGTTAAAAAAATAATCCAGAAGATGGTTGGTCTTCATAGAGATGAATTCTGGAAGAATATAAATAAAATGTTAAATGAAGAAAAAGAATATAGTGATTTACCATCCTTCCATAATCAATTTATAAGTGTAACAGAATATCTACTAAAGAATGAAACTATCCGAAAAAAGCTCAAAGAATATTATCATTTTAAAGAAGAAAATGTTCAAAAAGTATATTTGAATGAATATTGGACAACATACAAACCCTTGTTTGATAATAAAATCGTCCTTATGATTAATAAGAGAGTTAATGACGAACTACCCACAATTAAGGATTATCTTCTTAAAAGTGGACAAGAATATCTCTATGGAAATATATCATCAATACGATCCTTCGAAGAGGCATATGAAAATCCAAGGTTCAAACAATTAAAAATACCCTTTTCAGAAATAATGAAGAATGAATCCTATGAAAGGTTATTTAACTATGCTGTTCACCTTCATGGAAAATCACCTAAAATCCCAATCATAAACTTATTGATTGAACAATTTATCCAAACAGTAAATGATCCAAAAATTGAAGCTATGCTTGGAACTATAGGATGGTCCCCTACTGGATTAAAATCAATCGATTATTCCAAGTTTAGATTGTTTTTTATGAAAGACATTACAGAATATTTTAAAACTAAAAATCAAGAAGATATAGATACAGTCAATATTTATATTCATTTCCATATGAATAATTGGAATGGTATGTTACTCAACGGTAACTCAAAAAGAGATTATGAATATATACCACCAACCGTCTTTCCGGATGAATCATTCGAAGATTTAATGAAGGTAGAAGATAGTGAAGAAGGTATTACACGAAATTTTGTAAATGAACTATTTAATCGTTATTGTTTTGATGAAAATGAAGAGATTAATGAAAGATATGAAATTGACCGATTCATCTACAATATTATTGATGATCCAACAATAGAACGCTCTTCTGTTTGTCATAAATTAATACCGAAAACAAAAGAAAACTTCTACAAAATACTCGATTATAAAACACAAAAGTCAAAATTACCTCTTTCAGAATTTATACGATATGATGCTACGATTGAATCTCGATTACGCCATTTTATTAAAGATAATCAATTTCTCAAACAAGGTGGAGACGAATCTTATATTATACTTCGTTCATTACGTGATTTTACAGAGGATACACCCGAAAAACAATATCGTTTGTTATTTAATGATATGTTTACCCATAATTCATTCATGATTAATAAAATCCAAGAATTCTTTCATAATAATCAATCAATCGATCGTGAACAAATTGACCGTTATCGTTATAGTTTCCAACGAAATGTTGATTCCCTAAGTATTATGCTTAATAAACTTTTGGAAAAAACTGAAAAAATACCAACATTGATAACACATGTATTCCATATTCTTTCTAGACTGAGTAATTATCAACTCAATGAAAAAGGAGTATTCTTTCATAATGATATTCCAAAACAATGGAAATTAAGCGATACAAACAAAGAACATTTAAAAGAATTCCTTGAAAAGAATGAATTTTTACTTCACTATGATATCTTTATTAATCAGAAAGAAAAGGGTGATTTTGGATTTTATCAATATCAAAAAGAAAAAAAATATTCTCTGTGTTTCCAAGGTTTATTAGATTTCTTAAAACAATATTATCAAAAAGATTATCATATAATTAAAGCGAAACATAATACACAATTCACAAAAGAATATAGTAATATAATGAATCGTTTTCTTTTCTTATCTATATTCTGTAAAATGATTGACTATATTGAATCCCTTGAAGATGATGATTCACCACCATCAATCAACGCAAATATACTGTTCTCTTCATTAGAAGAACAGGATCGTATCGAAAGACGTGACTCAATGGATATATGTACGAAATTGGGGTTTGATATTTTAATTGATCTATTGGAATCTTTTAGTGATCCTTTATGGATCTATCGTTCAGAAAATATTGCTGAAAAATTAAGCCAACAAAAAGAAAGAGAAAAACAATCAATCCTTGATTCGATTGAACATAAAACAGATGATGAAAGACATGTCATGATCCATACACAGAAATGTGGATTAAGCACTTATTTTACAAAAGCTGAAGAAGAGAATTCATCCCATATCCAGACAGAAACCTATAAACTAAAAACAAAGGATGAAAGATCTGAAACAGCAAAAGAACTATTTTCACAAAATGAAGCTGAATTAGAAGCGATCGAACAAATGGGTATTCATATATCAAATATTCAACCTGGATTTTCAGGAATTGAAGAAGAATCCCATATTCCAGGCGATGATGATAGAGAAGGTGAAGGTCTTGATGATTTTGATGATAGTGGTGATTATAGAGAAGATTAAAATATTTTTATAATTATATGTCGAATAGTCTATTGGGTTATTTTTATGAAGAATTATCCTTTAAAAGAGAAAAAGAAGAATTAGATGAAGAGAATAAGTATAGGAATCGTTACATGTATTTCTTTGTTCTATTATTTATCCTACTTTTAATTTGTAGTTTTTTTAATATTATCTAATCAATATATTATGGAAGTTATATTAATAATTCTTTTCATCTATATACTAATCCTTTCAAATCGTAAGGATTTATATGAAATGTTTCGCCCAAATGAGACACAATTTACGGTTTGTCCTTCGAAAACACAAAATGGTAAAGGGGAAACATTAATAAGTATTAAAGAAAACAGTCTACCAACAGTTCAAAAAGGTTTCTATACATCTGTAATTGAATCAACAGGAGAGAAAAAATACACCCCATACTTTCAAACACCAACTTGTTCTTTAATTCAACAACAATCTATTCGAGACTTTTACGGGAATAATATCATTGATTATGATAAAGATAAAAAAGTTCTTATCAATCCAATGGATGATCCATATTCTCAACCAGAGGATAACTATTCTATCCTTTATCCTAATATATTTAATGATAAATTTGTTGAACAACATAAAGAATCTATTCAAAATGACGAACGTTTCTAGTATACATATCAAAGAACATGAAGAATATAAATAAAGAATATAAATCTTTCACATCTTGAGGAGTATCTAAATAGGTTTCACCTTTCTTCGCCACTTTTTGAACATTAAATTCTCTACAGTATACATCATAGGGTAATTCTGGACCATAATAATATTCGGATAATTCAATATATTCTTTTGAATACTGAGAAATATATTTCTTATAGGCTTCATTCGCTCGATGGTATCCTTTCTCATCTTCAGAAAGTGTGTCATATAATATATCATAGGATTCTTTTGTTTCATCTTTCTCCGCAACATGAATAACTAATTTCTTGAATGATTCTTCTTCATCTTCTAATTTTTTACTTATCCCATTTAACCTTCGTTCTAAAGCATCAAGGTCCATAGTTCAAGAAAGTTCTTTTATTTTAAATAAGTATTTAAAATAAAAATAAAATAATATTACTAATAAAATGCCTCCAATTCGTAATATTACACAAGTAACTCTTGAAAACTTACACGAAATGATTCCCGAATACATTCATGGTAACAAAGTCATCATTCAGAACTACGATGATATGAAAGAAGTCTACTTATCAATGCTACGCGATAGATATCTCTTTACACTTGATAGAGATATTTTAGTTCATTCACTCATTGATCTAACCTATATGTTTGCCCCTGGAGACGACGTAAATAAAGATAATGTCCTTGATACAATTACCCTTGAAGATGAAGAGGATGATGAAGAAGATGATGATAGTATGAATGATAGTGATGATATTGTTGTTAAGGATATTAGTGGTATGGATGCTGAAGATTTAACTCCCTTCATTAAATCATCGAGGGGTGGGAATGATGATAGTTGTTCGGGTGGAGTATGATCTTCATAATAATATCGTTTCTTATCTTTCATTATAAACTGTGACAGAACCTTTTTAAAATAGAAAGGGTTCTTGAGTTTATCCTATCTTTTATTTAAAAATTTGATTTTTATAGTTTGTTAAATAGTAAGGAAACTTTTAATGACATGACTCTGGAGATCCCCCCACTCCCTTCTCTAAAGACAAATGTATGTTTTGAAAACCTCTATACGGTTGAATCATGTGCTGTGGCTGTTGTTTACTGTATTTATGATAGGAAAAGGAAAACTATCGTATCTATGGGGACGTCAAGGGCGTGTGGAGAAAATCATAATAAAATATCAATTCATGCAGAACAAAAATGTCTTGAATTCTGTCGTTCAAATGATAAAAGACATAAGTTTGAAATCTATATTTGGAGATATTCAAAAGAAGGTAAAGTAAAACCAGTTTTCTGTTGTGGGGCTTGTACAAAATTACTTTCAAAATTTAATTATGAGAATAAAGTCTATACTTTTCAAAATCATCAAATATGTCCGGCTGTAGGTCAGCCTTATATAACACTCGGATATCAAATTAAGAACCAATTGTAATTATTTTTTTTTAAAAATTTGAAATTAATTACTTGATTTATTATTACTAAGAAACATAAGATGTTAACATCTATTACAGAGGAACTATTTGATGAATATATTTTACCTCATTTACATTACCATGATGTAGCAAGCCTTACTATGTCTTCAATATATTTTAGGGATCTTTTTAAAGATCATCCATTTTGGAAAAAGATGTTTCTTCGTGAAAAAGGATATCAACATCATGAAAAAAAACTCACTCAATTATTTATTTCAAACAACAAATGGAATCCTTCCATGTATTGGCAATGGACCAAAGAACTAAAAGAATTAAATAAATGTAATTTAATCATCAAGAATAATACAAAGGATATACCGTTTGATATATGGTGGAGAGTAAATAGATTTAATTATAAAAAAATAACCAAAAAACCACTTTTACCCCGTCGGTTATTTGTTCATCCTAGCTATCCAAATAATAAATGGATGTGTATCCCTACAAAAGAATGGTTTACTCTACATCCCTATGAAAATGTTGGATTTTCATTTATTGTGAATATCCTTCAACTTATGACAGACCCAGTAACAAAGAAAACGGGCTTTATTCGAGAGATACGTGAACCTAAACATCTTATTCCCATTAAAGGAACAAGGAAACAATACGAAAATTATAAGAGACAATTCATACGGATAAAATCAAAAAAAATAGATCTTCAAGAAAAGATAACGAAGAATGATAATGATATTGAATCTTATAAGGAAGAAATTAATGTTCTACAAAGAAAACTAAATATTCTTCATGGAAATTATAAACGAGCAAAAGATAAAAAGAAAGATCTTGAATATCTTTCAAACATTATAAAGTAATATCTTTTCATAACTATTATAAAACATATGTCGTGTGAATGGCTGACCATTTGGGTCTTGGGTTCGAATCCCAAACACGACAACTACCCCAAATCCACATGTAACCACGAGATTGGCGGACTTACTTGGAATAGATGACCCACTGGGTCCCGAGTAAAGAGTGGAATAAAACATAAAATAGACACTTTGAGGTGGAAGTGTGTGGT
>CEQQ01054795.1_pt1 | contig 11144 bp, 12 predicted proteins | sample 531041 | NCBI WGS metagenome assembly CEQQ01 (sample SAMEA2621222, study PRJEB7988) | marine metagenome | biome: marine biome (ENVO:00000447); feature: deep chlorophyll maximum layer (ENVO:xxxxxxxx); material: "saline water (ENVO:00002010), including plankton (ENVO:xxxxxxxx)" | depth 150 m | reverse complement strand
CCACAGAAAGGCTAAATATCGAAGGATTTATTGCGCCACCATCAAAACAAATTTCTTAAAATAAAAATGAATTTCACAAATTTTCTTGGAAGATTAATCCATCCATTGATTTTGAATTCAATTAAAAATTTGCCTGTAAATATCAAGCTACCCAATGGCAAATTAATTAATAATGATTCAACAAAAGAAATCACTATATGTGAATGGAGCACATTTTGGGATCTATTGTGGGCGTACGACATTGGGTTTTCATATGCTTTCTTAAAAGGGAAATGGCATACAGATGATCTATCTGGGATTTTCGAACTATTATCAAAAACCAATAACACTGAATATTCTGTAATCAGTGGACTTGCTTTGGGAAAAATCCCATCCATCATTTCTCAAAGAATCAAATCATCCAATTCAATTAAAAGAGCTTCCAAAAACATTCAAGATCATTATGACTTGAGCAATGATTTCTTTCAGGGCTTTTTAGATAAATCTATGTCTTACTCATCCGCCATGTTTTCAGAAGATGTAAGTAGCCTCCACGATGGGCAATTAAACAAAATTGACAACTTGTTAAATAAAGCAAAAATCAATAAAAGTTCTTCGATTTTAGATATTGGTTGTGGATGGGGTGCACTAATTACCAGGGCATCGTCTGAATTTGAATGTCAAAGCACAGGAATAACTCTATCAAAAAACCAATTTGAACATTCAAAGCAGCTTATCTCAGAACTATCTCTAGGAGCTACAGTTTCTGTGGAATTAAAAGATTACAGGTTTGTAGACAAAAAATATGATCATATTTTTTCTGTAGAAATGCTTGAAGCAGTAGGGCATAAAGGAATAAATGATTTTTTTCATAAATGTTCTCAAATCCTATCTGATGAAGGAACACTTCAAATTCAAGTTATTACCATTCCAGATGAAAGATATGAAATTTACAGGAAAAATTGTGATTTTATTCAAAAATTTATTTTTCCAGGCGGGTTATTACCATCATTAAAATACATACAAGAATCTGCAAATAAGTTCGGTTTCAAACTTACAGAAAAAACTTCCCTACGCACAGATTATGCCAAAACATTAAAGTTTTGGAGTGATAATTTATCTCAAAATTGGCACTCCTTATCTGAATTAGGTTTTTCAGAAATGGATTATAGAAAATTCCAATATTATTTTGCTTATTGTGAGGGGGCATTTTCGTCAGGGCACATAGACAACACTCAACTATCATTCACGAGATCATAAAATGTGGTACGAAATTTTTGTAGATAATAGAATTTTTCCTGAGAGAGTCATGAGATCTTTTATTAGAATAGCTCTAAAAAAATATTTTAAAAAAATTCAAAGTCTCTCTGAATCAGAAATCAAGCAAATCCAATACAACTTTCAAAAAACAGCTAACAACAGCGAAATTACAATTCATGCGAATTTAGCTAATTCACAACATTACGAACTTCCAACAAGTTTTTTTGAAAAAATATTAAGCTCACATATGAAATATAGTGGATCTGAATGGAAAAATTTCCAATCAAATCTTGAAACAAGTGACTCTGAAACTCTCGATTTATATGCTCAAAGAGCTGAAATAAGTAACAACCATTCAATACTAGAATTGGGATCAGGATGGGGCTCGTTATGTCTATATCTTGCTAAAAAATTCCCAGGGTCTTTTATTACTACAGTAACAAATTCTAATTCTCAAAAAAAATTCATAGAAGCAAAAGCATCATCTATGAATCTTAATAATTTAAATGTAATAAAAGCTGATATTTCAGAATTTTCTACCAATGAAAAATTTGATCGGATTGTATCAATTGAAATGTTCGAACACACTAGAAACACAAAATTATTATTACAAAACATAGAAGAATGGTTAGAAGATGACGGCAAACTTTTTATTCAAGTTTTTTCTCATCAAAAATACCCCCAGTTTTTTGACGATTTCAGTAACTCTTGGATGTCTAAAAATTTTTTCACTGGTGGAATGATGCCATATAAAAAATTTTATGGAGATATTCAAAAAAAATTAAAAATAGTTCAATCTTGGGAAATCGAAGGAATTTACTACCAAAAAACATTAGATTCTTGGCTAAACAACCTTGAAATCAACAAAAGGGAAATTAGCAAACAATTATCTTATGAATTAAAACCTCAAAACTCAAAAATCCTAACCAATAGGTTTCGAATGTTTTTATTAATATGTTCTGAATTATTTGGATTTAATTCAGGAAAGGAATGGGTAGTCATGAATCATCTTTTTGAAAAAGAAGCTACCCAATGAAAATTGCAATAATCGGAAGTGGAATATCTGGTATTTCTGCTGCCTTCAATTTAAATACTAATTTTGAAATTTCGATATTTGAAAAAAACAACTATGTTGGAGGACACAGTAATACAATCCAAGCTATAGATGATGAAAACAATCCTATTCATATAGATTCAGGATTTATAGTATTTAATAAAAAAAATTACAAACATTTTGAAAGATTTTTAAGAAAACTTAATGTTTGTGTGATTAAAAGCGATATGTCATTCTCTCATCAAAACATCTCAGATAAAATCATTTACAACACAACCCCCTCGGGGTTTTTCGCAGAGTTTAGGTCATTTTTCTTATTTAAAAAATGGAGTTTTTTTCTATCAATTATTTTTACCTTAAACAAACTCAAAAAATCTAAAAAGTATAGAAATATTCACACCCCAATTTATGAAACTCTTCAACAGTTAAATTGTCCCGAAAAAGTAATACACAATTACTTTATGCCCATGGCTTCTGCTATTTGGTCCTCCAATATTGCCAACGCAAAAAATATTCCAACATCAACATTTATTAACTTTTTTGATAACCATGGATTACTAAATATTTTTTTTAGACCTCAATGGCTAACGATTAAAAATGGTAGTAAAAACTACATCAACAAATTTCTAGAAAATTTTAAGGGGCAAATTAATTTAAACACAGAAGTTACTTCTGTAATTGATAACTCTCACGACATACAAGTTAAATTTCAAAACGGAAAAACTGAAAGATTTGATTACGCTGTAATTGCTACCCATTCTTATCAAGCTTCAAAATTAGTACAGAATATCTCTTCAGAAAAAAAACTAATATTAAGCGAATATCCCTACACATTTAATAAAGTGATTTTGCATAAAGATCAAACATTTATGCCACAAAAATCAAAACTTTGGTCTTCATGGAATTCTGTAATTTCTACATCAGATAAAGATCAAGTTCAGGTAACTTATTATATGAACAAATTACAAAATCTTAAAAGTAAAACCAATTTTTTCGTTACTTTAAACCCTCATACTCTTCCTGAAAAAAATCTTACTATTTACGAAACTGAATATGCACATCCTGTCTTAAACCATTCTGAACAAAAAAATATAGAAAATTTCAGATTATTAAACCAAAATGACAGGATTCTGTATTGTGGGGCATATTTACAAAATGGATTCCATGAAGATGGATATATTGCAGGACAAAAAGTAGCAAAAATCTTAAATTCTTTAATCTAATATGAAACATTCAACTATCATATCGGGAGAAATATTTCACAAAAGATTTTTACCCAAAAGTCATTCTTTTAAATTTTCTCATCATATGCTCTTAAAAAATTTGTCTTCAACTAAAAAATTGCCAAAACTTTTTACATTCTTTTTCAATATTCAAAACAAACATTACTTAGATTCATCAGATGACAAAATCATAGACAAATTAAAATTAAAATTTTCCAGCACTGAATTAAACTCATCTAATACTTTTTGGATGTTATCGGCTCCTTCATTTTTAGGATATACATTTAATCCTGCTTCCTTCTATTTTTCAGTCAACTCAGAAAATGATGTCGAAGAAATTTTAGTTGAAGTTCACAACACTTTTTCTGAATCACACCACTATCACTTAACTAAAGAAAATTTAATAAATGTGAATCCATTAAGATTTTTAAGTCCCAAAGAATTTCATGTTTCTCCATTTTTTTCTAGAGAAGGCAATTATGAATTTACTTTTAAAATTTCTGAAAAAATGATTTTTATTCAAATAGATTTATATCAGGAAGATACAAAGGTTATTTCCACATCATATTCAGGTAAATTTGAAAATCAAAAATCCTTAAATTCATTTTTTAATATAATAAAATTAATATTTTCTATAAGTAAAACTGAACTGCGAATTTTAATACAAGCATATAAATTAAAATTCAAAATAAAAATCCCATATGTTCCTAAACCAGATAAGATCAATGGCAATTTACAATCAACTGCTAGGGGGATAATATCAAGACTAAAATTACCTTTTTAATTTTATTTTTCATAGTACTGTTTTTATGTTTCCCCAACAGTAAAGTACTAGCTCATATCCCCCATGTAGCATGGGAAAATCACTCGAATATTGAAAATTCACATAAACTAAAAAGCATAATAATTTCTCAAGCAATTTATCAACAAATTTCAAAATCCAATCCTAATTCTTGGATTGAATTTAATGCAAAATCTGGAGACATTTTATATTTGGAATTAGGTCTGCCTAAATTAGATTCATTATCAAAATTTCGCCCAACAATTGAATTAATTTCACCAACTCAAAAATCAACAAAATTTTCTTCAGAAAACATAATTAATCCAACGACTTTCTACGAACCTTTTACACAAACGAATTCTTGGGTGCTATTTAAAAACACTATTCAGCTCACAGAACCTGGAACTTATTATTTGGTATCATCTGATCCCCAAAACAAATATGGAAAACTTTGGATTGCAATTGGCCGCGAAGAATCCTTTGGTGCTAGCGACTTGCTCAATTTACCTCTTTCAATTAATGATGTTAAGGCGTTTCATAGTCCCAATGAGAAAAAATCAGAATCACCTAAATTATTAATTATTTCTTTTCTGATATGCTTGGTGATTATATTAGTATTTTTCAGAAAAAAAATTGTTAGAATTTTTAGTAAGTAGGTTAAATAATGTCAATTTCACAACAATTATCAAAATTTATTGTTGAGTCAAAAGTCCCTCAAGAAGTAAAAAGTACATCTAAATTATATTTATTAGATTGGATTGGATCTTGTATAGCAGGAACAAATTCAGATCCATCAAAAATTACTAGTAAAATTGCTCAAATACTAGGAGGGCACCCCAAATCTACAATTTTATCCAACGGATTAAAAACCTCTGCCCCCTTAGCTGCTTTTTCTAATGCAGCTGCATCCCATGTAGTAGAGATGGATGATCTTGATAGAACATCTATATCTCACCCAGGAGCTCCAATAATATCCACAGCTTTTGCAGTTTCTGAAGAAATCAATGCGAGCTTTGATGAATTACTTGAATCAATAGCAATTGGATATGAAGTTTGTATCAGAACTGGAGAATCATTAGGCACATCTCATTATGAAAAATGGCACACAACTGGTACTGCTGGAACTATGGGTGCAGTTGCAACAGCATGTAGGTTGTACAAACTGGACATACCACAAACCGTTAATGCTTTAGGGAGCGCAGGAACTATGGCTTCGGGTTTATGGCAATTTCTTGAAGATGGCGCAATGTCAAAACAATTACATCCGGCAAAAGCTGCGCACGATGGGATATTAGCAGCAAAGCTCTCAAATGAATCATTTACTGGAGCAAAAAAAATTTACGAGGGTAAAAAAGGATTACTAAATTCAATGTCTAAAAACCCAGATTTTGAAAATATGATTAACAATCTTGACACATTAGAATCCCTCCCCGAATCATGGAAAATCAATAATGTATCTTTTAAAGTTCATGCATCTTGCAGACATACACATGCTGCTGTAGACGCTGCGATAATTTTGAGCCAAAAAGTTAATGTTTCACAAATTAAAAAAATCGATGTTCAAATTTATTCTCAAGCTTTAGATTTATTGGATGGAATGGAACCAATTTCTCCTTGGGCTGCAAAATTTTCATTACCTTTTTGTGTATCAACAGGATTAATATTTGCTCAATGCTCTATGGAGGAATTTACAAATTCAACAATTGCAAACGAACAAACTCTCTCATTATCTAAAAAGGTTGTTGTCAAAACTAATTCAAGCTTAGACAAAATGTATCCTCAAGCATGGCCATCCAAAGTGACTATTACTACAAATAATGGGGAAGAAATATCTGAACAAGTTAATTATCCATCAGGAGATCCTGAAAGCAATGTAACAAAAATTCAAATTTTTGAAAAATTCTTGTCAATGGCAAATGCCTTAATTGAAGGAAAGGGCCAACTAATAATTGATAAAATTTTTGATGAAGAATCAACACCTGATATCATCGAGATGATTGAACTATCTATTCCTAGTTCTGCAAAGCAATTATCAGCATAATCACTGGAGCATCAACTGAAAGTTTTAGTCACGGGTGCTACAGGACATCTAGGTAATAATTTAGTAAGAGAACTCGTCAATCAAAAATATGATGTAAGAGCATTATGTAGATTAGGGAGCGATACAACTCCATTAAATAATCTTAATATAGAAATAGTTAATGGCGATATAACTAACCTGACCAGCTTACAAAAAGCATTTGAAGGAGTCCACACAGTATTTCATATGGCAAGTTATATTTCATTGATGCCATTAGAAAGAAAAAAACTATACTCAATTAATATCCAAGGAATGAATAATGTAATTCAAGCATGTAAAAGTCATAAACATGTTGAAGTAATATACATGAGCTCAATCCATGCTATACCCAATTCGAAAAAAAAATATATTGGTGCTTATGCAGAATCAAAAGGGATAGCTACAAAAAAACTGTTACATGAAATTTCTTCAGGAAAAATAAAGGGGAATGTGCTATACCCCACAGGATTGATAGGTCCCAATGATTATAAAATTTCCAATATCGGCAAAACCATTATTTCTCATGCTAAAAAAGGAACTTTTGGGTATGTAAATGGATCATACGACTTTATTGATGTACGAGACGTAGCAAAATCAACAATTGAATTGCAAAAGCAGAATGTTAATGGAAAAGAATATATTCTCTCTGGAAATAATCAAGTAAGCGTGAAAGAACTACTATTAGAACTAGAAAAAATAACAGGAGTACCTGCACCCAAATTTAAAGCACCTATTAAATTTGTTGAATATTATGCACATATAAACGGCCTAGCAAATAAATTAATAGGCAGACAAACAATTATTACAGGATATGCCATTAAAACACTGAATACTGAAATACCTAAAGCATTTACAAAAAACACTGATTCATTCGATTTCTACACACGTAACTGGAAAGAATCAATCAAAGATCAATATGATTGGTTAAAAGATAACTCATACATATAAACCCTCATAACCCTTAATTTTGTTGTTTATAAAACACCTTGTTGACAAAATATGTTTTATAGATAACAATATGTTCTATGAAACACATATTTAAGGAGATGTGCACTATGTCTAACATAATATACTGCGAAAGATGTGGCGGTAACGTTGTTCTATTTCAAGATTACGACTGCCAATTTTTAAAATGTTTAATGTGTGGGCGAGCTAGCGTGAGCCCTATTTATGTGAAAGAAAAAAATCAGCATTCAAAAGCAGCATAGGAGAAAAATAATGAGTAACAACAATTTAAGCGCATGGATAGAAATGGCAGAAGGTTTATACGATTTTCTAAATAGAAGAAAAACAACAATAAACTATACATTCACTGACATGAATATTTCTGTACCACAATCAACTGGTAAAGATTCAGAAAAGGCAGAGTGGACAGTATCTGGAACTATAAGCATCAGTACAAGTGAGAAAGAATAAACTAATGAGAAACTCTTTTGAATTAATAGGAAACTTAATTATTTCCACTGATTCACCTTTTGTAAACATCAAATTTGATGATAAACAAATTTATGTAGACATTATTTCAAGTGAAATAAAGCAGTCATTTTTCCCATTAAGCTCTTTGAGACTTCGAAACTTAGTAGTCAAGATTTCTAAATGGCTCAACGACAACAATCTGACAGCAATTCTGTCTTACCAAGGAGAAGTTCTTGCATTATCAGGTAAGAATGCAAAAGCTTCTCCAATTTTAAAGGTAGTGTCGGGAAACAACATTGAAATCAAAAACTTAAAAATGATAATGAAATTATTCAAAGGAGATACCAATGAAATTTAATTGGAACCTTGAAAGTCACACAGACAGCAATGGATCGCCCAGCATAGAAACCCTTTTAAGCAACATGGACATATCATTGAAGGGATCCGCATTGCCAATAGAAGGATTCAGATTCTTAAAATCAACAAAAGAAATGCTAGGAATTACTAGAGAAATAGAGAATGAAATCAAAAACTACTCATCTAGTAATTCTGCAAAAGAACTGTACGTAGGATTTCAAAACGTAGACAAACTCTACTTTGAAAAAAAGAGATACGAAACGCTTATAAATTCAGGAGTAACAGTTCACGCATTTGGGACAGGGACTCCCCTAGATTCATTTCAAAAAACTTATACCACCTGGAGTGATTTAGAATTCTCCAAAACTAAAGTTGAAAACCAATGGCTGTTAGCGATAACTGAACCATCCCCCATTGCATTTATTGGCTGGGAAATTTCAACTGACATTTTCGGGTTGGGAAAACTTTCTGATCCCGGAAAAATGTTCGAAGGATTCGCAACGTCAGATGAAAGAGTAATCATACCTTTAATTGATCACTTAAAAGAAATTCAAATTTCTTCATCAAATAATATGTCAAATCAGGCAACAAATACGTCCCTAGATGCAGATAATAAAATCATGGTGATCACTCATGACAAGGCAGAGAATTCGCATCCAACTACCAGTCAACTATTCAAAACTGCTTATGAAAAATTATGTTTAGAATCTGGGTCAAGTGCTGTAATTTATGATATATCTGCAAGTACCCTGTTCACAAAACCTGGCCCACCAGGATCAGACTATTTAAACAATTCTTCAATTAATATTGAACAAAGTAAATTGATGGGAAGGAAACACATTTCACAATTTGCATCATCATTAGAAGAAAAAGGAATTTCTACACAAATTATTCTTCCTGATAAAACTGGGTTCAGACACATGTATGAAAGGGCTACCCAAATAGATGCTCAAACTATTGTAATTCAAGATTATTACTCTTCGCCAAATTTATTAGACAGAATAGCTGGTAATTCGATCAATTTTGATGACATCCCATATAACTGCAACGTTTTAACAATTAACGAATATGGTGAAGTAAAAACATTACAAAACAATAAAGCTATAAAAGATATAGCTTAAAAATACATTAGGAGAGTGAAATGGATTTAGTAGCAATGAGTTTCTGGATAGCAACAGCAGCAATGCTTGCTTCTACAGTATTCTTTTTTCTAGAAAGGTTTGATGTTGGAGAAAAATGGAAAACATCAGTTACAGTAGCAGGATTAGTAACTGGAGTGGCCTTTTGGCATTATCTATACATGAGAGGAGTGTGGATTGATACTGGAACAAGTCCAACAGATCTTAGATATATAGACTGGTTTATTACTGTACCTCTACAAATAGTAGAATTTTATTTGATCCTATCAGCTGTAACTAAAGTCAAAGCAAATTTATTTTGGCAATTACTTGGCGCATCTTTAGTGATGTTGATTGGTGGCTACTTAGGAGAAACAGGAGATATCGACAAGTATGTTGGATTTGCAATTGGAATGATCGGATGGCTATATGTAATATACCTAGTCTTTTTTGGACCTGCCAAAAAAGCTAACTCTGAAAGCGGTAACGAATCAAGTCAATTTGCTTTTAAAACTATTCGTTTAATCGTATTGATAGGATGGGCTATTTATCCGATTGGATACATTCTGGGAAATTTTGGAAATGTAGGGGTAGATGGGATGGAAGCAATGAATGCAATTTATAATTTAGCTGACTTAGTTAATAAGACTGCATTCGGCCTGGTAATTTGGTATGCGGCTAAAAAAGACAGTGTAAAAATTTAGTCGTCATTTTCCTTTGATCCGTTAATCAAAAGTAGATTAACGGATCATTTAAAATAAAAAAATAAGAGTCGATCATGAAAATTTTGATATGTGGGGCAACTGGATACGTTGGATCACGGTTAACAAAAAAACTTTTAGATGAAGGGCATCAAATTAGATGTTTAGCAAGAAACCCAGATTCATTAAACGAAAGGTTTAATTCCCAGAAATTAGAAGTAATTCATGGAAATTTATTAAATCAAGAAACATTACATCATATTTTTGATGATATTGAAGTTGCTTATTATCTAGTTCATTCATTAACCGCCAAAGATAACTTCCAAGATAAAGAAGCATTGTGCGCCAAAAATTTTATAAATGAAGCAAAAAAATCAGATGTAAAACGAATAATATATTTGGGAGGACTTGGAACAAATTCAGAAGATTTATCACCTCATTTAGAAAGTAGAAAAGAAGTAGGGCAAATATTAAAATCATCACAAATTCCATGCATTGAAATACAAGCTTCCATAATAATAGGATCAGGCAGCTTATCATTTGAAATAATGAAACACCTTGTAGAAAGGCTTCCTCTAATGATTACACCTAAATGGGTGTCGTCAATGGCACAACCAATTTGGATTGATGACGTATTAAGATACTTAACAGAATCAATTTTAATAAAACTTTCTGGCAGCTGTGTAATACAAATAGGAGGACCTGATCAAATAACATATAAAGAACTGATGTCTATATATGCGAAAATTTTAGGTAAGAAAAGATTAATGATTTCAGTTCCTGTATTAACTCCTAACTTATCAAGCAAATGGTTAGGATTAGTTACTCCGGTTTATGCGAGAGTTGGTAAAAAATTAATCGAAAGCCTGAAATCCGACAGTATTATTGAAAATAATGACCATATAAATCAATTTTCTGTTACGCCTATTGGAATCAGAGAGTCTCTTATAAAAACCACTTCTGATTTAAATCAAAATGTACAACCAGAATCTAGATGGTACGACTCAATCTCTTCAGGCATAAGTGAATTCAATTTAAACGACCAAACAAAATACAAACACAAATACAAAGACGTCAGAAAAATTGCAGTTCCAGTAGATCCTATTACAGCTTTTAATCCTATCAATCAAATTGGTGGAAAGAATGGCTGGTATTTTGCAAATCTTCTATGGAACATCAGAGGTTGGATTGATCTA
>CEQQ01031862.1_pt1 | contig 11153 bp, 10 predicted proteins | sample 531041 | NCBI WGS metagenome assembly CEQQ01 (sample SAMEA2621222, study PRJEB7988) | marine metagenome | biome: marine biome (ENVO:00000447); feature: deep chlorophyll maximum layer (ENVO:xxxxxxxx); material: "saline water (ENVO:00002010), including plankton (ENVO:xxxxxxxx)" | depth 150 m | reverse complement strand
GTAAAGTTATTAGACGTTCTGATGATACAGTTAATAAAGATATCCCAACCGGTGAAATTGAGATTCATGTTACAGAACTCAACATTTTAAATGAATCCTTAACTCCCCCATTTTATGTAAATGAAGAGACTGATGTGGATGAATCTGTACGATTGCAGTATAGATATATTGACTTAAGACGTGAGAACATGAAGACTGCCTTAATCACTCGTCATAAAGTTGTCAAATATATTCGTGATTATTTGGATTCTAAAGACTTCTTAGAAATAGAAACTCCTATTTTAATAAAGAGTACTCCTGAAGGTGCTCGTGATCACATTGTCCCTAGTAGATTGTTTCCTGGGAATTTTTATGCTTTACCCCAATCTCCGCAACAATTAAAGCAATTACTTATGGTTGCTGGTGTTGAGAGATATTTCCAGATAGCTAAGTGTTTTAGAGATGAAGATTCTCGTGCTGATAGACAACCAGAATTTACTCAATTAGATCTTGAAATGAGTTTTGTCAGTCAAGAAGATATTTTAACTCTTACAGAGGAACTTTTTACAGGTATGATGAGAGAATTATTTCCAAATAAAGAAATAATGACTCCGTTTCCTAGATTTACATATGAAGAATCTATTTCAATGTACGGAATTGATAGACCAGATTTAAGATATGATTTGAAATTATTTGATTTAGAAGAAGTAGTTAAAGATAGTGAATTTAAAGTTTTTCAAAATGTTTTAAATTCACATGGTGTCATCAGGGGTTTTTCTGTTCCTGGTTGTGCAACTTACACTAGACGTCAAATTGATGAATTGACAGAATTTGTTAAATCTAGAGGAGCTACAGGTCTCATATCTATAGGTATTGACGGAGACATAGATGATTTAACAATGGATGATGTTAAGTCAAATATATCAAGATTTTTAACGATAACAGAAGTGAAAAAATTCATTAAGATAACCAATGCAAATTCAGGGGATCTTATATTTATTATTGCGGGTGAAGAAAAATATACGAATCAGGCCCTCGGAGCTTTGAGGCACAAAATGGGAGACTTATTAGGATTGGCTGATCCTGATAAATTGTTTTTTGCGTTTGTTACGGATTTCCCCTTATTTGAATGGAATGAAGATGACAAAAAATGGCATGCTACTCATCATGCATTTTGTATGCCTAAAGAAGACCATATAAACATTTTACAATCGGACCCAGGGAAAGTTATTGCTGAGTCATATGATTTGATTTGTAATGGTCTAGAGATGGCAAGTGGAAGTATTAGGGTTCACCAAAGAGATCTTCAAGAGAGAATTTTTGAGGTTCTAGGATATTCGAAAAAAGATGTTGCAGACCGATTTGCCCAATTATTAGACGCTTTTGAATACGGTGCTCCCCCTCATGGTGGTATAGCCCCAGGGATAGATAGATTAATTATGGTTCTCCTTGGAAAAAACTCTATTAGAGATGTGATTGCCTTCCCTAAGACACAGAGCCAGATGGACCCTTTGTTTCAAGCGCCCTCACCCGTAGAAGATGACCAGTTGAAGGAATTGAAGATTAAGATAATCGATGAAGATTAATGATTATGCTGATTTTAAGTCTGAATCAGGTTTATTTTGATCAATCTCGTCGATATGTGCATTTTCAGTAATCATTTTTACTGGAGAGTCACCTTTAATTGCAGATTCATCTACTGAACAGGACTGAACATCTTTGAGATTAGGTAATTCATACATGACATCTAGGAGTGTGTTTTCTAGAATGGATCTCAGACCTCTAGCTCCTGTATTTTGTTCTACAGCTTTCTCTGCCGTAGCGGAGATAGCTTCGTCAGTAAAGCTAAGACCTACTCCATCCATCTCAAATAGAGCTTTATATTGCTTTATAAATGCATTTTTAGGTTCAGTTAGTACTCGAATCAGTTCTGGTTTCCCTAAACCTTTAAGAGTTACTATTACTGGAAGTCTACCTATGAATTCAGGGATAAATCCATATTCCATTAAATCTTCAACAGTTACATACTCTCTGATTAATTCCTTGTCGTTTATAATATTATTTTCATCTGAATCTTTTCTGAATCCTAGAGAATAATTTCTACTGAATTCTCGCCTTTTTATAATTTCAGAGATTCCTTCAAATGCACCACCAACCATGAATAATATATCATCAGTTTTAATTTGCATGAACTCTTGTTGTGGGTGTTTTCTTCCACCTTGTGGGGGAACATTAGCTATACAACCCTCTATTATTTTTAATAAAGCTTGTTGGACACCTTCTCCTGATACGTCACGAGTTATAGATGGATTAGGACTTTTACGTGAGATTTTATCAATTTCATCAATGTATATTATTCCTTGTTCTGCTCGTGCTATATCGTAATCGGCAGATTGTATAAGTCTAAGAAGTATGTTTTCTACATCTTCCCCTACATAACCTGCTTCAGTGAGAGAAGTTGCGTCTGCAATTGCGAAAGGGACATCTAATATTTTGGCTAACGTTTGTGCTAGATGAGTTTTTCCAGATCCTGATGGTCCAAGCATTAAAATGTTGGCTTTTTGTAATTCAACACTAGAATCGGTATTTTCTCGATTTGACCATATTCTTTTATAATGATTGTAAACAGCGACACTTAATATTTTTTTAGCATCTTCTTGACCAATAACATATTCTTCTAATTTTTCAAAAATATTTTTGGGTGTTAATCCTAAATCAAGAGGATTCTGAACTGATGAAGTATTATCTTTTGATTCTTCTGCGATAATTTGTTCACATAATATTACACATTCATCACATATAAAAACTCTATCAGGGCCTGCTATTAAACGATTAACTTCGGGTTGAGTCTTGCTGCAAAATGAACAAGTGTAGTTTGTTTCTGAATTAGACATTTTACTTTTCAGATTCCTGATTAGACGACATAACTATGTCTACTAGGCCATATTCTTTAGCATCTTCGGCGCTCATATAAAAATCGCGATCGCTATCTTGGGCTATTTTCTCATAAGATTGCCCTGTATGCTTTGACATTATATTTCTTATTTTATCTTGCATTCTTATGATTTCTCTAGCTGCGATTTCAATGTCTGAAGCTTGTCCTTGAGCTCCACCTAAAGCTTGGTGCATATGAATAGTTGAATTAGGAAGTGCAAATCTCTTTCCGTCTGCTCCACCTGATAACAAAACTGTTCCCATACTAGCTGCCATGCCTACACAAATTGTGGATACGTCAGGTCTTATTAGTTGCATAGTGTCATATATAGCTAATCCTGAAGTTATAACCCCACCTGGAGAATTTATGTATAAATTAATATCTCTATCAGGGTCTTCACGATCTAAAAATAGTAGTTGTGCAATTATTGCATTAGCGACTTGATCATTTATACCGGTTCCTAAAAAAACGATTCTTTCTTTAAGTAGTAATGAATATATGTCATAAGTACGTTCGCCTCTAGGGTCTCTCTCGACAACATAAGGGATAATATTTTCAGGAACTTGATTCATCTTTATCTTCTCCATCTTTGACTGGTATATTTTTTCCTTCAGCTATTTGTTCTAGCCTTTCGATAGTTTTCTCCATTTTCATGGATCGTTCCAAATAATCTTTCATTTCGATAGTTTGGCTTGCATTTGGTAAATTTTCTTCTGAATCTGCAAATAGTTCTTCTATTCGGGTTTCAATTTCTTCATTTGAAATTTCTATCTCTTCTACATCTGCTAATTTGGACAATATGAATGATCTATTAAGACGGTTTACTGCTTCTGTTTTTGATTCTTCTGTTAATTGTTCTCGCGTTGTGCCAATGGATTGTAGATAGTCGTCTAATACCATATTGGCTTGTTGAACCATTCGTTCTTGTTCATTAACCATATGTTCAGATTCAAGTTGAACTAATAATGGAGGGAGTTCAATCGTTGCAGTATCAATCAATTCGCTAATAATATTCTCTCTAAAATCCCTAATCGCTTCAGCTTCAGCTTCAGACTTAAGACTTTTGCGTATTTCTGATTTTAAGCTATCTAGATCTTCATATTCGGCTCCAAGACTCTGGGCGAATTCATCAGTAACTTCAGGTAGAATCCTCTCTTTAATGTCCTTAACAGTAACATTAAATGAAATTGTATTACCTGCTAGTTTTTCATCATTGAAATCTTTAGGTATATCTAATTCAAATGTACTAGGTTTATCGGATTCCAAGCCAATTAGCTTATTTGCAAATCCTGGGAAAGGGCGTTCAATTTCTTCGCTTACTAAGTAGACCCCATCTGGTTCATTTATTACTTCATCATCATTATGAACCCCAACTATATTTGCTGATACCATGTCACCTGTTTGTATTTTTCTATCTGCAGGTTCCCATGCAGCTACACTGGTTCTGAGTTGTTCGATTCGTTCATCAATAACTTTTTTTGTTATTCGAGTATTTTTTCTTTTAACTCTTATAGACGAATAATCTCCAAGATCTATTGAAGGAGTTAGGGGGACTGTTGCAGAAAATGATATTGGGTCCATTTTTTCTAGACTAATGCTAGGCATTCCTACGATATCTAATTCTTGTTGTGAGATTGCTTTGCTAGTAAGTTCTGGTAACATCGAGTCTAATTCTTCATTGATTAAGCTTTCTTTACCAAAATATTGCTCTATTATGCTTCTAGGGGCTTTACCTTTTCTAAATCCAGGTATGTTTACTCGACTTACAACTTTTTTGTAAGCTTTGTTTAAATAAGGATCAATATCTTCTTCATCAAGTTCGATGTGTAGTACAGTTTGGCACTGCTCTATATCATCCTGAGTGATTTTCACTTGATTCTCCTGTAGTCGTCATTGGATTTAGTTAGACATCCAATAATTATATCATTATATGAGGTTGTATAAGTAAATCATTTTATAGGTATAATTTAGTAGTAGCTATCAAAATGATTAGGAATTATATTCTATGGACATCCCGTTTTATTTTGCATTTTCAGCAGGTGCTATAGCAGCATTTAACCCTTGTGGTATTGCTATGTTTCCTGCTTATGTAGGTTATAGTTTTGGTAATTATCGTTCATCAGGTACCCCTTTACTAGCCGTGTTCAGAGGATTGTATTTAGGAATATCTCTTTCCCTTGGATTTCTTGTAGTTTTTGGTATAGCCGGTATTTTATTGGCTTTTGGGGGGAGGTTTATTGGGCGTATATTACCCTTAATGGGATTTTCGATAGGGTTACTTATAGCGCTTGTAGGAATATATCTTTTTCTTTCTAAACGGAATATTTCTTTAAGATTATTTGATGATCTTGATTTAGGTAATTTTGATGGTGTTTTTCAGACTTTTTTGTTTGGAGTTGCATATGCAATAGCTTCACTTAGTTGTGCTCTTCCTGTATTTTTGGCTGCAGTAGGAATAGTTGTAGGGTCAGGAATTTCTCTGAATGGGTCTATAAATGTCATTGGAGGATCTGTTATTTACTCTTTGGGCATGGGAGCAATAATGACATTAGTAACTATCTCATCGCTTTTATTTGAAGAAGCAACCACCAAGTTAATTAATAAACTTATGCCTATAATTGATCAATTGGGTAAAATTGCAATGATAGTTGCGGGCTCTTACATTATGTATTATTGGATCTTCGGTAAAGGAAAAGAAATCTTTTATTTAAGACTTGACCAGATATTTTCTTGATATGTTATTCTCCAATTACAGGGTTTCTTAAAACGCCAACTCCTTCAACTTCAATTTCTACTATATCTCCTGGGTGTATATCTCCTGGAGTTCCAGGTGTACCAGTCATAATTACATCCCCTGGATGTAAAGTCATTACAGCACTTACATACTCAATTATTTCTGCTACAGAATATAAAAGATCTGAGGTATTTTGATTTTGTTTTTCTATGCCATTGACCCTGCATTTTACTTGAATATTGGTAGGATCTAAATCTGTAACCATCCATGGTCCTATAGGAGCAAAAGTATCTGATGATTTACCTCTAGTCCATTGTAGGTCTCCCCATTGCCAGTCTCGAGCAGAGACATCATTTCCACATGTGTACCCAAAAATATATTCGAGGGCGCTGTCTGATTTTACTCCTTTGCAGTTTTTTCCAATTACTATAGCAAGCTCAGCCTCAGGCTGTACTTTTACATTTTCGCTCATCGCCAGCTTTGGAATGACAATGTTGTCATTAATACCAATTACAGTATTGGGGGCTTTTAGAAAAGGTTCAGGAGCTTTAGGAGCTTCTCTGCCATCGAGATGGCTTTTGTAATTTAATCCAATGGCTACTATCTTACTAGGAGTAACAGGTGAGAGTAACTTCACATCTTCCAAGTTTATAGTTACGCCAGTTTCCTCATAATCAATTAAGGGGCATTGTGAAATTTCTTTAATTTTCGTATCTTCCACAATTCCGAATGCAATTTCTCCATTAAGTTCATATCGAGCAAAAATAGTCACGAGGACCTCCTGTTAATTTTAACTAAATATTGTGTGAATCATACTCTACAGTTATAGATGTATGAAGGCCTCCACGTATTTTATAATCTAGGGTTATTTTCATTGTTTTAGGATTGCATGCAGCTACTAAATCATCCAATATTTTATTGGCTGCGTGTTCTTGGACTATCCCTACTCCTGTATAAGATAGTAAATAGTATTTTAAAGATTTTAATTCTAGGCAATATTTTTCTGGTACATAGTTAATGGTTAGTGTTCCAAAATCAGGTAACTCAGTCCATGGGCATACGGCTGTAAATTCGTCAGTTTCTATTACGACCTCGGCTCCAGATTTAGAATAGTCATAATCAAATACAATGATAAGAGAGCTATCTATGTTGCCTTTCGGAATATCGTTAAATTTATCATCCAGTGATTTGTATTTATCTTGTAATTTTTCAATCGATGTCATGGTGTTCCTTAAGTTTAGAGAATTTTTCATGCATATTATAGATTATTATTACTTTATTGACACATCTAGTTGAAATTTTAATATATAGATTCGGATTTGATAATAATCCCTGTATCTGATATCAATGATGTATGGGAACTAATGATTTTAAATATATGATTTCTGTAGACGACCTATCAAAGTCTTATGGTACGAATAACGTCCTTAACGAATTGGACTTAAAAGTAGTTGAAGGGGAACTTGTTATTATAAGTGGTTCTAATGGTAGTGGTAAGACTACTCTTCATTTGATTATGTCATCTTTAATTAGTGCAGATAGTGGAGATATTGAAATTTCAGGTGTAAGCGCTAGAGATAATCCTGAACAAGTTAGGGGTCATGTTGGATATGTTGCCCATGATCCATTTTTATATCCTTCTTTGACTGTTAGAGAGAATCTTAATTTTTTTTCTAAGCTTCATAATCTTTCTTTTAGTCATATTTTAAATCTAACTTATGGAGATAATAATTTATTAGAATTGTTGGGTATATCGGATAAATTAGATACTACGGTCAATATTCTTTCTCACGGTTATAAGAAAAGAGTTGGTATTGTTTGTTCTTTAATGCATAATCCGTCAGTTTTATTGTTTGATGAACCTGAAACAGGGTTAGATTTAGAAGGATTCAAATCTTTTGTTGAAATATTGAATTTGTCAACTCAAATGGGTAAATCTGTGCTTATAACTACTCACGCTGATCTTACAAAGTTTAAGATGGAATACACTCATTATCATCTTGAACGCGGACAGTTAATTCCATGAAAAATTACTTCAATCAGATTTTTGTTATTTTTTGGAAAGACGCTCTCCTAGAATTTAGAACTAAAGAAATTTTTATATCTGTCTTAGTTTTTTCGTTATTAATAGTTTTAACTTTTAGCTTAGGTTTAGACAATATCCCAGTCACCATACCTACTGTAGCATCTGGAATATTGTGGATAGCGATTATTTTTGGTGGGGTTATTGCTATGAATCGCACATATGCGACAGAAGTTGAAACGGGAGTTATTAATAGGATTTTACTATCATCAATTAGTAGAGATGCCTTCTTTTTTGGAAAAGCTTTGTCAAATATTGCATTAATGATTTTTTTGGAAATCGTTTTGGTACCAACTATTATCGTTTTATACGATTTAGATATTCCATTAATTGATCTTATTCTATTATCTATGTTAGTTATACTAGCTATTTCTTTAATAGGCACATTATTTTCGGCAATCGCTATAAAAACGAAAACAAAAGAGGTTATGCTACCTATATTAATGTTACCTATATTGACTCCCGTCTTGATTGCTGCAGTAGAAACTACTTCAGCTTTAATCGTAGGTCAGACTATTAGTGATACTCAAAAATGGGTATCACTAATAATTGTATTTGATGCTATATTTTTAGTTCTTTCCCCATTTTTATTCACGTTGATAGTTTCTGAATAATTCAAAATACATTTTTATGTTCTACTAATTGATTGACACCTAAAAATAGCATTGATATATTCGAGGGTGGTATGTAACGTAAAATTGTCGTAAAATCTGTACGTTTAATTGTTATTATGTAATCTTGTAATAGGGATACTAGATTTATCGACTGTAGTTGATATATTTTCCTATTTTAGATTTGGAGGGAATGAACTTGAAAAAACAAGACTTTGTTGTTCGCTTTGCGGGTGAAGGTGGGCAAGGTGTTGTGACTTCTGCTGAAGGATTGGCTCAGGCAATGGCTCAATCCGGTTATCATGTTCAAACTTTTTCAACGTTTCCTTCCCAAATACGTGGTGGACCTACATGGACTCAAACAAGAGTTGCTACTAGTAAAGTACACAGTTCTGGTGATTCTTTGGACGTATTGGTTGCATTTAACGAGTATGCTTATGAAAACCATAAAGATGAAGTCAGTGCTGATGGAGTTATAGTTTATAACTCTGGGGAATTTTCTATAGAAGATGGCGATCAAGCATTGGGCATGGATTTTGATGATTTAGCAAAACAAACGGGGAATAATAGAGCAGCTAATTTCGTTGTTATGGGAGCATTAGCTCAGCTTGTAGGTTTGCCAATTAATATTTTGGAAGAATTTAACAGACAACGATATACCCGAGGGAGAGAGTCCGATCAACAAATTATTGATTCAAATAATATGGCTTTATCTTTAGGTTCTAAAGAAGCTTCCCAGAGTGGATTTGTTTTAGGTGAATTAGAAGATCCTGTAAAAGACTCATCAGATCAAATTTTAGTAAATGGAAATATTGCTGTATGTCTAGGAGCTACCGCTGCTGGATTGGATACATTTATTGGTTATCCTATTTCACCTGCTACACCTATACTGGTTTGGATGGAACAAAATTTAGTAGGTCCTGGGAAATTTGTTTATCAATCTAGTTCTGAAATTGAATCTATAACAAGTATCCTTGGTGCTGGCTATGCAGGGAATAAAGCTATGACTAGTACGGCAGGCCCAGGATTTTCATTAATGGGCGAAGGATTAGGATTAGCATGGATGTCAGAAATACCTTTAGTCGTTGTAAACGTTCAGCGTGGAGGTCCGGCTACTGGATTACCAACTAAAACTGAACAATCGGATCTTTTGACATCTTTGTATCCTGCTCACGGAGATCTAAAGTTACCAGTTATAGCGCCAGGTACGGTAGAAGAATGTTTTTATGCAGGCGTTATGGCCGTGAACTGGGCAGAAAGATACCAAGGACCAGTAGTGTTGTTGAGTGAGATGGCTATGGCTGAAAGGCGTCAAAATATTCCAAAACCATCTATAGAAGATTTGAATATTGATGAACGGAATGTATATGACGGAGATAACGGATACCATCGCTATAGTGGTTATGAATTATCTCCTATGCCAATACCAGGGGGCCCTGGTAGCTATGTTGCTAATGGTAGTGAGCATGATGAGATGGGAGATACAACACATTTGCCTAATAGGCATATTCAGATGACAGAAAGAAGATTTAGTAAATTGAGTTTATTAAATGATGGAACATATGAGTCAGAAAATGAAGAATCGGATATTGTTGTTATGCCTTGGGGAGGAACTAAAGGACCTGCTTATGAAGCATATAATAATTTAAAAATAGATGGATGCGAAGTAGGGTGGATGTACACTATGTATATTCATCCAATGCCAGAAGAAATGTTGGAAAAATTAAGAACTAAAAAATTGGTTATCGTGCCCGAATTAAATTATATGGGACAATTTTCATCAGTATTGCGATCTGAAGGGATTAATGCGGTTTCTATAACACAATATACAGGCCTACCATTTAAAGTTAGTCATTTGGTAGAAAAGATTAAATCTTTGATATAAAATTAGTTTGAGGTAAATTGATATGACTCTCAAAAATCCAGAATATGATTTTAAATGGTGCCCAGGATGCGGAGACTTTGGTGTAAGAAGAGGTTTAGAGGGTGCATTTGAGAAATATATTGTTGAAAACGAACAGCCTGCAGAAAAATCAGTAATTGTTGCAGGAATCGGATGTTCAGGCAATATGGTACATATGCTTGAGAAACAGCAACCCTTTGGAATACATGGGATACACGGTAGGTCGTTACCAATCGCAATGGGGATTAAGATGGGTAATCCTGATTTGAATGTTGTCGTAGTTGCAGGTGATGGAGATTTTTTAGGAATTGGAGCAGAGCATATACCCCCTCAAGCCATGAGAAATCTAAATATTACTGCTATTGTCATGGATAATGGAGTTTATGGACTAACCAAAGGTCAAAGTTCACCTACTACAGACCTTGGTGTTATAACAAGCTCTACTCCGTATGGGAAGATTGAAGAAAGAGTGCATCCTTTGCGATCATATATGACTATGGGAGTTTCTTTTATAGCATCTGTTATATCGAGTAAAGTTAAAGATATGTCCGACATGATGCTCCAAGCAATGAACCACCCAGGGTTTTCAATTGTGCATGTACAGTCCCCATGTACAGAATATAATAATTTTTACGAAGCCTTAAAAGGCAATAAGTCTAAAGGAATTGACCCTATTGCATATACTATACCCGAAGGGCATGATCCTGAAGACGCTCAAGCTGCCCAAGATTTGGTTGATGCTGATGGAGTTCCAATAGGAATTATTTATAAGGATTTGAGCCGAGTAACATTTGATGAAAAATTAAGAGAAACTACAGCTTCAAAAACAATGAAGAGTGTAGAAGATTTCATGGATGGATATTCTATATAAGCTAAGTTTACCTTGAAGGTAAGGATATTTTAGCTGT
>CEQQ01065319.1_pt1 | contig 11164 bp, 8 predicted proteins | sample 531041 | NCBI WGS metagenome assembly CEQQ01 (sample SAMEA2621222, study PRJEB7988) | marine metagenome | biome: marine biome (ENVO:00000447); feature: deep chlorophyll maximum layer (ENVO:xxxxxxxx); material: "saline water (ENVO:00002010), including plankton (ENVO:xxxxxxxx)" | depth 150 m | reverse complement strand
CACCGCGAGGGTGCCAGATAGCATGACGAAGCAACAAAGCACAGCCAGCGGAAACCCCGCCCAGCTGTGCCATTTGTACCAGTGTTGTTTGCTCATGGGGAATTAGAAATCGTAACTTACCTGCACAACAACTTCTCGTGGCTCTCCAGGGAAGTGACCATTGCGCTCACTAAAACCGCTCACTGCGTATTCTTTATCGAACAGATTTTTCACGTTAATGCTTAACAACATGGCATTCCATTGCGTGGTCCAGCTAGCATCAAAAATGGTATAGGGTTTCACTCGCTGCCCATCTAAGCTTATTTGCTCACTCACATAGTCTACGCCCATGGCAAAAGAAGAGTCGATAGATTCAAGGTTATACCGCGCCCAAAATCCAGCCTGATGACGGGGCGCATTGGCGAAGCGGGTTCCATCGTAGGTATTGCTGGTGCTGCCTTCTTTTACAAGGGTGTCGTTGTAAGCATAGTTGGCAGTAATACTAATATTGTCGGACACGTCACCCACAAGAGTGAATTCAGCCCCGCTGCTTTCGACTAAACCGAAATTAATTAATGCAGGCTCAACATCGTCATTTTCCCCTTCAATATAGTCAGGGTTACTGATAACGAGGTTTTCTTTTTCAATTTGATAAACGGCGACAGTGGTCATAATGCTGCCATTTAACCATGACTGTTTCAGGCCTAATTCCACCTGGTTGCCTGTTTCTGGGTCAAGCGGGGTTACCCCAGCGTCTTCGTAATCAGAGGAGTCTACAGGGTTAAAGCTCTCAGAATAATTGAGGTAAACCGTGGTTTCTTGCGTTGGGGTATAAATTAATCCCGCTCGAGGCGTAATATCCTTGTCATTATATTCCGTGTCCGTATCCATACTTTGTTCATCAAAGTAATCGAATCGCGCCCCTACCATTAGGGCCCACTCAGGCGAAAATGCAATTTTATCTTGAACGTAAATACTGGCTCTGTCACGTTTTAAACCGTCACGATCTAAATCGGTAAGATTGTAAGTGCTAGGATCGGTTTCACCATAATTTAAATCAAAGATATTTAAATTACCTACACCGTCAGCTTCGTAGCGGGCGCGCAAGTAATCGTATTGCGTTTCTACATTGTGCCAATCTCCACCAAACAATAGCTGGTGGTCAAGGCCAAGTAGGGTGGTGTCGTACACAAAATCGAGGGTTAAACTGAGTTCTTCATTTGCGCGGTATTGCTTGCGGTATTCTCGCTGAATGGTTTCATCATTAATGTCGGCCACCCCATCACCGTTCACATCAACCCAACTACGGGACTCATGATATGCCTGATCGCGTTCGTTATCTAAATATCTCAATGTGCCGTTGAAGGTAAAATTATCATTAAAGTTGTGTTGTAGATTGGCTTGTAAAACCAGGGCTTCTAAGTCTTGGTAATCGCCTTTTTCATTCGCGTTGTAGCTAGGGTCAACTAAGAAGTTACCATCGTCATCCACGGGTACCCCGCGTAAGCGGTTGCCACCCAAGTTTTGAACAATATAATCATAGGTGGTTGTCAGCTGTGTATTGTCACCAAGGGCAAATAATGCGCCACCTGCAAATTCAATGTTTTCTGAGTCAGCATTGTTGCGGAAACTGTCTTGTGCTTCGTAAAATGCGCCGAAACGATACGCCATGGTGTCTGTTACTGCACCCGTTAATTCAGTAGACGCACCTAATAGCGAAAAGTTTCCGCCCGTAACCGTGATGTTCTTTTCTTCATTGAAAGACGGCTGACGACTCACATAGTTAATCATTCCGCCGGGTTCGCCACCACCGTAAAGGGCAGCCGCAGGGCCTTTCAGTACTTCAACACGCTCTACATTAAATAATTGGGGGACCGAAAATCCTGAGAAAGGGTCGCCGCGTACGCCATCGTAAAACACATTGGCGTCGTCTCTGAAACCTCGAAAGGTAACCCCTGAGTAACTAAACTCACTAACACCTGCAATAGAGCGGTACAAATCTGTGATATCACGAGCGGCTTGGTCTGCAATGAGCTGATGGGTTAGCACCTGAACAGACAGGGGAATTTCCATAATATCCGCATCAGTTTTCGTCCCTACTCGAGTATTACTGTCTAAGTAGAACTGCTGCGCGCGCCCTGTAACCTCAATTTTTTCGACGTTTTCTCCGTCGGTTTGTTTTTCAGCTAACGCTGAGAACGAAGCGCCTAAACCACCGATTACCGCTATGGCAAGTGTTGAATATTTCATGAAGCTCCTGCTAACGTAATATTTTTGTAAATGAAAACTATTTGTATTTGTGTTTGGGGGATTGTACATCAAATTCAAATAAAATCATCTACATTAAAATGTCTTTACATTGTCATATGATGGCACCATGAAAACCTAATGGCATGTAGCTATCTAACTTAACTTGGGCAACAGGGCCGTCCGCAATATGTTGTGCATTGAATACGTAGCAGTAAGTATTGCCTGACACGAAATCTAACCCTGTATTGACTAAGTAGCCTTCACCTGGCTTACTGCTCACAGGCACAAAAAGGGGTTCTTCGGTAATAACATTATTGCCAAAGCTATAACTGTCAATATGCCCTGTTTGGGTGTTCACACTTGCGATACTGTTATACTCGCCATGGGTAACATGTTTAGACGCGTGAACGCCAAATTGCAGTTGTGTCGCCTTGCCGGTAAAGCGGTTATCGAATTGCACAAATTCCATAGGCGTAGTGCTATTATCCAAGTACGCGGTCTTTTTACTTAAATTGATGCGTATTTGTGCCGCTGTGCTTCTATCGTGTTTACCTATTGTCCCGTCACTAACCATTTTTACGTCATTAAGCATAATATCGGCGTTGTGATACCAACAGGCATTCACGGTAAGCGTGTTGCCTTCTTGCCAAGCATTGCCAAAATGGAAGACGAACCCAGCGTCAAAAGGCACTCGCAATACCGGGGTAAGGGTGTTTTTGTCTACCACTAATAGTTCGCCTGGCTGGTGACCCTGCCAATTCATGCTGCTAATTAATGTCTCTCCTCTGCCTTTTTGGATGGGCGGGAAGTAGAACACTAAATAATTGTCGGTGACCGCGAAGTCGTGAACATAACTTTTGGGCGCATCTACCATGGCGTATCGCGACAATTTTCCCTGGGGCGTAAGCTGATAAATCATCAGTTTTGCATGGCCAAAAAACGAGAGGTCGCCAAAATTCCAAAGGTTACCTGTGCTATCGGCATGAGGGTGAGCTGAAAAGGGCATGCCATCTAATGCCGATTCAAGCGATACTTGTCCCTCGGTGACTAGGCTATTCGGGTTAAGCTTATAGGGCATCGCCGCCTCCCATAATGCCCATAGTTCATTGTTCACCGGCAACAGTGCAATGTTTGCTGTGTTTACCGCTTCGGCGTTTTTAGACAATTTTGAATTCGGGACGATAGATCCAGCCCCGTTATATAAGAAGCGGTTGGCTTTTGTTTCTTCAACAAACTTTTGCGTGCGAACGAATTTTCCCGAATGGGTAACACCTTTAGCGTCGAAGGCATAGCGGTGAACGAACCCGTCACCATCAAACCAATGTGTGTAGCGCTCGCCACCTAACACCACGCGGGCAGGCCCATTCCTATAAAGGCTTTTTCCTCTAAGTTCCTCGGGGAGTTTACCTTCCCACGAGAAATGGCGAGGGGCAATATCTTGAGTAAGTCCTTCCCAGCCTCGCAATATAGGGTGTTGCTGTAGTTGTTGGTTGAACGCTTCGTTGAATGAAGGCCGCTGCTCAGCAAACGCATGGAGGCTGAAAGAGGGGGCTAGGGTACTGCAACCAGCAACACCAAGTGCTTTAACAAAGTCTCGACGGTTCATCTTGGTTACTCCATATTTATTGTGAGGTGTACGGGGGTGGTGGCGACATCAAATTGAATGTCGGAAAAGGACGGAGGCCCCATCACTCTGGGGTTGGTACTAAACCCGTAGGGTTCCGTTGGAATGCCAATTAAGTTCGAGTTTAAATCGCGGTTGCCATCTAAATCTTGAAACACCATCACACCATAGTGGCCGCTAGGTAAATCAGCCAATACCGCTTTTTGATCAGCGTTGTGGACCGTAATAATTTGACTTTGAATGGCCTTGCGAGATTTCATGTCTTCTTCCGATGCATACACCGCCAGGTAAAGCTGACCAGAGAGGGTATTTACTCCAGCAAAATTTACTGTCACATCGGCTGCTTCTGAAAAAGGCGTCATCATAGTGAATAGGGTGAGTGCGGTAAGGTGAGTTTTCATGTTTTGTCTCCTGTTAAGTTAATAGCAACTTTATACAGCAGACATAAACGTGACATGTGCCAAAAGTCATGGCGATAAAAAACATGACTTTTGGCACCTGAGTAGGCAAAGTGGGCCTTGTATTCTGCCGTTACGTTCAATAAAGAAAAAAACTATGCCTAAGGAAGATAAGCAAATAACGTTACTCATCGCTGGCGTTCTCGCTTGGTTTGCAGTACTCATGATTACGCAAGTAAGAGCTTCATTTTTATTGGCAAATGAGGTTTATTTCGCGGGGTTCGGTTTTTTTCTCGCTGGCTTTTTGGCGATTAATTTTTTAACTAAAGCTAAGCAACGAACATGGTTGGCCAGCGGGTTTATTTTGCTTCAACTCATCGGGTTTGTTTTTGTCTTCATGACCTCTCGAACCTCTGATGCATTAATTCTATTGGTTGTATTTGCAGGTCAATTGCCTTTTTTTCTGTCACAGAGGCAATCTATCGCTGTATTGGTGCTGATTGATGGGCTGTGCCTCGCGACTTTTCTTTTAATGTGGGAGCGGGGGGTTAACGCATCCCTAATTGCAATAACCTTGAATTTGGCATTCCAGTGTTTTGCACTGTCGGTGGCGCATATTGCAGTACGTGAAAGCAATGCGAGGGTGGCGTTAGAGCAAGCGAATGCGGAACTGGTATCCACGCGATCGTTGTTAGAGCAAACCTCACGGCAGGCCGAGCGCCTTAAATTAAGTCGAGATTTACATGATATTTGTGGCCATCAACTCACCGGCCTGCTGCTTAATTTAGAATATTTAAGCAAAACCGTGCCTGAGCCTCAGCAAAGGGGGATAGATGAAACAAAACAGATTGCAAAAGATTTGCTTAATGATATTCGTGCCGTGGTCAGGCAAAACAAACAATCGGCACAATTAGATTTAAATGCCGCCATCGATAGTTTGTTTGCCCATTTACCCCATGTCAATGCTACCTTTAATCAGCGGCTAGCTGCGCCTTTATTATCTGTGCACCATGCAGAGGTCTTGTTGCGAATTTGCCAAGAAGCGGTGAGCAATGCATTGCGCTACGGCAGTGAGAAGCGCCTGGCTATTTCACTCACCAAGCTCCCCGATACCATATTACTTGACGTGACTAACCCTTATAAGGCGCGCACTCAACCTCGGCAAGGTTCGGGGTTGCAAAACATGCAGGAGCGCGCCACCGAATTGGGCGGGAAGGTGACAATTGAAAAGGACGAGAACCAATGGAAAGTCAGTGTAAGCTTGCCCTACAAGGAGCAACACTATGATTAATGTCGCCATTGCCGATGATCAAATTTTGGTGCGCCAAGGTATAGCAAGCTTATTAACGTTATGTGCGGATATAAACGTGTGTTGGCAAGCTGATAACGGTGAAGATGCACTGCAAAAAATAGCGGCGCAGCCCATCGATGTAGTGTTGATGGATATTCGAATGCCGTTAAAAAGTGGCATTGAAGCGCTCAGTGAATTGCGAGACGCAGGCAACGATACAAAAGTGATTATTTTAACTACGTTTGATGATCCAGCCCTTTTTACCCAAGCTATGCACGCTGGGGCGAATGGTTTCTTACTAAAAGATGTGGATGCCGAAAAGCTTGAGAGTGCCATTAATATCGTGTTTAACGGCGGCATGCTGGCCGAGCCCGTTCTCTTAAATCAGCTGAGTCACGACCAGCTAAGCACCTTCGCCGACCCCGATATCGAGCCATTAAGTGGGCGCGAATTAGACATTTTAAAGCTAATTGCAGGAGGCTATTCGAACAAAGAAATTGCAGAAACGGTGTTTTTAGCAGAGGGCACAGTGAAAAACCATGTTTCGAATATTTTATCAAAACTAAACACCCGAGACCGAACCCGCGCCGTACTAAAAGCACTAAGCGCAAAACTGATTTAGGTGGCTAAGTATCGCGTAAATCAGCTGGGGTGTTGTCGGCAACAACGGCATTTCTATGCCCCATAGGCTTATCTTCACCCACTGTACTGTCGGCGGTAGTTTGTAATTCAATGGATGAATTGACTTCAGCGCCAATCAGTATGATATAGGCACTTAAATAGAGCCACATTAGCAGCACGATGATACCGCCAACAGAGCCGTAGGTTTTATTGTAGGAAGCAAATTCATTCAGGTAAATTGAAAACCCATAGGAGGCTATTACCCATAATATTGTGGCAAATAGAGAGCCTGGGGTGACCCATCGCCATTGTGCTGAGCGACGGTGAGGGGCATACCGATACAACGCCGATAACCCTAAGTTAAAAAATATCAACATGGTAGGCCACGATACCCATGCGGCTTGTTTAGTACTTACTGTGTTGTTTGATAACCAACTGATTAATTCAGGTAATATGGTAATGGTTGCAAGGGCAATAATAACGGTGGCTATGACGCATAAGGTTCCCGTTAATCGGGCAAGTAGCCCTTTAAAAAAGCCCCGCGCATTGGTTTCGTTATAGGTGATATTGCAGGCTTTAATAAGGGCATTCGCGCCTTTGCTGCTGCTCCACAACGACAATAATAATGTGAGTAAGAAGCTCCAGCCTAGCGCTGAATTTGTTTTTTCCGTCAGGTTGGTTAACTGTTCTTCAATGATGTATCTACTGTCTCTAGGCACCACATCCACTATCAGTGCCATGTGCTTTTGTAACTCATCAGCCGACACCACTAGTCCGTATAGGGCAATGGTTGCCCCCAATAATGGGAAGATAGCGAGCAAACAATAAAATGCGACGCCTGCTGATATAAGAGGGATATTGTGCTTTTGCACATTTGTCACAATACGTTTGCTGATTGACCACCAACTGCGCAACGACATTTCCATGGCCGATTGCGCCTTACTGATATGCTTTTGCTTCATGGTAATAAGGTTGTTCCTAATATCTAATGTAGATACTAGGTTTAGCGTATGAAAGATTACTACTGATGTGAACAAGTGAGCTAAGGTGTTCGGTATGTCATTTAAGCGTCAAAAAACCTTCATAGTGTTTATTGTCCCCCATTGACGCCTTTTTGCGTCAATAAAGATGAAACCGGTTGCCCCTCTCTATGTTTATTCCGATGATGGGGGGAACCTCTGAGTGAAATGAATTTGTCATATAGCAAAGGTACACTAAAAAGACTCTACGCCAATGCATTCAATAATAAAAATGAAGCCTTCAGATGATTTAAATTGGCACGGCCTATCACGTTCAGAGGCCAATGTGCTTTGGACATCCTTGCGGGCATTTATTCGAAGCTTAACCTTTGACAGTGCTCAGGTTGATGACATTTTTCAAGAAACGGTGTTACGCACCCGTAAAAGTAAATGTTTATCTGAACTGGACTCACCGCTTGCTTACATGATTACGGTGTCGAAGTCGGTGCTGTATGATTTTCAGCGTAAATCAATCCCTCAGGCCGACGATATTCAAACGCTTGAGCTGCAATCTGCGGATGAGTCTCCTGACGTTGCTTATTTGAATCAGCAAAAATTAGACGAAGTAGAGCGCATTTTGTCTGCGATGGCGCCGCTGCGTAGACAGGTATTTTTACTACGGAGAATAGACGGGTTATCGCGGGACGAAATTGCAGAGAAGCTTGATATAAGCCTAGAGGCGGTAAAAAAACACCTTACTCGTGCTATGGTAGAACTCACCGTAAAGCTTGAAGAAGCGGGCTGGTCGAAAGACCACTAACACCCAAGTAGCCGAAGAGACGTACGCCATTAATGAACGCTTATACTAATCAATCCTCCCCCAATGCATCTGTTTTAGAAGAGGCCGCTGATTGGGTTGACCGCTTTGACTCTCTTTGTGAAGCGGAACACCGCGCGTTCACCGAATGGCTGGAAATTGAGCAAAACAAAAGGGCGTTTGAGCGGGTATCTCGCATCATGGGGCAACCTGAAATTGTTGCCAAAGGGCAAGCGCTTCTCGCAGAGCACCGAGCGGCCAGCCGTTTAGCGCAAACGCCCACGTCATTACAATGCAAGGCTAATGTAAGTCGCTTTCCTCACCTATCTAGTTGGCTTTATGCCAGTGCGGCGTCCTTGCTGGTGGCCGCAATCTTTATTACCACAAATGTATGGCAGCCATCTGAATCATCATCACCGGGCGATGGCCTAGTTAATCAGGTACCAGTAAATCAATGGCAACAGGAAGACGTCACCACGCAAATAGGTGAACTACGCTCTACGGTACTCAACGATGGCTCCATTGTTTATTTAGGCGCAGACACTGCATTGGTAGTGTCACACACGGCAGACAAAAGGGCGGTAAGGTTACAACAAGGCCAAGCTTACTTTGATGTTGCCCATGCCCCTCATCGTCCATTTGAAGTCGAGGCCGGGGATGTGGTTATTACAGTAGTTGGCACCGCATTTGACGTAGAGCGCTTAGGCAGTAAAACCGACATTCAGGTTTACGACGGTACTGTTAACGTGGCTGCAGATAAACGATTAACTTTGTACAAAGGGGATGGGGTGGTTCTTGAAAATGGGCGCGTCATACAAGAGACCCACGTCAATAACCGACAACTGCCCACGTGGCGCACTGGATGGCTTGAAGCTGAAGGTAAGCCGATTAAAGATATTGTGGCAACATTAAATCGATACCTGAAAAAGCCCATTTCGTATACCGGTGATGAACACTATGCGGTATCAGGTCGCTTTCCACTGAACAATCCGAAACGTGCACTTAAGCTACTGGCTTCCATAGACGAATTGCAATTACAAGAACGCCAAACTAGCTATACGCTTACTCTCACTGATTAGGTGCATACATGGCACTTAAGCATTTAGGGTGGCGAGCGGGTTTATTTGCCCTTTCATTGGCAAATAGCGAAGCCATTGCCAACGTTAATCACGATAATGTGCCGCAGTACCTTCATATTCAGGAGGTAACCTTAGACAAAGCCTTACAGCATGTTGCCGAACGTTTTGCCTACGCCTATGTCGCCAACCCCAAGTTACTCAGCCATTCTGATACGGTTTCACTTAACGGTAATTACGGGCTGCATGAAGCCTTAGCTTACCTTTTAAAGGCCACCCCGCTTACCTATATTATCAATGATCAGGGCATTGTCATTAAGGCGAAACCTGCTGTTGAAGCAACGGCGATAGAAGAGGTTAGGGTGAAGGGTATTCGGGGGTCCTTAAACCTATCTCGCAAAGGCAAACGAGAAAGCAAGGCAATTTCCGATGTGATTGCCGCACAAGACATTGCTGCTTATCCTGACAGGAATTTAGCAGAGTCTTTGCAGCGTATCTCGGGCATGTCTATTACCCGTGAAGCTGGCGAGGGCCGACAAATTATTCTGCGAGGGCTTAATCCAGACTTTACCCTTGTTACGTTAAACGGCATGCCCGTACTTGCTAATAATGACTCACCCATGGACAGTCGAACCCAACGAGATAGAGATCGTTCTTTCGACTTAAACCTGTTTACCTCTGATTTATTCAATCAAATACAAGTATTAAAAAGCTATTCCCCCACACTTCCAAGTGGTGGAATGGCTGGGGTGACCGCGTTGAGTACGGCGCGACCATTTGCAACGCCCGGAGTTCATGCCACATTCACTCAACAGGTGGGAGCAAATCAGTACGCCAATGGGGTGTCATCGCGCTCTTCTGCGGTGGTGTCTGCCACGAAAGGAAACTGGGGCGGACTATTTTCCATTTCCTACGGCGCTAGAAACTCTCAAGAGCAGGGCGCGAATACCTTTAGGTGGCGACAAATCCCCCCTGATGGTGCGGATATTTCATTGCTAGACGATGATATAGCCGCAGCCTGGGAAGCGCAGACACTTTGGATCCCCCGAGGAAACCGCTATTCAGTTTGGCGCAGTGATATGCGCAGGTTGGGGGCGGGGGCAGCTCTGGAATACAAAGATACCCAAAGCCACATTACCCTCGATTGGATATATGGAAAATTAGCCAGCACACGGCAAGAAAATCATCTCTATCCGAGAGGGTTTAATTCTACCCCTATCATTGAAGATAAAACCCTTGTGACAGCGCTAGAGGTAAATGAGCAAAACGAACTCGTGTTTGGCAAATTCGAAAACGCGAGGGTAGGTACCGAAAATCGATATCAGCAGGTTGCTACTCGGTTTGAGCAATGGGTGGTTAATTCCGAAAACGCCTTATCCAATACATGGCGTGGCCTGGGAGTTTTTGGTGTTCAGCAGGCCAGTTATGACATGCCAACCAGCATACGCGCCTACATGCGCGGCGAAAGTGATGTCACATTAGATTACACTCAAGATTACTATTTTGCTGATATTCGCTATGCCGACGACCTCACTCAGGGAGGTTTTTGGCAAATGAATGAACTTGATGCCGAGCAGTATGGGTCAAGCTCTCATTTTGTGTATGGGAAGTATACGCTTGAATATCAACCAAGCAGCCATAGTGTGTGGCAGATGGGAATGGACAGAGTCCACTTTGAAAGTAAAACTAACTACCTAGACATTCAGGATATGCTGAAGGAAGAATGGAAAACGACTGCTGTGGAGGTACCGTTAAACGCAAGCTATGGGTTTTCAGCGCACCCTAAATTGTCTTGGCTCGCATTGCGCCCGCGCGCTGCATTTGAGGCGTTTGATGTTTCTACATCAGCGCAAGCACTCACTTCCTCTTTTGAAATTGACCGCCAAGAAGACAACACCGTGAAGGAAATACGCACGTCGGCGTTTGTTCAACATCAGTGGCAGTCAAACCGTTGGACTTTCCTAGCCGGCATTCGAAGTGAGCTTGATGAAACTCACGTACAGGTGGTTCAAGATGACATCAAACGTAGCTACACGATGAATAACTTTATTTGGCTGCCTCATGTAGCTGCTAATTTGCGTCTTCATGAAAGTGTGTATAGGTTAAGCGTCAGTCAGTCAGTAGGTTATCCACAGTTAGATACCTTAAC
>CEQQ01010026.1_pt1 | contig 11167 bp, 6 predicted proteins | sample 531041 | NCBI WGS metagenome assembly CEQQ01 (sample SAMEA2621222, study PRJEB7988) | marine metagenome | biome: marine biome (ENVO:00000447); feature: deep chlorophyll maximum layer (ENVO:xxxxxxxx); material: "saline water (ENVO:00002010), including plankton (ENVO:xxxxxxxx)" | depth 150 m | reverse complement strand
CCAATCTGCTAAATCCAAACGCGTTAATCGCCGGTCAGCGTGAGGAATATTCGTGCTGAGAAACCCTGGATATTCAGGGCCAACAATCTTACCAGTGTTGTTGAGCCAATCGCCTCGCGGCAAAACACGTATTTCGCGTGGATTGGTTGCGACTGTGACCATCGTACGAACATATTGTGTTTCTAATTGCTTGAGTTCTTCATTTAGGCCCGCAAGAGTTTTCTTTAGATCTGCATTTTCCGGATCACCGTCTAGTTGTTCCTTTACTTCGGTAATCTCAGCAGTTATTTTTGCGGCACGTAGTTTCTGGTCCGGTGTTGCAACCCTGATTTCCGGATCTCGATTGCCTCCGCCATACTTTCCGACTTCCTTGATGTCGGCAAAAAATGCTACGAAGCTGTAGAAGTCTTCCTGTGTAAACGGATCATACTTATGGTCATGGCATTCCGCGCAGCCAAGTGTTACACCTAACCATGCACCGGCTGTCGTCCTAACGCGATCAGCTGCATACTTGACTAAGTACTCTCCTGGCTGAGCACCTCCCTCCTCCGTGGTTTTGTTCAATCGGTTGTAACCCGTTGCAATGATCTGATTTTGGGTTGGACTCTCCAGCAAATCGCCGGCTATCTGCTCTCTGGTGAATTGATCAAAAGGCAAATTCCGATTAAACGCGTTGATGACATAATCGCGATACGGAGAAATAAATTGTGCGACATCGCTATGGTAGCCGCCTGAATCCGCATAACGCACCAAGTCAAGCCAATACAGCGCCATGCGTTCTCCATAATGCTCTGATTCAAGCAGCGAATCGATATATGACTGGATGGCATCTGGGCTTGGGTTTTCAACCAAGTCACTTACGGACTCCCAAGAGGGATTGATCCCTGTAATGTCCAGGCTCAAGCGTCTAGCAAGACTCGTAATATCCGCCTGTGGTGCTGAAGCAATGCCTTCATCTTCCAAACGCTTATTAATGAATTGGTCAATTTCATTTGCAATCGCTTGCTGATCTTTGACCATTGGTGATTCCGGGCGACGTGGTGTGATATATGCCCAGTGATCCTGCCACTTTGCGCCGCTGGCGACCCACCGTTTGAGCATATCAATCTGCTCGGGCGACAATGGTTTACCAAACTCCTCCGGTGGCATCCGCAAGTCCGAGTCCTTACTCGCAACACGCAAGATTATTCCACTGTTTAACTTGCCGGGCACGATTGCTGGTGGAGCATCCCCACGTGGACTCTTTGCAAAATCTTCACCGTCTAGTCTCAGGTCCGCCTGACGTTGGCCTTTATCTGGCCCATGACAAGCGAAACAGTGGTTAGCAAGAATCGGACGGATGTCACGATTGAATTCGATGGATTGATCATCCGCGTGAAGATCACCCACTTGCATGCTCGAGAACACTATCAGCCAAATAGGCACACATATGAGCAATCTTCTTCTGTTCGTAATCATGTCTCCACCGTTGGCGCAATGCCACTCGCTCGCCTTCTTTTAGAATTGCGGCAGCAATGTCGTATGTAAATAAACCGACGCACTCTGTGCGATTTATTTTAAGACATTCTACTGAGGAAACGGTGACCGAAACGTCGAAGATTTGAATCGGTCTGAGGCAGAAGAACTTCTTCCAGCATTACGGTTTAGAAAATCGGCTTTCTTATCGACAACTGGGTCCGATTTCCTGCCGTAAAGTTCTTCGCCGATTCTAAGAAGTGCTTGATCCATCGCCTTCAGATCATGAATCCATACTTTCATGATTACCTGAGAAACAGATGCTTCTCTGCCAATCGCTGTGTTTGAGTAACCGGGAAAACCTCGGGATACTCTGCCGTCTGCGGCATTCATGACACGCCCTAGTTCGATCATTCCTCGATCTGGAACCCAAACCGAAGTCCCAATATTGAAGACCTGATATTGAGGAAGCATGATAACCTGAGCGGATGCTGGCTGAGTAAACACGCCGAGAGACAGCAAAACGATTGCACCGAGAGTCCATCGGATTTTGCTCTGACGTATGGACATTTACTAGCCTTCTTTTGCTGGCTCTTCAGGTTTCTTTTCCAGTCGACTGATTCGCAAGTGGCGATCGTAATGGACGGTTGCAACCTGAACTCCATCCGGGTGCAGATCCATTTCTACTGCCGTATCGGGCATTTTGAGTTGATGGAATGCTTTTTCTTCTTCGGGTTTCCAGAATCCGAGTACACCACCGCCTGACCCACCGGACGCACCAAGAATGTAGCCCTCACGATGAAATTCTGCTCGCCACAAAATACCTTTAACATTATCCATCACTAGCGATTTGACCTTCTCGCCTTTTTCCCAGTCAAAAAGGGTGATCAACGGTTCGTTTACGGCGCCTAGTGGATTCGTAGCTTTATATAGGCCGCTGAAGGCAATCATATTGTTATCCGGGCTCATCGTGATACTACGAACTCCGCCGTAATCCACTTTCTGCCCACCGTTGTACGTGTGAAGATCTTTACTATCAAAATTACGTACTTCGTTTCCGGTAGCGGTTTCCCATTGCTTTACCTGACCGGCCAGATCACCGGACATCAGGAATTCACCACTTGGATGGAAAAAGACGCTATAGACATCTTTCACGTGTCCTGACATTTCCCGTACGAGTGCGCCGTCAGATACATTCCAGATGCGAACCATGTTGTCATTGCCACCGCTAGCAAGCAATGTACCGTCCGGTGAGATTGCCAACGCGCGAACCCAGCCTTTGTGTGCTTCAACGGTGCGTACAGGAGCAGGAGCTTCTGCTTCGTCATTCACATTCCACCAGATGATCTTGTCATCACAACCGCCGGTGATAATGTGCTGACCGTCGTGTGTAAACGCCATCCCACGTGACCACGACTCGTGGCCCTTATAGACCTTTTGAGCTCCATCCGCCAATGAAAAACGGACGAGTGCAAAGTCGCGGGCAGTCCCGAAGACATAATTACCCGACGGGTCAAACCCGCAATTGATCAGCGGGCTTGGTTCATACTTCCATTGCTGGCTGATATGAGCTTGAGTCGGTTCTGTTTTGACAGGTTCTGACGTTTCGTCAAAGAACGTCATATGATCAATTCCTCAATACAATCATATGCCGGATCTGCCATTGGAATCGGCTTACCGCCAACATTGAACGAGCCTTTGTTATCCAACCCTACAGCACGCAGGTAGGTATGGAAGAGATGGCCGTGGTCTACTTCGCGATCTGCAACCGCAGTACCATTATCATTTGTCTTACCAATCACAGCACCAGGTTGGATACCAGCTCCACCAAGGCAAACGCTCCAGGCATTACCCCAGTGATCCCGGCCATAGTACTTATTGATATTTGGTGTACGACCGAATTCCGAGAGCATCACGATCAGCGTACTCTCAAGTAATCCTCGCTCATGCAAGTCAGCAACGATGGTCGAGAATGGAGCATCGACTTCACCAAGTTGCTCAAGGTGGAAGTTGAAGTTCTCATTGTGCGTATCGTAGTTTGAGTGACTCACCTGTACAAAGGTCACACCACTTTCCAGCAGGCGTCTAGCCATGAGGCAGTGTTTACCGAATTCCGAATCACCGTAGCGATCCTGAACCGCTTGTGGTTCTTTGGAGATATCAAACACATCTCGTTGGTTCATTAATGAGATCGCCTGTTCGTAGTTCTGCGTATAGATATCTGTCTTGGCAGTTCGACGGCGAGCAGTGAACTGGTCATTCACTTGACGTCGGAAATCATTTCTCAGGAGATCTGCTTTTTCTTCCAAACCATCCGGTCGTGCCGAATTATTTGGTGGCTGTCCACTACCAACAGAGATAGATGCAAACTGAGGGCCAAGGTATGCAGCATTGTTGCCACGTCCACCGGTTGAATTTGAAACAACCACATGCCCTGGAAGTGATCGTTTATCTGATCCAAGTGCCTTGGCCATTACAGCGCCGATATTCGGATACACCATGCCCGGTGTCTGGCGACGACCATGGAACATTTCATAGCTACCTTTACCGTGATCACCCTGACGAGTGTTGATGCTGCGAATCACAGCCAGGTGGTGCATTTGTTCTGCAGTCTTAGGTAACAGTTCCGAAATGTGTGTTCCCGGCACGGAAGTCGGAATAGCGCGGAACGGGCCGCCAGTGTCAGTACCCGGCTTTGGATCCCAACTCTCCAGCTGGCTAAGTCCTCCGGCCATATTAAACACGAGAACCCGTTTTTGCTCTTTCTTAAGCTGTTCAGCAAATGACGGCTGTGCCAGTGCACCTAAACCGCCAACAACACCGACTGCTCCGCCCAACACTCCGCCAAGGAACTGACGCCGTGCCATTGTGTGTTCCGCTGAGTTACATGCGTACGTGCATTTCATAACAGGATTCTCCTCGCAAACGCGATTAATGATTAAACCGGAATTCGGCAGAAGCTAACAAAGCCCAAACCATTTCCTGCACCGCCTCGGTGCGTTGGTCGCCACGGTCTGCAAGGTATTGCGTCACGCGTGCGACTTCCGGCTCACTCGGGTATCTGGTAAACACTGCCAAGTACAATTCGTTGGCTAGTGCGCCTGACTCTTCTGTTTTTAGCAGACGGTCCACGAGGTTTCCACCAGAAGGATTCAACCATCCACGAACACGACCACCATTGGAAAAGAACAAAGCCTGATCAACCGTTGAGATAAACTCATCTTGCGGTTGTCCGGCAGCATTGGCATACAAGCCAATAAACTCATTCTCAACTCCAACTAGTTTCGCATGCACGCCTTTTTCTATTGCCATATCACGTGCAGCTAACTTGGCACTATCTTGTTTATCGGCATCACTGAGTGGACTATTCTTGTCCAATTCTGCAACTACAGCGTTTCGCTGGGCGTCAATAATTCCGGTAGCTTCCATCAAACTCCATGCAAAAGCTTCCGGGCCGATGTTTTTAATGTCTGCGACAGCGTACTGGACCAGCTTTACGTCAAACTGTTCGTCTAGTTTTTCCTGCAACGTTGCGGTAGATGTTGCAATGACACTCTCAGCAGTTTGTTTTTGCGTCGCAAGTTCTGGAATCAAAGCAGTAACTTTGTCCATGTCTGACTTCATGGCTGCTAACTTCGTCTGTGTTTCGGTTAGAACCTTTGTGGCAGCTGACTGTTTCGTCTGTAATTCAGTCATCTTGACGGTCGTAACCTTGAGCGTCTCTGCGAGTTCCGCATTTCTCGTTTTTAGTCCGTCAGCGAGCGCGATTACTTCTTTATCTTCCGGTAGTTTTACACGTACGGCCTCTGCTTTCGCTGAGGCATCGGCCACGAGTTTGGAAGCCTCGGTTTGACTGTCAAGCGTCGGCTTAAGTGCTGCTACTTCTGCGGTAGCTACATCAGCAAGCCCCTTTTGGTCTGCTACGGTTGTTTCCACCGGTGGTATTTCTTTCGCAAGCTGGTCGCGCTTGGATTGGGCCTCTGCCGTTTGTTTTATTAGCGAGGCAACCTGATTCTGCTTGGACGCAATCGTGTCTTGAAGCACGGCGATCTCGCGTTGCTTCTGCAATTCGGCAATCTGCTGAATGGCGAGACGCGATGCAGCATATTGAGTGTCGTATTGATTTCGAATGCCTTGACGGTTTACCTGAGCATTGTGGATTTCCTGCTGGGCGTCTGTCCATGGTTTCACAGTTGGGTCAAACGCTGTCTTCTTTTCATTGTAAGTAACCTGAAACGCTTCAAGCTCCTTCATCTTGGCCGCGACTTCTGCAGTGAACTTATCCACTTCAGGTTTTAGTTGATCGGCTCTGGCTCGGAACTTCGCAGCGGCTTCCTTAATCGATGCTTCATCTGGCAATTTTGCTAACGCCGCTTCTGCTGATTTCGCTGCGGCATCAAATGCATCAAAAGGATCTTTCTTTGCCGTTAAGTTGGCTTGTGATGTTGCTAGTGCTGTTTGACCGCCTCGTAGTTTATTCGCAGCGTCGTTTAATGCGGCATCAGCTGCATCAAACTGTTTTTTCACTTCAGCGTGCTTGGTGCGGATTTCTTCAATTTGAGCACCGAGATCTTCCCATTGACTGTAGAGTTGTGTGGACGATTCAACGAGCGTCTTTTGCTGGGCAGTCAATTCGGTGATTCTCGTGTCAATTGCCGCAATTGCGGGAGCCGCTTCGCCATCTGCCAATTCAATAGCACGTTGATATGTTTCCGAAAGAGCTATTTCCCGAAGTATCGTCTTTACGTTGAATCCCGAGGTCACGACGGCCGTCGCAAGAACATCCATCAGCTTTGGATTACTTGGTGGATTGTCCGGATGATGCATATCAAGCGGGTGCACAACCCCACGTCCTAACATGTGTGCCCAAAGTCGATTTGCGATATTTCGGTTAAACGCGATATTCTTGCCACTGGTCATTTCAGCTGACAGTAACGATCGACGGCTATGCGTTGGAATCGGGCGAGTCGTATCTGTTTGAACGACCTTGTAGTCCTCGCCGCCTGCAACCACTGGCTCCGCAATCGGGTTGTCACCAGGTAAGCGCGGGCCAGTCACACCAGCGACATCAGTGAATACCGATTTGAAGCTCACAGCTCCATCTGATTTTTCACCGACGAATTCCTTTTTGTTTTTATCTACATAAAGGAACGACCGATTTACAAATGCAAATACACCGTAATAGTCAGCCTGATAAAAGTGATCTACGAGTGGATGGTTGTGACATTGAGCACACTGCAAATCCATACCGAGAAATATTCGGGAGATGTCTCGAGTCATTCTGTTTGGTTCAACATCTCGCTCCAAAAAGAACTTGCTTCTCACTCGGGTTGCATCGTCCGCACCGTCAGCCAGAAGGATTTCGGAGACCATTTGGTTGTATGGTTTATCGGTGGCAAATGAGTCGTACAGATATTGTCTCCATTCAGGTGTCTTAACCTGTGAGTCTGCCACTCGCTCCATCAATATAAGATCAAATGTGACCGCCAAATTGCGATTCATTTGCGGCGACGAGATCAGGCCGTCTACTAGTTTTTGACGCTTTTGCGGATCCTGATCGTCGATGAATGCTCTGGCTTGTGCGGCACTTGGTATGATTCCAACCAGATCCAGATAGACTCTCCGCATAAATGCGCCATCTGAAGCAATTGCAGAGGTCGCACCAGACTGACTGGCTGAAACTGCTTTATCGATCTGAGTACGGAGCGGATCCTGAGCCTCGATGGTTATCGTTGCTGAGACAGTAATCGCTACTGCCAACATCGATACCAGAATGTCACGTGAGCACATCATGTGTACGCTACTCCGTTTTTTCAATAGTGCTGCAAATCACGCGATAACATCCCGTTAGCGCGAGAATTGGATCGGACAGGCAACAGTCAAAGGTGGGTCGATTCGCCTGTCAAAAGGGTGGGGGTGTAGACGTTTGGTAAACCATCCATAGCGCCCAATGGCCACACCTTAACACTACCTTAATTTTACCTCAGCGTACGAAAGGGAATCAATGCTGACATGCATACCAGACACCCCATACTTGGAGGGTTTTTGGTCGGTTTATGCCGGAAATTCTCATTTTTCACAAGGTTTTTCAAAGTGTTGCTACTGCATTGCTCGTCAGTGGTCATTTAATCGCCACTTTGTGAAAGATAAAAAGGCGGAAAGTAGGGCAACAGAAACGACGTTCATGGTGCGATCACCAATTCCATTCAAATGACTCACCACGGTCCCTGCCACCCCACTTTCCTTTCCGCGACGGAGGTCCGTCAGTGGTTTTCACTTGGGGTGAGTCATTCCGGTTTGCGAGGACGTGTTGTCGCCGATCAACTTGCTAAATGCCGCGACATTCGGAATTCCACCTGAGTCGATTAGCTCCAGAGTCCTCCGGCGGTTAAACGTTTGGGGAATCGTGTACCGCTGCTGGGTGTGCACCGCGTTATGAATGTCGCAGAGCGAGATTGCACAAACCGATTGGTGTAGCTTGCTTTCACCAGTAAAAATCCACCCTGACGGATGAAGACAGATTGAGAAAGGAGCAAATACAGTCCAGATTCCCTCCTCGGTCAGATCATCCAATCCATGCCGACAATGGTGATCGCCCACTAATAGGAGCTTCATTCGTTTTTCATGGGTGATCGCGTACATGACTGCCTTGATTAAATCCGCCTCCAGAGATGTCAGGACTTTCGAGGGCCAGTAGATCTGACAGGCATTAAGCAACCGGCTGAGTTGGATTTTCTGATCCGCCGGAAACAGGTTTAGAAGCGGGATTTGCGAGGCATCATCCACTGGGTCATTTTGAAGTGCGGTCCATAAGGAAAACTGATTTCCAATCAGCGTGTCGGCGACAACAGCTAACTCTTCCTTGGAACCGGCTGACCTGCGGTGTGCCATCGGTTCAGCGAGACGATACGTTGATTTGTCCACGTCGAATAGGAGATCAACGCCTGCCTCACGAAGCAGATTCAGATCACGAAAAATCGTGCGGCGACTCACACCCATGGAATCCGCTAGTTGTTGAGCATTTATCGATACCCCCGACTGTAGTTTCTTTAGGACTCGAATTGCACGTCCATGTTTGCTCAATAGAATTCTGTCTGTGTTTTGCATCTTTGACTCCCGTTTCAAAAACACACTCGTTTCGGAATCTATAGTTGAGTTTGTTACCGTCTGAACTCCATTGCCGAACGTCGCGTAGTTGAAACAAATAAGCCCCTAATATTCCTTTTGAGAATTCGTGGCAAACCGGCCCAAAATTCTGAGAATTTTTCGGAATTATTTCTATTGCCGGCTCGTCCTTGCATCTGGCGCGTAATTCCTTACAAAAGACACTGACCGGACACTTGCCCAAAACAGCAGTGTCAGGACATGCGGAATAATGCGACTGGAAAGGATTCACCATGCAACAACACGCATACATAGACCGTCTCGTTGATTTAATTGACACCGACGGAAATGTCCTGCTCAACATGAGTTACGATGAGGCCGCCGAAGCCGTCGCAAGCGGCGACGCCGATGCGGTCGGACGCATTCAGGGACAGTTTGCGATCATTCAAAAGCGTGGCAATATCGTCCGCATGGCGAGAACAATTGGCCGTCCCATGCGATACTTCCTGGCGAAGAGAGCCGAAGGGCCCTGCCTAATCGTCGCAGAGCGAATCGATGAGATTCGTGACGCCTTAGAAAAGGAAGGGCTGGCTGACCAGTTTCATCCATCCTATACGCGTATGGTGCCAGCTCACCATATTATCGAACTCGCCCTGATCGGATGTCCCGATCCCAACCCCAATATCCAGCGGTTCTTTACCCCGCTTCGTAACCAATTCTCAACGGACCTCGAAGAAATTGGTAAAGCCTACATCAGCGCACTTAAGGAACAATGCAGACTTTGGCTCGATACTATTGATCCGTATGAACCCATTGGCGTCCTTTTTTCAGGCGGTATCGATAGCGGAAGTGTGCTACTGATCCTCTATAAACTGCTTCTCGAACGCGGAGAATCTCCGTCTCGACTAAAGGCATTTACCTTGTCTGTTGCGGAAGGATCCATCGACTCTCAACAAGCGTACGAATTCCTCGATCACGTCGATCTGACGATGTTGTTAGAGGTGATACAAGTCGACCCCGCTGATGTTCAGTACCGCGACGCTATCAAGACTGTTGAAGATTACAAACCACTTGACGTTCAGTCAGCAACCATGGCTTTAGCTCTTTGCAAAGCTATTCGTGCCCAATTCCCTGACTGGAAATATCTGGTTGATGGAGATGGCGGTGATGAAAACATGAAGGATTATCCGATCGAGGATAATCCAGAGCTTACGATACGAAGCGTCCTGAACAACCTGATGCTCTACCAGGAAGGCTGGGGTGTGGACACGATCAAGCACTCGCTCGTCTATTCGGGAGGTCAAAGTCGCGGACATGTTCGCAGCTATGCTCCTGGCAAAACGCTTGGCTTTACTGGTTTCAGTCCCTACGCACTACCGGATGTCATCAACGTTGCCGAGGGAATTCCATTTGTCGAATTGACCGATTGGAATCATGAGAAGCTGTATGCACTTAAAGGCAAGATCGTCAAATTGGGAGTAGAAGCTATTACGGGGCTGTCGATGCCTGTGTTTGATAAACGACGTTTCCAGCACGGTGCCGTACAGGGACAAACTTCATTTGAAGCATTGTTTCCAAAAGGTGAGTCTGATTATCGTGATTGTTTCAATGAACTTTATGCACCACAGCACGGCTAACCACCATTGGTTTAATTGAGTAACTAAACTCACAGCCATGCATTCTTTGCTAAGGAATCGTGCGAATGGCAATTGATCTTCCTGAGATATCAACAGATCAATTGCTAAATATGAGACCGTCACGAAATGACCTCGATCCATTTCGGCCGTATCACTTCCTCGTCGAGCAGGAATTCTCTGCCCATGGTTCGCTCGGAAACGTAGCAACGCTTTTTCTCACGAACCGTGAATGCCCATTCCATTGCGTTATGTGCGACCTCTGGAAGAATACGCTCACGTCCACTGTGCCAGATTCTGCGATTCCAACCCAAGTGCTTTATGCACTGCAAGAACTAGAAATTGATCCCATGGCGCCAATGTCTGTTCCGGACATTAAGCTCTACAACAGCGGAAATTTTTTTGACACACGAGCCATTCCCAAAGATCAGCGGACTGAACTGGGACAAATCGTCTCACGCTTCCGCACGGTTGTTGTTGAGAATCATCCGGCATTCTGCGATGACCAGTGCGCGGAATTCAACAACTTGCTCGATGGCCAACTGGAAGTGGCAATTGGCTTGGAGACTATTCACCCCGACATACTACCGTGGCTGAATAAGCAAATGACCATCGAATCCTTTCGGGAAGCCGTAGAGCGACTCACTAGCTCTGGCATCCGGGTGCGCACATTCATTCTGCTGCGACCGCCTGGTCTCACTGAAGCTGAGGGAATTCACTGGGCGGTGCGCTCAATCGAATTTGCTTTTGACTGCGGGGTGGAGTGCTGCAGTATCGTTCCTGTGAGAAGCGGAAACGGTGCATTAGATCAATTGCAAGAAACCGGTAAGTTCGCCACGACGACAATCAATTCAATGGAAGAAGTCCTTGAAAGAGGATTGGAATTAAAACGCGGAAGAGTGTTTATAGACCTTTGGGACGTAGAGCAATTCTACCGTTGTAAGTCATGCAGCGAGCAACGCGCCGCACGCATC
>CEQQ01047908.1_pt1 | contig 11184 bp, 8 predicted proteins | sample 531041 | NCBI WGS metagenome assembly CEQQ01 (sample SAMEA2621222, study PRJEB7988) | marine metagenome | biome: marine biome (ENVO:00000447); feature: deep chlorophyll maximum layer (ENVO:xxxxxxxx); material: "saline water (ENVO:00002010), including plankton (ENVO:xxxxxxxx)" | depth 150 m | reverse complement strand
GAGGTCGCTAAGCCGCTAGGATAATACGTGGCCCGCAATGGGCAGCGCATTCTGCTGATACGCCCTGCGAGCTCGGCTTCGCCGACCCCCGCGCTTGCGTGTGTTATTAGCGGACCTCGTATGAGCAATCACGTGCAGTTTTCACGGACATACTCGTCCAGCAGCTTGAATGCCTCAGTCTCCTGCACGCCCGCTGTCTTCTCAACGATCACCTTTAAGTGCTCAAATTGACCTAAGATTTCGTCAGCCGCTAAGAAATTCACACGCGTCGCGAGAATAGCAGCTTCAAGTACCGCGTGCTTCGCCCGATTGAAGCCATAAAAATCTCGAACTCGACCGGTCTTATAAACTGCACAAGAAATCGTCGTTCTCTCCTGAGAGTCATCAAGTTCGCTAACCTCAAACGCATACCACCGGCAACAATCGGCCAGTCGCCTCCCTCTAACGCCGTCTTCCTCTATCGTCTCAGGCGGGGCGTCCAGCAAGTTAACGGCACTGCGTGCCAACAACAGGACATCGTCAGTTACATGCAGCACTCCAGCGCCAAGCCGTTTGAGATTCTGGTAGGTCCTTGACGTTTGATACGGTCGCAAAGTAAACCGCTGTATCTCAGCGCCATCTCCATCAAGATGCGGACCCATCGGTGAAACATTGATGGTTTCATCCTGGTTCTCTGTTGTAACGACACCCTCAAGAATCATGAGCCCTTTTCCGATAGCTAAAACGTAATGGGACGATCTGGCAATTCCAATTCCACCGGTACTTCGCGCGTCCGTTCCTGATCGATGGTTGGACCGGATTCATCAGTCGTCAGCCCGACAATGTCGAGAAAGTTGCGTAAGACATCGTATCCCGAATCCGTAAGTACTGACTCTGGGTGAAACTGTACGCCATACACTGGATACTCGTTATGGTGGATTCCCATAATCGTACCGTCATCCAGCCTGGCATCTACGTTCAAACACTCTGGAAGCGTCGTTTCATCTACAACGAGTGAATGATAGCGGCAAACCGGCAGGGGACTACAGAGTCCATCAAACAAGCCCGTTTGGTCATGGGTTATATCACTGGTCCGGCCATGTACAGGCTCTGATGCCTTAACAACAGAACCCCCAAGTGCAGTGGCGATTACTTGATGGCCGAGGCAAACTCCAAGAATAGGTAACGTTTGATAGAACTCTCGAACCAAATCCACGCAGACGCCGCTCTCCTCAGGCCCACATGGCCCAGGTGATAAGACAATTGCTTCGACATCCCATTGGCGCACATCATCTACAGACAATTCATCGTTTCTCACGACGCGCGTATCAACATTTAGCCTGCAAAAATAGCGTGCCAAATTGTAGACAAAGCTATCGTAGTTATCGACAAACAGAATCATGATTTAAACATAAACGGGAACTAATCTGCTCAAACCACTTAGCTTACTCTCGTTACGCTTCGTCCTCTACCGGCGTAATCAACGTACCGATGGAATCAATCGAAGCGTGCATTAAATCACCGGCCTTCAAATACGTCTTGGTAGTATTTCCAACGCCAGCAGCCGTACCTGTGGAAATCATATCACCGGGCTCAAGCGTAACGGACTGAGAAATAAACTCGATCACCGCCGCAACGGGAAAGACCATTTCGGCCGTATTGCTGTCCTGTCGGACTTCGCCGTTGTGCTTCAACTCCAGAGCCAGAGCCTGTGGATCCGTTACCGTATCCGGAGAAGCAATGCACGGTCCACAGGGGCAGAAGCTATCATGCCACTTTCCGTGTAACCAATCAAAGAACCCATCTTTAGGACGCTCTTTTCTATTCTCATTTGGATGATAGCCACGATCGGATATGTCATTAAAAATGGTATAGCCAGCAACATGACTCAGCGCATCCGCTTCGCTTATATGTTTACCACCTTTGCCAATCACGATTCCGAGTTCCAACTCCCAGTCGGTAGTATTCGGATTCACTTTCGGAATCTTGATAGCACTACCCGGGTCTGTAAGAGTCGTTGAAGCAGGCTTCATAAAAACGTAGGGAAATGTCTCCTCGCGTTCACGTGCCGTTCCGCCGCCCTCTTCAATATGCTTGGCATAGTTTCCGGCCAACAAGAATAGTTTGTTAGGTCGTGGATTCGGGATTTTGAGTTGAATCTCACTACAGGAGATCTGCAATGATTCGCAAGCGGCCGCTCCATCGGAATTTACCCAGTTGAGTAAGTCACTCGCTGCTTGATGGTTTTCACCGTGCGGAAGTAGTCGGAGCAGGCAACTGGAATCCAATACCTCGGCATCACCTCTTGCTTCTGAGGCCGCCTGAACAGGAACTACATAGTCATCAAAGTAGAATCCCGCTTTAACTTCTCCATTTTGTTCAAATCTGCATACTCGCATCGATTCGTTTTTCCTTTTATCACTGGGCTAAATGGCTGTAATTCTTTGTCATTACAGCTCAGTTCATTAACGGATGGCACGCTGTCCAACTGATTCAGCCTATTTGGCAGTCAACGCGTCGTGCTTGTTTCGACGACTCGTAAATCGTCTCAATTAAAGAGATTGTATTGAACATTGACTGAGCAGTGTTGCGGCAGGCATCTACTTTACCTTCGATACAATCAAACCAGTCATTCAGGAGTGAAACACCCAAGCTGCCACCATAACCAGAAGTGTCATTTACCGGTGAATTGTATACATCCTCCATGGCGTACCACTGAGGCTGTGGCCCATGGATATCCAGAGCACCCCCCGTATCCTCCCGCCCTGGATCCCATCGCACCCAGCGTTCACTGCCGCGAATCGTCCAGTGTGCTTCGCCAGCCCATCGGGGGATCCAGTATCCCCCAACAAAGGTAGCCAATGCACCACACTGCAAGTCCATGATTGCCACACCACCGTCTTCCACTTCGATATCACTGACACCAAAATTGTCAGCGCGAGCAGTGACACCAACTACCGACTCACCGGTCACATACAAAAGCAAATCCAGATAGTGACAGGCAAGCCAATTAAAGAATCCGCCACCACTGATTTGAGGATCAAACAGGTAATGTGAGGCGCCGCGTCGACGAACATCGCTCGTCACGAAGTTCATTTCGATACTAATCAACTTGCCGAATCGACTATCAGCGATCATGTCACGCAAGCGATTTGTACAGTCGTCATACCGCCACATATATCCGGTTTGAAACGGGATTTGTGCACTCGTCACTGCATCAAGCACGCGTTGGCCATCAGCCACCGATCCGACAACCGGCTTTTCAGCCAACACCGGAATACCGGCAGCAGCAAGTTTTTCAATCGCTTCAACACCTTCCTGGTTGGACAAGCAGACCATAGCTCCATCGATGCCTCCGGCATCAATGAGTGCCTCAACCGAATCGTGTCGCGGAAGATCCGCATATCGCTCTTCAAGATTCGTAGTGTTACCACCATAGCCCGGAACGAGTGTAGTAAGGGTAGCACGGTCTGGCACGTTGAGCAGCAAATCTCGCCACCCTGCACCGTGCGGATTATCCACACCGAGCATTGCAATTCGAAGGGGGTTTGACATGACCATTCTCTAGCAAAAGCGAAATTCAGTTATGCACAACATCTAACCAGATTACTTGGCGATGTCGTAACACATCAGATTGTTTTGATCACGCAGGTAGAGCTTTTTGCCAGCAATAACCGGATGAGGCCAACTGGCACCGTTAACGGAATTCACTCTGAATTGGCCTTTGACCTTGTACGAATCCGGTGTCGCTTCGATCAACGCCATATCACCACTTTCGTAGCGAAAGTACAGATGACCGTCTGCATAGATAATCGCCGCGGATCGCTGGCCAACTCCACGACCAGGTCGCCACTTAACTTTGCCTGTCATCATTTCGATGCAAAGAGGGAATCCCTGGTTATGACCGTGTCCCATGTAGATGTGATCACCAAGCAAGATCATACCGCCATGATGGTTTTGCACATCGCGTGGTTCCAGAAAGTACACTTCCTGTGCTGCAATGCCTGCACCCGTCTTGTTGAGTTTCAGCAGTGCTGCACCGGTGTTATAACCTGTCGAACAGAAAACATAATCACCTTTCACAATCGGTGTTGGGATATTGGCTGTGCCATTGGCAATTCGATTGTATTGCCAGAGCACTTTGCCCGACTTACTGTCGATCCCGAATACTCCACGACCGGTGAGCTGAACATATTGGCGAACCCCGCCGCCGTTCCCGATAACAACCGATGAATAGGCAGCTCCGTCCTGCCCACGGCTACCTGCTTCTGCGGGCATCGCGGTAGACCAGAGCTTTTCACCGGTTTCTTTATTCAATGCAACAACCATGTTTTCACGTCCACCAGGTGTGCATACGATTCGATCTCCATCTACCAATGGTGATTCGCTGTATCCCCAACCTGATTCCATTCTGCCACCGAAGTCTGCGGTAAAGCTCTTCTTCCACAGGATCTCACCCGTCTTCACATCCAAGCAAGCCAGATTGCCATTATGCGTCAGGGCATAAACGCGATCGCCATCAATGGTTGGTGTGCAATTGGGATTATTACCATCACTAATTGGTGTTTGCCATAGCTTGCTACCGTCTTTCTGGTTTAGAGCGATAACACTGACCGAGCCATCAACTTTTCCCATCGAGATGATACGGCCATTGGAAATTGCTACAGACGAAAATCCATTTCCCAGGCCATTAACTTGCCAAATCAGCTTTGGGCCACCCTCAGGCCATTGAGATTGTAATCCGGTTTCTCCGGAAATACCGTCGCGCATCGGTCCTCGCCAACTGGTCCAGCTATGGCTGCGTGCCTCCGCGGTTGCGCGTTCTGAAGGTTCAATCTTCTCTGCAGCGTATGATCCAGTCGCGATCAAGGACATCATCGTGATGGCCAAAAATGTCGTGATTCGTCGTGTCATGATTCTCTACCCTAAAGGAGTCTCCGTGCCAGATTTAATTAATCTATTATCGTTTGTTTTGCTTACTCTTTCACCATCGTCGGCCCTTTTTGAGCCAAATTGTAGAGTTCCGTCCAGCGGGCACTACCGTCATCCGGTAGCTGCCTTGTATCTACGCCTCTTTCAAAATACGGCATATTCCCCGGCTTTCGAGCTGGATTGAGCATCCAGTTCACCGTGCCGTTGCTGGCGGTATACATAACGCGACCGTCCGGCCAGGTTGTACGCAACAGTCTCTTGGGCTCAGGTCGGGATTCCGGTTTATCAACCTGCATTTTTTCAGCCAGATTCCAGTCGATCTCGTAACCAATTCCTTCCGATGTTGGTACCGCTGCGAAACCTTCGCGAACGCGAATCGGGTCCGTTAACGTGTTGTACATGTACAACTGATGGCAATTCACAGCCGGCCACGTCGCATGCGTAAGGACGGCACCAAACTGTAGGCTCCACGCTGCGGTTACACCAGTACCGACCAATTGAAGCCAGAATGGCCGGTCAATAGACGCTGCCGTATGAGCTTGTTTCATTAGTCGTGATGCGCCACCACCGATTACAAATCCATCACAGCAATTACTCTTAGCCACATCCGACGGTGAAGGTGTTCCATAGTGCATCGCGACTTTACCGCGGATCTCTTTTACGATCCTGGCATTTCCGGCGATATCGCCCTGAGGAATTGGTGACTCGTAAATGTCGCACTGCGGATATTCATCCAGTTCTTTCAGGATCGGAATGCCCTGCTCCGCTGTCAGCAACGTGTCATTGAAGTCCATGTCTACTTTGAACGATGAATCCAGTTTCTCGCCGACCAATTCAACCTGCTTCCAAACGTCATACCACGGTCGGCCCTTTGTCTTGTATGCGGTATAACCCAAACTGTGGGCTTCGATGCATTCAGCGAGTAGATCTTCGGGCGGGGTATCGATATTCCACCACGACAACGGCGTGGTATCGTAAACCTGATGACCCAATAGCCTGTGAACCGGTACGCCTCCTGTCTTTGCAACGGCCTCAAATAGTGCCATTTGCAGACCGGCACCCAGTGAATCATCCCACATGATATCCGCAGCATTTCGACCGATTGCTCGCTCTACATCATCATCCTGGGTAGCACCCCAGGTGTAATACAACAGGGTTTCGCCAATACCAACTGCTCCGGATAACAATTCCACCTGGAACAACTCTGCATAGCGCCAGTGAGGCAATTCCCGGTCCATTGCACGCCGTGGAATCTCTCGATACTCAACACGTACTGTTTTACGTTTTATATCTACGATCTTGAGTTGTGACGGGCGACGACCAATTCGAGCCGCATAACTCGTCGCATCGTAAACAGCGGGAAGACTAACAGCGGCCAGCGCTGCGAACGAGCGTTGCAAAAAGCGTCGTCTGGATTGTTGATATGCGAATGTTTGGTGTCGCATGATTTATGCCTTCTTTCATTTCGATGAATCGTGCTTGAAATCTACTCAAGTACGGTTAGTTGTTTTCGTCAACAATGTCCTGATACCAATGCGGCTGTCGATCGACAAAACGGTCGATCTCATGTTCCTTGGGTACACGAACGATGTGTTTGTTTCGGCTAAGTGATGGGTCGATGTCTCCGTAGAGAATTTCATAGTCGGAGTGATCCGCAAACTGGATATCTTCACCGTTAGGCTGACAGATTTTACTGCCTCCGATAAATGAGAAACCTCTTTCACGACCTATGCGGTCCACAGCTGCATAGTAGATTTTATTTTCCAATGCACGTGTGTTGATAATCCACTTTGGAAAGCCCTCTGCCCCAGGTGGCCAATTCGTTGGCAGTACTACCAGATCCGCTCCCTGCAATGCCATCACACGCGATGATTCAGGAAACGAACCGTCGTAGCAGATATTCATGCCAACTTTGATTGAACCAACTTCATAAACCTGAAACGGCTGATCACCGGGCGTTGTAAATCGGTCGATACCGAGAAATGGTAAGTGAATCTTCCGGTAGTTGCCGACTAATCCACTTGGGCCAACAAGCACACACGCATTAAACAGCTTGTCGTCCACACGTTCCAGCGTGCCGTATACCACGTGACTATTTGTCTCCTGGCACAACGAAGTAAAAAACTCGACACTATCGCCGGGTATAGATTCGCTGTAGGGCATAGCCTCTTCAAGGCTGCTAAAGCAGTAGCCCGTGACAGCACACTCCGGAAATACCGTGAGCTGTGCCCCGTTGGATGTAGTTTCACGCATGGCTGTTGCCATCGCGTCAAGGTTCTTTTGATTCTCCATTAGCTCAATGTCCATCTGGACACCAGCAATGCGAAAAGTAGACATACGTATCTCTCAAACAGATCATCTGAAGTTATGGTTTTGCAGTGGTCTTAAAGCACCGGCCGTTCTCTATGATACGAAGTCTCCTGCTGGAATGCATGCGCGGCAGCTAACAACTTTGACTCACCAAACAGCTGGCCAGTCATCGTGATACTAAACGGTGTCTTTTGACCATCTTCTTCATTGAATCCTGCAGGCATTACTACGGTGGGATGCCCCGTAAGATTTGTAATTAGCAACTCAGAGGCTGGGCTACCGATGTAAATATCGATGTCTTTCATCGTATCGCGCATCTTGTGAATCAATTGAGTTCTGATTCGATTTGCTTTGAGGTAATCTGCTGCGTTGGTAAACCGGGCACGTCGAAACAGCCCCGGCCAACGATTCAGTCCTTCGGTCACACCGTCACGCGTGATGTCATCAAATACAGTACCTGCTTCGCAGAACAAGATCATCACAAGTGCCTGCACAGGAATATCCGCGGGCAGCTCAATCGTCACGAATTCAGCACCACGCTCCTTCAATATATCGATGGCTTCTTGTTCCCCGGGCCCTCGATCACCGTCAAAAACACCAACACGCAGTCCTTTCAGCGACATGTTATCCGACCAATTGAACGGGTAGTCTTTCACCGTCGGATCTTCACCATCGGTACCGTGGATCGCATCAAAAACCAGTGCGCAATCAGCAACACTTCTGCAAATCGGACCGATTTTATCCATCGACCAGGTCAGTGGCATACATCCTGCCCTGCTCACCCGACCATATGTCGGTCGCAATCCGGAATTACCGCACCGTCTACTGGGTGACACGATACTGCCGTACGTTTCACTGCCAAGTGAGAAACCGACCAGGCCTGCAGCAGTGGCACTGGCCGAGCCTGCACTACTGCCACTACTACCCTGCTCCGTATTCCACGGATTACGTGTCATCCCCCGATACCACTGATCGCCCATGGCAAGCGCACCGAGCGACAGCTTTGCAATGAGCACTGCTCCGGCATCATCGAGGCGACTTGCGACGGTCGCCTTATAGTCGAATTCCTGATTCTCGAAGCATGGTGCACCCCAAGTCGTCGGATAGCCCGGATAGGCGATCAGATCCTTGGCGCCCCAGGGGATTCCATGAAGCAATCCAAGCTCTTTCCCTTTAGATAATTGCTCATCTGCCTCAGCCGCTTGTTTCATCGCGGATTCTTCACAGAAATTCACCACGCAAAGCAGTTGTTGGTCATAGGTGCGGAGCCGATCCAGATAGATGCGTGTAAGTTCGCTACTGCTGATTTGTTTTTTCCGCAACATGGCGGCCAATTCGGTTACCGTCGCAAATCCAATATCGTCATTGTTATCTACGGACAATTTCTCACGTGGCAACGAGATTACAACACCATTACGTTTGGCATTTGAGTCGGCCACCTGCTGTGGATCTTCATGCACATTCATATGCACGGCCGGATGAATCGCGTAGTCCACCTGAGCTTCAAGCAGCACTTGTGACGTTGCTCTGACCGCATTGAGTTCGTTTACAAGTGATTCACGGTCACTTTCATCGAGCTCAACGCCAGCAACCCACTCTGCGGCAGCGATATGACTAACCTCTATCTCGCCAGCTGACGGAATCTGCGCAGACAAGGCTCGTTGAAACACCAAGCTACCAATTCCGATACCCGAAAGAATGGAAAGCGCTTTGCGTCGGGCGACTTTATCGGTCTGCTCATCCGACTCTTGCACGACATCGTCGTGATCTATCCAGTTTGCAAGCTGCTCCAAACATTCGTCTGAATATGACATAACATTCTCCGCTTTCTACGCCTCGAATTGGCTGCACTCTCAAATAAAAGATATGGCATTTCTAAAAACCGAATTCGAGGTTTTCTCGTATGACCTTTATACGGCCGAACCACTACCTAATTCAATTAAGCGGACCAACAAAAAACCGGTATAACCGTCTCAACCATGCCGGCTTTGGGCAGTTTATAAGGCGAATCCGTTTCATCCATGCGCATCGTAATCACCAATTGAATTGCCCGTTTTAGTATAGAAAAAGCCACATTTTACGTTTCCTTCGCTCCATTTCAGTTCATGTCAAAAAAGCAAACATCAATTGAGCCAGCCAGTACGTCAAACGGCCCCTCGCCGTGGATGAAACTGGTCGTAACATCCTTTCTCGTGCTCGTTGCATTAGCGTGGTGGGTCATTGCTGACTATCAGAATAACTTGCCGACAGATGCTGTTGCAAAATACGTCGGACGAAAGAAGTGTGTGGAGTGTCATCAGCAACAACATGATGAATTCCATGATTCTCATCACGATTTGGCCATGGACGTAGCCAACGCCCAAACTGTACGGGGAGACTTCGATAATGCATCACTTGAGCACTACGGTGTCACAAGCACGATGTTTGTCAAGAATGACGAGTACTATGTAAACACGGAGGGTCCAGATGGTGAGATGGAAGATTTCCAAATCAAGTATGTATTCGGTTACGAGCCGTTACAGCAGTACTTGGTGGAATTCGATCGCACAGCCGACCACAAAGAAGATGAGATCGCACGTCTACAGGTCTTGAGAGTTTCATGGGACACGGAAAAGCAGCGGTGGTTCTACCTCAACCCGCCCGACGTTGATGAAAAACTTGCACCCGATGATGCACTACATTGGACCGGCATCGCTCAACGCTGGAATAACATGTGTGCGGATTGTCACAGCACAAATCTGCAAAAGCGATTCAATGATAAGACTGGCGAGTATCACACGACGTATTCGGAAATCGATGTGAGCTGCGAAGCATGTCATGGTCCCGGCAGTTTGCATCTGGACATCGTGGCAAATAAAACTTTCTTCTGGGATCAGAATCATTACAAAGGCTTGGCACAATTAAAGAGTGACGACTCCAATCTGGCTCAAGTCCAATCGTGTGCGCCGTGCCACTCACGACGCCGAATCGTGCATCCGGAATACCACGCCGGTGACAATTTCCATAACCACTTCAGCAACGAGGTGCTACGGCCAGAGACGTATCATGCCGATGGTCAAATCATGGATGAAGTCTACGTCTATGGATCCTTCATTCAAAGCAAGATGTACCACAAAGGCATCAAGTGCACGGATTGCCACAATCCGCACACCGCCAAAATAAAATTTGAAGATAACAAGCTGTGCACATCGTGCCATGCACATAACCCCGGCAAATACGATCTACCAGGACACCATCAACACAAAGTTGGATCGACAGGTGCATCGTGTGTCGAATGTCACATGCCCGAGGCAACCTACATGAAGGTTGACCCTAGGCGTGACCACAGCCTTAGAGTACCGCGACCAGACCTTAGTGTGAAAATCAACACACCGAATTCATGTACTCGCTGTCATCTGGACCGGGCAAAGATTAGTGACCAACGCAAACAAGAATTAAAACTCGAACAATACAATGACTGGCTGCGTGCGGCCAATGAAGGGCACGAGGATATCAAGTCAGCACTCGCAGAAATCGACAAGTGGGCCGCCGAGTCGGTTGAGAAGTGGTTCCCGGATGACAAGCATCGCCCACCACACTTCGCTGAGGCACTGTCAGCTAGCTGGAATGCCGAAACACATGGACAGTCTGAGATCATCGAACTCCTCAAGCGACGGGACACCGCGGGCATCGCCAAAGCATCTGCAATTTTGTGGATCGATGGCCACCATTCCGCCGAGTCTAAGGAAGCCTTAATCAAGGCACTCGAGGATTTCGATCCACAAGTACGGATTGCTGCACTACAAAGCATGCAGGGATTTCAGGATCGGGGATCCGATCCCTATCGAACGATTCGACTTCGAGCGACCCCGCTGCTGAATGACAAGGTACGAAGTGTACGAACCGCGGCCGCGCAGGTTTGTGCACAAATCCCGCGGGAGAATCTGAGCATTAAACAGGCTCGCGCTTTGGACAAGTGTATCG
>CEQQ01052408.1_pt1 | contig 11228 bp, 8 predicted proteins | sample 531041 | NCBI WGS metagenome assembly CEQQ01 (sample SAMEA2621222, study PRJEB7988) | marine metagenome | biome: marine biome (ENVO:00000447); feature: deep chlorophyll maximum layer (ENVO:xxxxxxxx); material: "saline water (ENVO:00002010), including plankton (ENVO:xxxxxxxx)" | depth 150 m | reverse complement strand
ATCTGATCTCAAGCAGAAGATCAGCAAGGTAAAGAATGATATCGCCGATGGTGCGAAGAAACCTACAAGTGATGCTCAAAGTGGTTTTAAAATTCCGCATCAAGGTGCCGGACGCGTCATCCTTATCGGACCACCAAACAGTGGTAAGAGTCAATTCCTAACAGCAGTCACTCGAGCTACACCGGAAGTAGCCGATTATCCATTTACGACACGAGATCCAATTCCAGGCATGATGGCCTTTGAAGACGTGATGATTCAGGTCATTGACACGCCGCCGATCACCAACGATGTCATGGACCAAAACATGGTCAACCTCGTACGCGGGGCAGACATCGTCCTTCTGTTTATCGACTTAGGGAATGATGACTGTGCTGAAGATATCGCCGCCATACTCGATCGATTTAACGATGGAAAAACGCGTCTAGCCAATGATACGTATTTGGATGAAGAAGACATCGGGCGATCCTATACCCGCACCTATGCTATTTATAACAAGACGGATGACTCGGACTCAGCCGGTAGGCGAGAATGGATTAACGAAGTATGCCCAATCGTGTTCAAGTCCTTTGATATCTCAGCAACGACCGGGACTGGACTAGATGAAGTACGTGATGCAGTTTTTCGTGCACTGGATGTCGTTCGTGTTTACACCAAGATGCCAACACAAAAGGAAGCGAACTTTGACAAGCCGTTTACTATCAAACGCGGAGAGACATTAGTGGAGCTTTCACAGTTGATCCATAAAGATGTAGCAGAGTCGTTCAAATTTGCGAAAGTCTGGGGAATCAATGTCCACGATGGAACTCAGGTGAAAGGCGACTACGTACCGGCAGATAAAGACATCGTCGAAATACACTGCTAATCAGAGAACAAAAAAAACGCACGGTTGAGATTTGGAGTCTCAACCGTGCGTTTGGTTGTTTCGACCGATTCATCAATAGATGAATCAATACCGGCAAGTCGCAACCTAATTACGAGATACCTTTTCACGTACCTTTGCTACAACGCTCTTAGCTTTGCTAACAGCACCTTTGCATTTCTCGCAAATGGTTGCCACTCTGCCTTCGGTTGCATCCTTCACTGCGTCTGTAGTTGCCTCCACACCGCTCTTAATGCGGGTGATCAGTGGTTTTGCATCTTCGGACTTCTCAGTCTTTGCAATCTTCACGATCGATGAAATCTTTTCTACTACTGCACGTTTTTCACCAGCAAAACTGTTGCTTAAAGACACGGTGAAAATACTGGCGATAACAAGCATCGCAATCATTAAACGCTTCATCACTATTCCTCCAACGACAAAACAAGTATGTTTTTTCAACTACGGAATAGTCCATTCTGACCAAGCGCCGGCACTACTCCACACCATTCATCGTCGAATTTAGTTATTCCGCTGTGAAAATAGACCCACAATTAGGGCTGTATAGTTTTTGACGGTTATATTGAGAACGGAAACGTGTCAGAGCGAGAGTGATGTTTAGACCCTGCCCAATTCCTAAGCAGAGTGCCTATTTCTTAATCACGAATCTATCAATCAAAAACACAGTTGTTAAACTGTGCGGCCAAATCCGGGTTCCCTGTAATCCATATTGACCACGAATATCATTCTGTGAGAAACTCCGCACCAAGAAATGACATGACGTCATCGATTTGCGATTACGGGAAGGGCCCTCAACGATGTTCTCTAGTGAACTTAGACACCTATTTTCCTCCAATTGGCTAGCAATTCTCATCACAGCCACGTTTACCATTGGTTGTGGAGATCCCGTCGATGAATCCTCAACGGATTTAGAAGAGAATCCGCCTGTTGTAGAACCAGGGGAATTGGATGATTCGAATCTGACAGGTGCTCAGAACACCCAATCAACTGATGAAACAGAGATAAACGTTGATTCAACAAGTTTCAATATCGCTAAGGATGCCTCGCCAAACCAGGTAATTAAGCAGTTCCTGGCTGCAATGAAGGACGGCGACAAACCAATCGTAGCAGCGTTGCTCACAGAAAAAGCGCGAATCGAAACGAGTAAGCATAATCTCGTGGTTCAACCGCCGGGATCGCCGTCAGCACAATTCAAGGTCGGCAAAGTTGAAACGGTAAAAGGGGGCGCATATGTGAACAGCTCCTGGAGCGAAATCCCGCCAGGTAAAACCGTGGCCCGAGAATTCGAAATCATCTGGGTGATGAAAAACCAGAAAGACGGATGGCGTGTGGCTGGCATGGCAACACGAATCACTCCTGAGTCATCTCCGACGTTTCTAAACTTCGAGAATCCTGAAGAAATGCTCAGTCGTATTGAAAGTGCCGGAAACCCATCTGAGTCTGCTGTGGAAGTGGCCGGAAACTAAGAGTCATCTTCGTCTTTGTTTACTCGTCCTGTGCACGAAGCTGTGCCAGCACTGAGTAGTCTTCCAGAGTACTCGTGTCACCAACTGACTCGGTGCCTTCGGCAATATCTTTAAGCAACCGCCGCATAATCTTCCCGCTTCGTGTTTTGGGCAGTGCGTTGGTAAACCGAACATCATCCGGCTGAGCTAGTGCACCGATTTCATTGCGCACGTGCTGTTTCAACTCCTGCTTGAGTTCTTCAGTCGGTTCAGCACCGACAACCGTGACAAACACTGCAATGGCCTGTCCTTTGAGGTCGTCCTTACGACCTACCGCTGCAGCTTCAGCAACCGAAGGATGACTTACAAGAGCACTTTCAACCTCGATGGTGCTTAGTCGGTGTCCGGAAACATTGATCACGTCATCAATGCGCCCCATGATCCAGTAATACCCGTCTTCATCGCAACGGGCATTATCACCGGCAAGGTAATTACCCGGAACTGCACTCCAATATTGATCCTTGAATCGTTCATCGTCGCCCCAAATACCGCGTAGCATTCCCGGCCATGGGTGCGTCATGACTAGCCAGCCACCTTGATTCTGTCCGACCGGAGCGCCCGACTCATCAACAATCGCCGGAATAATTCCCGGTAATGGCTTCGTACAACTGCCTGGCTTGGTAGCGATGGCTCCGGGGAGTGGCGACATCATGATGCCACCAGTTTCAGTTTGCCACCAGGTATCAACGATCGGGCATCGCTCGCTACCGATCTTCTCGTGGTACCAAATCCATGCTTCCGGATTAATGCCTTCTCCCACCGTTCCTAACAAACGCAAGCTCGATAAGTCATGTTTTTCAACGTGATGATCACCCCATTTGATAAACGCCCTGATCGCTGTCGGAGCAGTGTAGAGAATAGTCACCTGATGCTTTTCAACAAGATCCCAGAATCGATCCTCTTCCGGGAAGTTGGGAGCACCTTCATACATCAGTGCCGTGGCGCCGGCAGAAAGGGGACCGTAAACAATGTAACTGTGACCGGTAATCCACCCGCAATCTGCCGTACACCAATAGATGTCGTCATCGCGGTGATCAAACACCCACTCAAACGTTTTCTTGGCGTATAGGTTGTATCCGGCTGTTGTGTGTTTAATGCCTTTTGGTTTTCCCGTCGAACCGCTCGTGTAGAGAATGAACAGCGGGGCCTCGGAATCCAGCGGCTTGGCTGGACAATCGTCATCGACATTATCCAAAAGGTCGTGCCACCAATAGTCGCGTCCTTCCACCATTTCCACTGCGTTCTCAGTTCTCTTAAGAACGATCACGGATTCCACTGTTGGTGACTTTTCAAGTGCTTCATCCACCGTCTTTTTCAGTTCGAGCACTTTGCCGCGCCGCCATCCACCATCAGCGGTCAGTACAACTTTGGCACTGGCATCATTGTTTCGATCTGCAATTGATTCCGCAGAGAATCCGCCAAAGATAACTGAATGAATTGCTCCAATACGTGCACATGCCAGCATGGCAATTGCCAATTCCGGCACCATAGGCATGTAAACGGAAACAACATCGCCCTCACCCACTCCCACTGATTTGAGAGCGTTGGCAAACCGGCAAACTTCGGAGTGCAGCTGAGCGTAGGTCAACGTGCGTTTATCGCCCGGCTCACCTTCCCAGATTATCGCCAGCTTGTCACGCCGTTCTGTATCCAGGTGAGCGTCAAGGCAATTGTAGGATACGTTGGTCTTACCGCCGACAAACCACTTTGCATACGGTTCATCCCACTGCAGGATTTCATTGAACGGTTCAAACCAGTGCAATTCCTGTTTCCCCAACTCTCCCCAAAAGGCAACCGGATCTGCTTTTGCCTGATCATAAAGCTGTTGATATGCCTCGAGCGACCCAATACTTGCGGCCGATGCAAACTCTTCTGAAGGTGGGAAGAGTCTGGTTTCCTGCATCACGTTGTCAATTCCACCGGTTTGCTCTGACATCTGATGAATCCTCGTTGAATGGCAAATTGAAAAGAAACTTAGGCATTCCGCATTCAGTTATGCCCAGCTGTTTAAACCTGTTATGTGTTTGCGAGTATTTTAAAACGCGATAAATCTGCGTGCTAGTAGCAGAGACGATTGGATTATTGCGTAACCTCCGGAGGCGACACAAAATCCTTACTGTAACGCTCGACCTGCTCCACGGTCATCTCACCCTCCTGTAACCAAATCCGGTAATTCAGATACAAAGGGTTACTTTCGGAAACGGTGTATTCAAAGTATGAACCAAAGCGACCGTAATCTCGCTCACTGAATCTTGCTTCCTTTGGATTGTCAGGACGATCGAGATAACAACACGTGTATCGGGTTTCATCGATTACGAATGACTGGGCGTGCCATGCAAGATTGACATGATCTTTGTCGTTGGGCCAATTGCGGAATTTACCTGGTTCACCTTTACCGTCCGGCCTCACGTAATACGTCTGGTCCTTTGTCTTGTCCGGAATGTGTTGTGAGCCACGAAACTGGAATCCAGCGTGTTGTGGGTCGCCGTCTAACTTGATTTTGCCGACTTTGGACTCTAATTTTGTCGCGAATTCCACCATCACCCCGCCCTTGGCGTTGTATGCAGTCATTTCACGCGTCTCTACGGCAAACACTGCGCCGTCTTTACCTTTCCATTCAATCTGCAGTGTATGTCGACCGAAAAGTGGCCCCGAATCTTCACTGATCACTTTGGCATGAGCCTGACTTTCACCATTGTTACAATGCCAAATATCGGCGGTTTTACCATCACCGTAGCTAATGCGATTGAATCCAAAAAAGAGACCGCGATGATGCGGGAATAAACCACCGGCACCTTTGGTTACAAACTTGCTGCCCGTCGGATCGTACAGATGGTGATAGACCTTGTAAGTCTCCATCCGCCGCTCCTTTGTCGAGTTATCAAGCGCTTCATACATGTATCGCAATACGTTTCGACCTTCGATGGAAATGTCCGTGTATTTCCCTGCCTCGTCACGAAACTCGAGTTTTGCCGGTGCATCGACTTCGTCGTTAACCAACAGCTTGCCGCCGGATGATCTACCTGCTGGAATATTCGCCAGTAACAGCGTCACTTCCAGTTTTCCCTGGGTATCGAAATTACGGGTGGACACTAATCCCGGTTTCGAGATTTGTGCCGGCAGGAACCGATCACCAATTATGATTCCCCCTTGTTTACCAACAAACTTCTCCGGCATTTCCACCAGAAGTCTTACCGGCGTATTGATGCGCTGCACATCGCCAATATTAATTGCGACATCTGTACTAAATTCTTCAGCACTGACCGTGGATTGGGCTGCGACAAGCAGCGAGACAGCAAAAAACAGAGGCTTAACCATATTCACTTTTTGATCCTGCTGTGAATTAAATGCGTGTTGACCAGTCCGGGATTCCCGCATTGTAACCGCGGAATTTACTCAATGCTGCCACACTGAGCCAGCGATTCTCAGAACTTGAGCCAGTTCTTTACGCCAAGACGTGCCATGACAGCAAGTGACTTGGCCGCCTCTGATCCATTGAGCTTACTCTCACCAAATCGACGATCCGTGAATGTAAAAGGAACTTCAGCAAATCGAGCTCCTGCTCGTTTAGCGTGCCACAGAAACTCCTCAAAAAATGAATAACCCGTGCTACGGAATATTTCAAAATCAATTCGTTCGAGGATCTTCGTCCGACAACACCGAAATGCACCGCTACAATCCTTCACGGGTAATCCCATTAGCGTGCGGGCATATAAATTGACACCACGACTCATTAGCCGTCTTCGCACCGGCCAGCCATCCACGCTACCACCTTTGGTGTACCTGGATCCGATGACCACATCCACTTCCCGTTCACCACTATCAGCAAGTCTGGAAATGAGAGCCGGCACCTTTTCCGGTGGATGTGAAAAATCCGCGTCCATACCAAGCCAGGCGTCATATCCACGGTCAATCGCTTCCTGCATGCCTCGAATAGTTGCTGAACCTAAACCGCGCTCGTCCTTGCGAATAATCACATCAAGATGATCGTTAACCATTGATGCTTCCTTACACCATTGGCCCGTTCCATCGGGAGAGTCATCATCAACGATTAGGATATCGGCATCCGGCACGATTTGGTTGAGACGCTCTACGAGCGTAGGAATGTTTTCAACTTCGTTATAAGTGGCGACGACGATTAATACCTTCATCGCATTTGCCCCTTAGTTTTTGGCCGAATAAACACTCTTGTAGTACTCAAGCGTCTCGCGAATGCCATCCTGGAGACTTACAACCGGTTCATATCCGAGTAATTCCCTTGCCAGTGAGATATCCGCAGAACTGTGCTTGATGTCCCCCGCTCTCTCCGGTTGATAGTCTGCTGCCACTTCCGTGCCCATCAACTCGTTTAAGGAATCAATCAAAGTGTTTAACGAGACGCGCATTCCCGCGGCCATGTTGATACTGTGGCCAACTGCCGCCGAAGCCTCGGCTGCAAGTAAGTTTCCATGAACCACGTTTGCAACAAATGTAAAGTCGCGTGACTGTGTACCGTCACCAAAAACAATCGGTGCTTGTCCGTTCAACATTCTTGTAATGAAAATTGGGATGACAGCAGCATATTGACTGTTCGGATCCTGACGTGGACCAAAAACATTGAAATAGCGTAGCACCACAGTCTCAAATCCATAGGACTCGTAAAACGCATGGCAATACTGTTCCCCGGCAAGTTTGGCCGCGCCGTAGGGTGAACAAGGCTTGGTTACGTCGCCTTCACGCTGGATTTCAGAAGTTGACTGGCCATAACAACTACTGCTGCCTGCGTAAACCAGCCGCCTGACTCCTGCCGCTCGGGATGACTCCAGTAATTGAAGGGTTCCTGTAGCACACACACTATGAGTTGCTAAAGGATTTTCTAAGCTGTACGGGACAGAGGCCAATGCAGCCTGATGGAATACAACATCAATCCCTTCCACAGCCCTGGATATAACTTCACTATCTAGCAGATCACCTTGGATAAACTCCAGTCGGTCGCGATCCGTTAGACGCTCCTGGCCGATTCCACTATTGAGATTATCCAAGACGCGAACTGAATCACCACGATTCAGAAGCGCATCGACGATGTGCGAACCAATGAATCCGGCACCGCCAGTAACCAAGTAATTTGCCATTTGTGTCGTACTTATTTGGATTTGCAAATACAAAGAAGCTTTAACGTAACGCCCAAAGTCATGTGACCGTCCAGATGAACGTCGCGTGCCCGGAAGCTATGTAAGGAAGCTATATGTAGCTACAGAACTACGTGCATTATGCTCGACGGAGCCGGTCAAACAACCTGCCGTAGTGCTGATTTAGATGCTCTTCGATTTCAATCAGCTCAGATTCGACTTCAAAAGCATCCTCTTCGATGAGAATGTCCCTGTCACAATCCAGTTGCACTTTTACAACATTGGAGGAGACGGCAGGTGCTTCGGGAGGAGTTAGAAGTCTGGCTACTATGGCGTCGTTTTCCCAGTCAGCACCGCTACTGGTCGAATCGCCGGTAATTGAAACACTGTCCTGTAGTGGAGCAATTGGAGATGTTACTTCGCACTCAGAAGGCTCAAGCGTTTCTGACACCGAAGCGAGTTGAGATTCGCTGGTCTTATTTTGGAATTCATTTTGTTGGATGTCACTTTGGAATTCACTTTCCAATGCACCAAATTCTACAGATTCGCTCAAGCTACCAAACTCGATCGAAGAAGTTGTTTGGGGATTCGGAGAATCTTCAAATTGATCTTCGGTCAATGCTGGTGCGGGCTTCGGCACGGGCATTTGTTGTATATCCGCCCATCCACACTGGATTTCGTATTCACCGAGTCGTTCAATGCCGTTGCGGCAGGCCAGTAAGATACTACGGTCTGCGATTTGATTAACAACTCTTGGAACACCATCGCTTAGGTCATAAATGCAGCGGATGGCACTATCGTCAAAATGATCTTCCAGTTGCAGCCCAACTAACTGAACATGATGACTGAGATAGTCACGCATTTGGTTGAAATTGAACGCTTTGATGAAGGCTCGCTGAGAGATTTGTTGATTAAGCGACTGTAGAGACGGATGAGTTAGAGTTTCTTCAAGTCGAGTCTGGCCGACGAGCACCAATGAAACTACACCCGAATTATCCGTAGTCAGGTTACTCAGTGACTGAAGTTCTTCAAGTTGATCTGTCGTCAATTTATGGGCATCGTCGATGATCACACATACCGGGCCATTTTGTGAAATGATGCCAGCAACAGCTATCTTAAGTTCTGCTTCTCCTGAGCGACTGATGTTTCCCCCCAATTGATGGAGCAGCGTCTTTAGTAGTGCCTTGCGTGTCGTCAAGCCTCCGTTGGCCAGCACGACTCTTCTAACGGACTTTCTAAGACCGGCTACGAGTAACTGACTCAAAAGGCTTTTGCCGGTACCAATTGCACCGGTAACCAGTGAAACGCCTTCCTGGCGAGCTACAGCTCGTGCTGTGTTTTCCAGAACCTGCTCCAAGTCAGAATCTAGAAATGCGTGTCCCACGCAAATCCGCTGACTAAACGGCCTGGTTGGTGAAAGTACCGAATGATTCACCGCCTGCTCACCCTTTCAATCGACTTAAAATCAGCATCGTTGTGCTGAAACCTGAAACGACACGATATGAATAGCCCTGCTGCCCGTATATCAGATACTATTACGTATCAGTAATAAGAATCGGTTTATCGCCTCGCATCTCTTAAAACATGAGAAATCCAAGCGTTGGGTCTATCTAATGCTGACCTTCTCGCCAATTTACCTACCTTCACATTCATCATTCCGATTGCTATTCATCCTTATGCTGTTACACAGGCATTGCTTATATAGATGCAAGAGATAGCATGAATAAGAATCATGTTTCGAACTAAAATCTGCGGAATTACGAGTGTTGACGACTGTCAGGCATGTATCGATGCCGGGGCCGAAGCTATCGGTCTAAACTTCTATCCCGCTAGCCCACGCTTTCTCAATGCTTCTGAAACGGTGGCAGCAGAAATCAGCGAGCATGCCCAAGGCAATTTGAGTACTGTGGGGCTATGGGTAAACGCTGACATCAGCGAAATCGTCGGGACTGCCGATTCACTAAACCTGAATTATGTACAGCTTCATGGTGATGAAGATCCAGCGTATATAAAAAGACTCGCAAGTTTGCTGGGTAATACGGGGATTCTCAAAGCATTCCGCCTCGGGCGCGACGACGCATCGTCCATTTTAGATTTCGTAAGCGCCTGTGAGATATTTGGCGTGAAGTTACCTGGAATCATCGTGGATGCATACGATCCGGAAAGCTACGGTGGCACAGGCAAAACCCTTGACTGGAAATCATTTAACTTACTGAACCCCCTGTTAGAAGGGTATTGGATTATTTTGGCTGGGGGTCTATCCGACTCAAATGTTGCAGAAGCGATTCGAGCGGCAAGGCCATATGGTGTCGACGTGGCGAGCGGCGTTGAATCGGAACCTGGTCGAAAAGATCCTAAGAAAGTCAGGGCATTTGTAGCAAATACCATTGCTGCTCTGGATGCGTGACTGGGCAGTCCGCAGCAACCGCAGGGCATACTACCGGCATGCGATTCCTAACCGCAACTTCCGGCGAACGAGGCGCAAGCCAAGGTAGACGGAGGATGCGGGCGCACGATCATTGCGTGCATATCACAAATTGTTTCACGTGAAACAATCTGAACCAGCTACTGGCTTATCGGATTAATAACCAGTCCGCTGAGTAGCTTTGGATAGAAGTACGTACTCTTGGCTGGCATGCGTTCGCCGTTTTGACTGATCTGTCGTATGTGATCAAGTGTCGCTGGCATAACGAGAGCTGCTAGACCGTAGGGGGCACCATCTTCATCACCGGCGGCGAGCCCGTCAACAACTTCACCAACCAGATGCACATAATCCGGTTTGGGCAGATCGGTGAGTCCGAGCAGATCATCGAGGATCAGCCTATGCAGAATGCTTACACCAAGTCCGCACCAATCGCTGCTTTGATCACTTGCGATTTCCTGCAACCGGGCAGCACCGGCTTCGTTAACTCTCGCCAATACCCATTGATCGTCAGCAGCACAGAACAGGCCAATCGTGCCTTGCTGGTCTTCGACTTCAATTTCCTCCCAGACTTCTGCTGCAGAGTCAGCGCCAGTTGGGCCGGTCGTCAATTCAAAGTGGTCGGATGAGGATGAGGTTAGTTGGTCCACCGAAACAGGAGAGATGCCTCTAAGCAACCGATGCGTTGGCAACACGATCATGCCTGGATCATTCATACTCACACACATCGTTAGCACAAAGTTAGCTGGGTGATCGGGGCCTATCTGCTCTTGTTCCATCATTTGTTGCCGATAATTACAACCCGTCTCATATCGATGATGACCATCGGCGACATACATTGGCAAGTCTGCCATAGCGCTGGAAACTTCTGCGATCACCTTTACGTCAGTAACTGGCCACAGACGATGCAATACACCAAGATGATCCGTAGCCTCAAGCGGTGTGACACCAACAATAGCCGATTCGAGAAGTTGCTGAGCATCGTTCGACTCATCCGGGTAGATTCCGAATATCTGACTTAGGTTACATTTAGTCGCGTTAAATAGCTTTAGGCGATCGGCCTTAGCTGCTGAATGCGTTTCTTCGTGAGGGTACACTTGTCCTTCGCCGAATGGTTCAAGCTGCAGCCTCCCCATGAATCCACGACGGACGAAAGTCTGACCCGCGTAATCAAATTGCTGGTGATAGACATACAAGGCCGACTCGTTCTCGGTGAAAAAGACGCCTTCACGCTGCCATTGTCTCAGATACCTGGCGGCGCGTTCGTATCGCTCATCGCCTGACTCGTCGCCGGGCTCTTGTCGATTCAAGATGAG
>CEQQ01043844.1_pt1 | contig 11232 bp, 13 predicted proteins | sample 531041 | NCBI WGS metagenome assembly CEQQ01 (sample SAMEA2621222, study PRJEB7988) | marine metagenome | biome: marine biome (ENVO:00000447); feature: deep chlorophyll maximum layer (ENVO:xxxxxxxx); material: "saline water (ENVO:00002010), including plankton (ENVO:xxxxxxxx)" | depth 150 m | reverse complement strand
TTAATCTTTCAATTCTTTTATCAATTATTGTTAAATCTGAAAAAATTAATTCTTCTTTTAATGTTTTGGAGTCTCTTTTTATATCAATTGTTTCAAATATATGAGGTACTGATGGATTATCAAAATAACGAATGACTTCAACTAAAGCATCCATACGTTGAAGAATATTAAGGTATTCTCCAGAAATACTTTGACTTTTTCCCAAACTTTCTGGAGAAGTTGGGATGTCAACAAAGGTTACTTCAGCTTTACTGATTTTTTTGGGGTCAAATAATGCTACAAGTTCATCTATTCTTGGATCTTCTACTCTTGATATGCCAATATTAGTGTTTTTACTAGATTTATCTTTGAGAGTATGAGTTATTGCTTCAAAAACGGTCGTTTTCCCACTTTGTGGTAATCCTATAAGTCCTATTTCCATTTACATCTCTTTCTTTTTTAGGCTAATGCATATAAATTTCCTGCTACTGTAGGAACATAGAGTGTGTTATTTACTAAGATTGCTGAACCATAAATTTGTTCATTAAGTTCATATTCCCACATTATTAATCCATCGTTTTTATTTATCCCATAAATAGTACCATTGCTCATCAATTGTACTAAAGTTGATCCAGATAGAATTGGAGAAGATTGTATATTTGTATCTTTACTTATTTTCCACAAAGTATCACCATTTCTAATATCGATAGCTCTAATATTGCCTTCGAATGTATTTACATAAATATGTTCCCCGTCAGTTGCTAGGTTACTGCGTACTTGTTCATTACGTATTTGAAAGCCACCAGTTTCTCTTCTTAATTCTACTCCCCAATTATATCCGATAGGATTAGCAGGCTTTGACGCCATATTCCATGCATATAGTTGAAACCACCATCTGATAAATCCTTGAGCAAATCGAACATTTTTACGTTGTAGGTTAAATGAATTTAATCTACTTCCAAATCTACTTGCTGTAGTAAAATAAGCTATATCGTCAATTATAGTTGGTGTATTTTCCCCACTACCTAATTTGAGTTTGTATCTTAAATTACCATCTTGAGCATTTAGTAAGTAGAAGTAACTATCATCTGCTCCTACTGCAACCACATTGCCTTTTACAGCTGGGGCAGTTGTTACCCAAGATTCAGTATAATAATCCCATAATAGTTCGCCTGTTTTTGCATCAATACAAAATATTCTCTTACCTGTGTTTCCACCGTATATTGCACCATTGTGTATTGTGACGCTTCCAAACATAGCCTCTCCTGTATCATATGACCATATTTCTTCACCAGTTTTTCTATCTAGAGCTAATACTCTTCCATCTCTCAAACTAGCGTAAGCAATATCTTTTGTTAATGATAAAGAAACATCTACAGGAGAATTGACAGTGTTTTCCCAAATTACATTTCCATTATTTGTATCTAAAGCAATTATTTTATTATCGCCAGTTCCAATATATATAGTATTTTCTATCATGGCAGGTGTCGTATGAATAAAACCACTAGTAGTAAATTTCCATTTAACACCTTCAGAAATGGTAAAATCATTATCGCTGGCAAGACCGGTGTGATGATTGTTTTTTTGTACCATAGCCCAGTCATTTACATCTTGTGAATTTGAAATAGATGTGCTGGGATTTGGTGGTTTTATTCCAGGATTAAATTGAAATACATTAATTATCCATGCGAGTATAAACAACAATGTAATAGTTAAACCTAGAATCCATTTGATCATTGCTCTATTAGCTATAGTTTTTCTATAATCATTAAGATATTCAGTTTCATATGATGATGAAACTAATTCTGGTTCTACTTTTGTGTTAAACCCTTTTTGTGTGAGACGCCCCCAGCATTTCTTACATCTTGTAGCACTTGCGTCATTTCCAGTGTTGCAAGCTTTACAAATAATTCGATTTTTTAAGTTTTCACTATTGATTGTATCTTCCATATTTACTTAATTTTGCATAAAAAAAATATCTATTCAATTATAATAACCTAAGTATTATATTAAATCATTGATTTTAATTATGGAATTACGGGTTTTGTTATGAATGAAAATGACAAAAGAATTGAACTTCTTTGGGGAGAAAATGATTATCTTAAAAAAGAATATCTAAATTCCCTCATTAATAAGTACTCTTCTCCTAATCAGGAAAGTTTTTCGGAGGTTTCACATTGTAATGGTAAATCGGTTTCCATTGAAGAGTTGCAAAATACATTAATGACTATTCCTTTTTTTGCTGAGTTTCATTTAGTTATCATCTACAATTTATTTGAAAGATTTAAAAATCTTGCAAATAATACTCGAAAACAAGGTAAGAATGCTAATCGTAGTGACTGGGATCAAATTGTTGCTTTATTTACTAATATTCCTAATCAAAAAACGATCGTATTAGTTGAAGATCTTTATCCAGAAAACAAAATTATAGTAAAAGATATTCTTCAACTAATTGATTCAAAAGAATTTAAAACTATTGCTTATTTGGAATTAGAAAACTGGATTAGTAAAAGATTACTTGATAATGGGAAAAAGATAAGCAACAGAAATGCACGATTGATTGCTGATTATGTTGGAAACGATATGTGGACATTAAGTAATGAAATAGAAAAGATAATTAATTTTTGCCAAAATGAAGTTGTTGAAGAGGAACATTTAGAAATATTAATTAACAATCCAAAAGAAATGAAAATTTTTAAATTAGTTGACTTATTACTTGATCAGAATATTGCAGTTTCATTTAAAAATATTCCTTCGATATTTGAAAGTGGATACTCTACCCAATATCTCTTATCAATGCTTTCAAGACAGATGAGATTGTTAATTATTGCAAAACAACTTTCTCATTTTAGTTCCCCTAAAAAAATATATAAAGAAAAATTGGGTATATATTCTGATTATGTGATTGATAATATTATTAGCCAAGTTGGAAATCGAGATATGGATGTTCTCATGCAATTATATGAAAAGATTTCAGAATTAGATATCGCTATAAAGACAGGCGCTATAAATGAGAATATTGTATTTGATAATCTAATATCAAATAGGATTGCTAATTGATTTCAAGTGGATGAAAACAAGCCACTGAATGATTTTCTTCGATAAATTTCAATGCTGGTTTTAAACTTTTTTTGCATAGTTCAGTTTTAAATTTACAGCGTGGTATAAAAGGGCATGTATCAGGTTCAAAATTTTCACTCTGATCATCAATTGGAGCAAATGAGTATAATTTCTTTTTATAATCGTCAATTCGCGGAATTGCATCTAATAAACCTTTAGTATAGGGATGCCGTGGGTTTTTGAATAAATCAATAGTATTACTCATTTCGACAATTATACCTTTATACATAACAGCCACATAATCTGCCATTTGAGCAATTACACCCATATCATGGGTTATAAGAATGACTGTTATACCGTATAAATTTTTTAATTCACGGATTTTTTGCAATATAGCTGCTTGTAAAGTTGTATCAAGGTTAGAAGTTGGTTCATCTGCAATCAGTAGTTGGGGTTTGAGGGAAACCGCCATAGCAAGCATTATTCTTTGACACATACCGCCACTTAATTGAAAAGAGTACGACTTGAGTATCCGTTCAGGGTCAGGTAAACCTATAGATGTAAGAAGAGGAATTATTTCAGATTCAGCTTCTTTTCTAGACATACCTGAATGAGTTTCTAGTATTTCAGATATTTGAGTTCCTATTTTAATACTCGGGTTTAAAGAAGCACGTGGGTCTTGAAAAATCATACTAATTTCTTTTCCACGTATTTTACGTAAATCAATTTCATCCATAGTCAGTATATTTTGCGAATCAAAATAAATAGAACCATTTTTTACTACTCCTGGATCCGGTATCAGGTTTAATATTGATAAACCGGTAGTAGATTTCCCAGAACCACTTTCTCCTACTATTCCAACAATTGAATTTTTGGGAATATTCAAATTAATATTATCTACGGCAGTAATTGTCGATTCTTTTGATTCAAATACAACTTCTAGGTTTTGTATTTCTACTAAATTTTCCGTATTCATATTATTAATTATACTAGAATTATTTCAGTAATATAGGTTCATATTTGCCAATTTTTAGTTCGGTAATTAGTTCTTTTAAGGAAGTTATTTTTGTAGGAAATTTGGTAGCGACTTTTGCAATATCTTCGGATTTATGAGCATCGCTTCCACCAGTAGAAGGGAGTTTTAGTAATTTGCATATCGTGTCGGAAAATTTATTTTGAATATTTTCTCCTCTACCATTCATTGATTCTATTGCATCCACAGTTTTAAAAATCAGGTCATTTTTAGCATTAATTGCGGTTATTTCAAGTTTAGAAGGATCCATTTGTGAAACACTATCAAATCTTCTTCTATATGGATGAGCTGCGATCATAAATCCAGAATTATTTTTTACTATCTCTGATAAGAATTTTATGTTATGCATTCCAAATACATATTTCTTTAACCCAAATACAATTACATGGCCTTCTTCAGTAGTAATTTCTGAACCAGGGAAAATAGGAAAATTATATTTCTCTTGTAGTTCATTTATTTCTATTGGATTCCAGAATTGATCATGATCAGTTAAACAAATACCATCTAACCCTTGTTTTTTAGCGTTGATTATTAAATCATCTGGAGAAAGTAAACTATCATCTGATTTCGGAAATGTGTGATTATGGAGATCTATTATCAAAAAATATCCTTTGTATAAGTTTAACTCGATCATATTAGACTACTAAATAATAGTGGTATTGAAAAGTTCTATGTCTCTTTACATTATCGGGTGTAGATTGTGTAATTTTTCACTTGATACAATATTACTGTGGTGATATGCTATTCAACATATATATTGAATCATAAAAATACCAATAATCTGGTTTATCCATGGGAGTTATTATGGAGAATTATTTTTACCAGTATGGTCTTCTTGCAATGTTTGTAATTGTTGCCACGGCTGTTCCTATTGGTATGTTGGTAGTCTCGTATTTGGCTTCAATGGTTTCTATCAGACCTCATAAACCCAATCAAACAAAATCTACTATATATGAATGTGGTGTAGAGACAATAGGACCAAATAAATGGGTTCAATTTGATTTTAAATATTATATGTACGCTTTACTTTTTGTAATATTCGATATTGAGACCATATTTTTATTCCCTTGGGCAATTCAATTTGGCAAGCTAGGGATTTTTGCATTAGTTGAAATGTTTATTTTTGTCATGATTTTGCTAGTTGGTTTAATTTATGCATGGAAAGTTAAAGCTTTGGAATGGGGAAAATAATATGAATTCAAATTCAAATTACTTTGATTCACTTTCATTAGACCTAGCAGAAGGTCAAGAAGTACAAGAGCTTAAGGATACATCACTTACACCTTTAAAAGAACCTTTAATTGAAGTTCCAAGTGATGTTGCAAATAATATAGCTGTGACATCTATAGATGCATTATTGAATTGGGGAAGAAAATCGGCTGTATGGCCTTTATCGTTTGGTTTGGCTTGTTGTGCTTTTGAAATGATGGCAAGTGCTATGTCTCGATTTGACTTATCACGATTTGGTGCAGAAGTTTTTCGTGGCTCTCCAAGGCAAGCAGATCTTATGATAGTATCCGGGACTGTTACATGGAAAATGGGTGCAGCAATCAAAAAATTATATGATCAGATGCTAGAGCCTAAATGGGTAATTTCTATGGGGGCTTGTGCTACAAGTGGAGGTCCGTATTATCAGTCATATAGTGTTATTCCAGGGGTAAATCATATTATTCCTGTTGATGTTTATGTACCTGGTTGCCCACCAAGACCAGACGCTTTATTGTTTGGGATTATGCAATTACAAGAAAAGATAAAGAGATATAGTCTTACTCAAAACCCGGCAGGAAGTTAATGATTAGGCAACTAAATTCAAACGAAATAATTAAATTACTGGGTAAAGATTTTGATAAAAAAATCGATGATCAAGTTAAAAACGAATTATTTGTTTCTGCTGACCAATTAAAAAATGTTGCCAGCAAATTGAAAAATACGAAAGAGGCTTCTTTTGATTTATTGATTTGTATCTCTGGTGTCGACTATGTTGAGTATTTCCAGGTAGTTTATCACTTAACTTCTACTATTCATAAGCATAGCTGTGTTCTTAAAGTGAATCTGTATGGACGTAGTGATTTAGTTTGCCCTTCGGTTTATGAATATTGGCAAGGTGCAGATTATCAAGAACGAGAGATATGGGATTTATTGGGAATATATTTCGAAGGTCATCCTAATATGAAACGTATATTTTTATGGGATGGATTTGACGGACATCCATTACGTAGAGATTACTTAGAAGCTCCAAGATAATTTAAGGTACAATTTATGAATAGCGAATTAATGACAGTAAATTTCGGTCCTCAACACCCAAGCACACATGGTGTGTTCCGTTTACGAATCACATTAGATGGTGAAACAGTTGTTGCATTAGAGCCTGTTTTTGGTTATTTGCATCGTGGATCTGAAAAATTAGCTGAAGAGCGGACATATACTCAGGTCATTACTCTGACTGATCGTATGGATTACACTTCTGCAATGACAAATAATCAAGCCTATGTGTTATCTTGCGAAAATTTAATGCACGTTACTCCACCTGTACGTGCACAATATTTACGGGTTATTTCTGCTGAATTATCAAGAATTGCTAGTCACCTCATTGGAACAGGATTTTTGATTAATGATCTCGGTGCTTTTATAACTCCTTTAATGTACTGTTTTAGAGAAAGGGAAAGAATCTTAGAGCTTTTCGAAATGTTGTGTGGTGCACGAATTACCCTCACTTATATGAGAGTGGGTGGTGTTTTTCAGGATACTCCACCAGAATTTTGGCCAGCTTTACAAAATTTCCTTACTGATATGGAATACCATTTAGATGAATATGAATCATTACTTACTGGTAATGAAATATTATTGAGTAGGACTAGAGGCGTAAGTTCAATCTCTACCGATCAAGCACTTAATGCTTCGATAACTGGCCCAATTTTGAGATCAACTGGATCTAATTGGGATTTGCGATCTGTTGATCCTTATGAAGTATATAACAGAGTGGATTTTGAAATTCCAACTGGGCAAAATGGAGATAATTTTGATAGATATTTAGTTAGAATAAAAGAAATGAGACAAAGTCTTTCAATAATAAAACAATGTGTTGAACAAATAGAACCTGGAAAAGTAAGAGTAGATTTACCATTCCTTATACGTCCAGATTCGGGTGAAACATATGGAAGAGTTGAAAGCCCAAAAGGGGAATTAGGTTTCTACTTAATTAGTGATGGTTCTATATCTCCTTATAGGTGTAAAGTTAGGCCCCCTTCATTAATTAATCTTACTTTGTTAAATGAAATGATTGTTGGATGGAAAGTTGCCGATATGATCGTTACTCTGGGATCGCTTGATTTTAATATGGGAGAGGTAGACCGTTAATGTTGAGCGAAAATCTTTGGTTTCATAATATTTACTGCTTTTTGTATACTGGCGATACTTCTATCTCAGGATGTGAAAATGGTACAGGCTTGTTGCCAGAATCACTAAATTGGATGCCATATTATATTGCTGGTTTTTCAATGGTTTTAGTTTTAATAAATATGTTTATGGCTTTTGGCGCTCTTTATACTTATGCAGAAAGAAGATTGATTGGTAGATTTCAATCAAGAGTTGGGCCTAATAGAACAGGTCCGTTTGGAATATTACAACCTGTTGCAGATGGCATTAAATTATTAACCAAGGAATCCATGATTCCTGATCAAGCTGATAAACCTGTCTATAACCTAGCTCCAATAATTATGCTTATACCTGTAATATTGGTTGTCGCGGTATTACCAGTAGGCGAAGGAACATTTATGACAGATTTAAATATTGCTTTATTGTTTGCAATATCAATTACTGCTCTTACTACTGTTGCAATTTTTATGGCAGGATTTTCCACAGGAAATAGATTTGCAATGCTTGGCGCAATGAGAGCTGTAGCTCAATTAATAAGTTATGAAGTTCCGGTTGTTTTATCAACAGTTGGAATTATACTTTTAACAGGATCGCTATCTTTAGTTGATGTTGTTGAGGCACAAGCTGTTCCATTTATTCTAGTTCAACCATTAGCTTTTTTAATATTCATTATTGGAGGATCTGCAGAAATGAATAGAACTCCATTCGATACTGTAGAGGCTGAATCCGAACTGATTGCGGGATATCATATAGAATATGGAGGTATGAAATTTGCTATGTTTCAATTAGCAGAATATGCTTCGGTGTTAGTTAATTCTGCAGTAATTACAACTTTATTTTTAAGTGGTTGGGATGGTCCTTTTTCGTTTATACCTTCACCAATATGGTTTTTATTAAAAATGTTTTTTATGGCTTTTTGCTTCATTTGGATAAGAGCTACACTCCCTCGGCTGAGAATGGATCAAGTTATGTCATTTGCTTGGAAATTTTTATTACCATTGAGCTTATTAAATATATTTGTTACTGCTACTGAAGTTTTAATATTTGGAGTCAATGGAATATTGACCCAAGGAGATTTGTGGATAATATCAGGTATCAATATTGTTGTATCAATAATTGGTATTATTGTATTCAGTAAAATTCTAGAAATTGATTCTGGTTTTAATACTCAGTTTAAGGTGACAGTTTAAATAAGGAGAAAATAATTTGTATGGACTTGGAATAGTTAAAGGATTGATAGTAACTCTTAAAAATTTTATTCGTAAACCAGTTACTGTTAATTATCCAGAGCAAAGAGCTCCACAACACTCAAGATTTAGAGGTGAGGAGTTTGCGTGGTACGAAGAGAGATGTACGGGTTGTGCAAGTTGTGCTAAGTTTTGTCCTTTGGGAATCATTCATATTGTTACAAGTCCCAGCGAGGCAAATATTCCTGAAGGTGATTCTTATAAGTTAGAAGCTTTTGATATTGATATAGCAAGGTGCATGTTTTGTGGATTTTGTGTTGAAGTTTGTCCTTATGATGCTTTATTTATGGGAAGTGGTTTTGAAGAAGCTCAATATAGTAGGCAGGATTTAGTGCTTGATAAGATCAAAGATCAGAGAGAAGGTAAAAATAAGTCTCCTAGTACTTGGTTTAGGCCTCAATTGGAATCCCAAAAGTATATACCTCTTTCAGGAACAGAAATGAATTGGGATGATGCAGGACGTGAAGAATGGACGTATCACCCAACAAAACGTCCTAAAAGAGATTTGTTATCCTGGAGAAATAAGAATTTTAAAAATAAAGGGGAAAATTGAATCTGACAGATATCTTTTTTATAATTTTTTCATTAATAGCATTTAGTTCTGCTTTGCTCGTAGTGATTATACAAGACTTATTTAAGAGTGCCTTAATGCTTGTAGTAACTTTTATAAGTGTTGGCGGTATTTTCTTTTTATTAAATGCTGAATTTTTAGGTGTAATACAGATATTAATTTATGCTGGTGGAATAGCAATTATAATTATTTTTGGTGTTCTGATGACAAAGGATATGGCAACAGCAAATACTTCTAATATATTTATGTTTATTAATGGTCAAATTTGTTTACTATTTTTTGTTCTACTTTCATATTTTCTAATCAATGAAGAATGGTTTTTGCTTGATCTTACAAATTCATCATATGCTGAACAAGCTAAAAATTTATTTTCAAATACAACAAATCATTTAGCTACCCTTCTTTTAAAGAATTGGGTTATAGCTTTTGAATTTAGTTCAGTTTTATTGTTAGCAGTGATAATTGGGTCATTAGCAATAGTTAAGGATAACAACGAATGAGTTTGGAATCAGTATTGACATTATCTGCGGGTCTTTTTGCTATAGGTCTTTTTGGCGTATTAACCAAACGGAATCTTATTGCTGTTCTTATGTGTGTTGAATTGATGTTTAATGCAATTAATGTTGCTGCTGTTGGTATTTCTCGTTATATTGCACCTTCTATGTTTAGAATTAGTGGTTCTGATTTAAATACCGATCAGGTAGATTTAATTCTATCTGGTCATGTGATTTCAATTTTTTCTATAGCAATTTCAGCAGCTGAAGTCTCTATGGCATTAGCGATTATTATTCTTATATATAGAACTAAGAATACTGTGGATATTTCAGATATTAATAAAATGAGCGGTTAAATTATGTGGATAAAATATTTAGAAGCTGAAAATTTATTTGTTGCAGAAAGTTGGAAAGAACTCTTCGAAGGAGAAGGTTTACCAGTAAGGTTACTGCCAAAATTAGGTTTGGAAAACTGGACTGATTCGAGTGAGTTTTCCATTATGGTCCCACGTGGACGTGAACATGTAGCTGATGAAATAGTTAGAAAATTATAATTATTGCGAAAGATGTATAAATGTTGGAAATAGAAATTATAATTTCTTTAATTTTTGCAACTCCTTTAGTTGTTGCATTGATTAATAGCCTATTTCTTACCTTAAGTGATAATACTAATGTAAAAATAGGTTCTTATTTATCGATACTAGGAATATTCATATCTTTTATTTTTTCAATATATATTTTTTCTCTAGCATACGGAGATGAGTATTACAAGATTAACGCTTCTTTCGAATGGTTTAGTATTGGGAAACTTCCTGTTTTATTTGGATATTATGTAGACTTTGTTTCTGCTTCGATGTTATTAGTAGTAACGGGAGTAAGTTTACTTGTACAAATTTATTCGCTTGGGTATATGCATGGCGATAAAGGCCTAATTCGATATTATACTTATTTATCCTTATTTACTTCATCTATGCTAGGTGTAGTATTATCAATTAATATATTGCAAATGTATTTTTTCTGGGAACTAGTAGGTGTGTGTTCTTATCTTTTGATAGGTTTTTGGTTCGATAGAAACTCTGCTAGAAATGCTGCAAAAAAAGCTTTCTTAATTACCAGAATAGGGGATGTAGGTTTTTTATTCGCAATACTCCTAATATTCACAAATGGTTTATCTTTACTCGATAAAGGACTAAACCCTTTAATCATACAAGATATTTTACTTATGACAGGTGATATTAGCGATAATATAATACTCTTAGTCTCGATTGGATTAATCGCTGGAGCAGTTGGTAAATCAGCGCAATTTCCTTTACACACATGGTTGCCTGATGCAATGGAAGGCCCAACTCCAGTGAGTGCTTTAATTCATGCTGCAACCATGGTTGCAGCAGGTGTATTTTTATTGGTGAGGTTCTTTGATTTTATTAGTGCAAGTCCTACATCATTATTGATTATTGCAATTATTGGCTGTAC
>CEQQ01044491.1_pt1 | contig 11321 bp, 11 predicted proteins | sample 531041 | NCBI WGS metagenome assembly CEQQ01 (sample SAMEA2621222, study PRJEB7988) | marine metagenome | biome: marine biome (ENVO:00000447); feature: deep chlorophyll maximum layer (ENVO:xxxxxxxx); material: "saline water (ENVO:00002010), including plankton (ENVO:xxxxxxxx)" | depth 150 m | reverse complement strand
TGCTTGATGTGAGGATTCAATACGTATTATTCTGGCAAAAATAAATACAAATAACCTTACATTTGAATATAAATTAGGAGAAAATAATGGCAGAAGGATCCTATATTATCTATACCAAGACTGACGAGGCACCAGCTCTTGGAACATTTTCTTTATTACCAATAGTCCAAGCATTTACAAAACATGCTGGTATTGAATTAAAAGAATGGGACATTTCACTCTCAGGAAGAATTATCGCAAATTTTCCTGATAAACTCACAAGTGATCAAAAGATTCCCGACTATTTAACAATGGCTGGGGAACTATGTCTGGACCCTGTAGCTAATATAATTAAGCTTCCAAACATAAGTGCATCTATTCCACAATTAAAATCAGCAATAAAAGAGCTACAAGATAAAGGATATGATATCCCAGATTATCCAGATGAACCCCAAAATGATGAAGAAAGAGATATATTCAATGCTTACTCTAAGGTATTGGGCAGTGCAGTAAATCCTGTACTTCGTGAAGGAAATTCTGATAGGAGATCATCGACTGCTGTTAAAGAGCACGGAAAACGTAATCCCCATAAAATGATGAAAGACTGGCCTGCAGTTTCTAAAACTAGAGTCGCACATATGCAAGAAGGTGATTTTTATGGAAGCGAAAAATCTGTAACTATTTCTAATTCAGGAACTGGAATAATTGAATTTGAATCCAATAATGGAGACATAACAACATTAAAAGATGATATAAGATTAGTTGCTAACGAAATTCTCGACTGTTCAGTAATGAGTGTAAAAGCATTAAGAAAATTTTATGCTGATGAAATGGCTAAAGCTAAATCAGAAGGTATTCTTCTTTCATTACATGTAAAAACTACAATGATGCGAATATCAGATCCAATTATTTTTGGACATTGTGTTTCAGTTTATTTTGAAGATGTCTTAAAAAAATATGCAAAAACCTTTAACGAACTAGGTGTCAATCCTGATAACGGTATTGCTGAACTATATACCAGAATACAAGCATTGCCAGAAAACCAACGTAAAGAAATAGAAGCTGATATCGAAAATACATATAACGTTCGACCAGAACTAGGTATGGTGAATTCTAGTAGAGGTATCACAAATTTTCATGTGCCAAGTGATATGATTATCGATGCTACAATGCCTGTAATCGTTCGTGATGGAGGTCAAATGTGGGGTCCAGATAATGAACAACATGACACGATTGCAATGATTCCAGATCGATCTTACGCAACTATTTACCAAGCAGCAATTGAAGACTGTCAAAAAAATGGTGCATTCAACCCTGCAACGATAGGAAGTGTATCAAACGTTGGTTTAATGGCAGCACAAGCTGAAGAATATGGTTCCCACAACAAAACCTTTAAAGCCCCAGGTAATGGAAAGATTAGAGTTAAAGATCAAAACGGTACTACTCTAATGGAACAACACGTTGAAGAAAATGACATTTTTCGAATGTGCCAAACAAAAGATATAGCTATTCAGGACTGGGTAAAACTGGCAGTTAATCGCGCAAGAATTACTGGTTCACCAGCAATATTCTGGCTCGATTCAAAACGCCCACACGATGCAGAAGAAATAAAAAAAATTAATGAATATTTACCAAGCTATGATACAAATGGATTAGATATCCAAATAATGTCTCCAGTTGAAGCAATGAATTATACTCTTGAACGAAGTAGGCAAGATAAGGACACAATTTCGGTTACAGGGAACGTTCTTAGAGATTATCTTACAGACCTTTTCCCAATTCTAGAGTTAGGTACTAGTGCTAAAATGCTATCGGTAGTCCCATTACTAGCAGGAGGAGGTTTATTTGAAACTGGAGCTGGTGGATCTGCCCCAAGACATGTACAACAATTTGTAGAAGAAGGGCATTTAAGATGGGATTCCCTCGGTGAATTTTGTGCTTTAGTTGCATCCTTTGAACATTATGCGCAAGTACACAATAATGAACGAGCAAAAATTATAGCAACAACATTAGACGAAGCTATAGGAGAACACTTAGAAAACCAACGTGAACCTTCAAGACGTGTCAATGAACTAGATACTAGAGGAAGTCATTTTTATTTAGCCTATTACTGGGCCAAGGCACTTGCTAAACAAACAAAAGATACTGAACTTCAAAGCATATTTATAAAAGTTGCAGACCAAATTTCAAATAATGAAGATAAAATTGTTTCAGAATTAATTGATATACAAGGTAAATCTGTTGATATTGGTGGATATTATCAACCAAACGAGGAACTAACCTCCAAATCGATGCGACCAAGTAATACTCTTAACTCCATACTTGATCAAATATAAATTTCATGTGTGGTAAACCAAATATAATAATTTTTTCGACAGATGATCTAGGTTATGGTGACCTAGGTTGTTTAGGATCTGAATATATCAAAACTCCTAATATCGATTCTTTAGGAGAAGAAGGTATACAATTCAATAATTGGTATTCAAACAGCCCTGTATGTAGTCCATCTAGAGCATCATTATTGACTGGTAAGTATCCTGGCAATACAGGAGTCCGATCTATTCTTAGAGGTCATAGAACTTCTCCTGGTCTTCCTAGTACCAATTTAACTATCGCTTCTATCTTAAAAGATATGGGGTACGATACTTATATGGCAGGGAAATGGCACCTTGGAGTATCAGAAGAAAATCGTCCTCACAATCATGGTTTTGACCATTGGTTCGGTCATTTAGCTGGATGTATAGATTATTATTCGCACATTTGGTACTACGCAAGTGGTAGAAATGCGAACAATCAACGTTTAAATCCAGTTCATGATCTTTGGGAAAATAATATTGAAATCTGGAAAAATGGAGAATATTTCACTGAGCTAATCACAAAAAAATCTATGGAATATCTTCATTCCTCAATACAAAAATCCAATCCTTTTTTTCTTTATATTCCTTACAATGCACCACATTACCCTATGCATGCACCACAAAAGTATATAGACAGATATCCTGATTTACCTTGGGACAAGCAAATTATGGCTGCAATGATTAGTGCTGTTGACGACTCTGTGGGAGAAATAATCACTTTTTTAAAACAGAAGAATTTGTACGATAATACAATAATTATGTTTACTTCTGACAACGGACCTTCAAGGGAAACAAGAAACTGGTTAGATGGAACCTTAGATCCCTATTATGGTGGTACATCTGGTCAATTAAAAGGTCATAAATTTAGTCTTTTTGATGGAGGGATCAAAGTACCAAATATAATAAGTTTTCCTAATAAAATTTCTGGTAATTGGGTATCTAATGAATCATGTATAACAATGGATTTTTTACCAACAATTCTTGATTTTTTAAATGTCGATCTCAATCAATATAAACTTGACGGTGTCAGTATAAAATCACATTTAGAAAATAAAACTCCCGTTTTAAATCGTAGTCTATATTGGGAACAAGATAGCTTTATGTCCAGTCCAAGTAACCAAACAGCTATATTAAAGGATAATTGGAAATTAGTGTTGAACGGTAGATTAGTTGAGTTTGAAAACCCTATAGCGGATATTTATTTAAGTAATTTAACAAATGATGTCTCTGAATCAAATAATCTAAAAGATGAATATCCTGAAATAGTAAAAGATCTAAAAGATGAAGCCCTAGACTGGAGAAAAGAAATCGAAAATAATCCCAGATTTGATGGAAGGTAGATATTTCAATAAACGTGAATTGTTGTACACCAGAAAATACAGATAATGATAAAAGTTTTAATAAACAAATTATTAAAACCAATAAAATTAATCCAATGCTTACAAATATGGTTCCAATACCAGCTGGCTCATTTATCATGGGTACAAATTCAGACGTTGGATTTGCTGAAGACGGAGAAGGGCCAGAGAAAAATATTTATTTAGAAAACTTCAGTATTGATATATATTCAGTAACAAATACAGAATTTGAAAAATTTGTGACTGAAACAAAATATATTACAGAAGCTGAACAATATGGTTGGTCGTTTGTTTTTTATAAATTATTATCAAAAATAAATTTATCAAAAATTGAATATAAAGTGTCCTCAACGCCGTGGTGGTGTGTTGTTAAAAATGCTTACTGGCGCAGACCTGAAGGTCCTAAGTCTAATATAAAAAATAGAGGAGATCATCCTGTAGTTCATGTATCATGGAATGATGCAATGAATTATTGTACTTGGGCAAATAAACGATTACCCACAGAAGCCGAATGGGAATATGCTGCTAAGGGAGGCTTAAAAAATTCAATATATCCATGGGGAAATGAATTAACACCGAATAATGAACATCAATGTAATATCTGGCAAGGAACATTTCCTGAAGAAAATTCGTTAGAAGATGGTTATTTATCGACAGCTCCAGTAAATTCATATAAATCAAATGGATATGGACTATACAACATTGTTGGGAATATATGGGAATGGACCCAAGACTGGTTTAGTACTTCATATCCCAAAATTAGAGCAACTAATAATCCATTAGGACCTAAAGCAGGAGAAACAAAAGTAATTAAAGGCGGGTCATTTTTGTGCCATGAATCATATTGCAATCGATATAGAATTGCTGCCAGATCTAGTAATACCACTAACAGCTCAACAAGTAATCTCGGATTTAGATGCGTAACCTAAATCCGAGATTAATATTTTTTACATCCACCAATCATCATAAGACGCGGTTTTTGCCAATAATTCAAGAAATCTTTCTAAAAATTCTTTCATTCGTTCCACAAACATTTCAGGCCTACCTTTCTCGATAAAGAAAGTAACAGTCTCACACCTTTAATTTAGAACAAATATATTAAAAAAATATAATTATTTTGTTATTAGTTTATTACGAATTTTAACTTTATTAGGTAATGCAGACTTAAGTTTCTGGAATGAAATAGTAAGAATTCCATTGAGTAGTAATGCGTCTGCTGTAGATATGTCATACGAAGAAGGTATATTAATCACTTTACGGAAATCATAGATAATCTGATCTTTAGTACATTCGATTTTCAAAGTATTGTCTTTAGTTGTGACTGATAATTCTTCCATTGAAAATCCTGGTACTAAAAGTTCAATCGTCAGTTCATTATCTTGTTCTTGAAACTTAACAGGATAGTTTTGAACATTAGACCAAAATTTATCGGCAGATATGTATGCTGAATCAGCAGCATTATCAAATAAATGTCCTCTTAATAAAGAAATATTTCTTAACATAATACTCTCCTTTGATGTTATTCTTTATGTAAGTAACATAATACTATTATATAAGTTAACACATTGTTGTCAAGTTTTATGATATTTATATAATTAATATTATTGACAATAGATATAAATTAAAGTATATTTACGCTATGGAAAAAGGATTTTACGAAATACTTGGTATTCCAAGATCATCTTCTGACAAAGAAATAAAGCAAGCTTACCGTCGCTTAGCTCGTCAGTATCACCCTGATGTAAATAAAAATGACAAATCTGCTGAAGAAAAATTCAAACAAATAAATGAAGCATATGAAGTACTTTCGGACCAAAACAAAAGAAAACTTTATGATTCATATGGGCAAAATTGGAAACAAGCAGAAGGCATGAATGGCGATGGTTTTAATCCGTTTGCACATAATAATATGGGGTTTAATTTCGGAGGATTTCAAAATATTAACTTAGGGAACATGTTTGATGGTTTTTTTGGCACTAGGTCCCAAAACCACCAATCACCATATAGTCAAACAAAACCAAAGCCATCTGAAGTATCTGTAGAGGTAAGTCTTTTAGAGGCTTTTACAGGATGTCAAAGAATTGTCAAAACTCCTTCTAATACAAAATCAGTTGAAGTTAAAATTCCACCAGGGGTTGATAATGGTTCAAAAATACACATTAACTTATCCGGCACAGACGTATATCTTAATATAAAAGTAATTCCACATCATCAATATCTTAGAAAAGGCAATAATGTTTATATTGATTTAGCAGTTCCCTACTATGATGCAATAATCGGTTCTGAAAAAGAAGTTACAACATTATCAAAAAAAGTAATGTTAAAAATACCCCCAGAAAGCCAAAATGATCAAATCTTTAAATTACAAGGTTTAGGTATGCCAGTTTTAGGAGAACAACAAAAAAATGGGGACTTTTTTGTTCAATTAAAAACTATACTCCCGACAGGGTTATCCGACAAAGAAAAAGAAATATTTACATCACTAAAATCTCTGAGAGAAAAACCTGGAGTTGCAAATGAATGAAAGAATAGATGAACCAATTTTTGTCATTAGCGTTGCAGCGAAAATGATTGGCGTTCATGCACAAACTTTACGATACTATGAAAGAGCTGGGCTTGTTGACCCAAGTCGATCAGATGGAAATAGAAGATATTACTCACAAAGAGACTTAGAAAGATTAAAACAAATTAAAACTTTAATTGATGATTTGGGAGTTAATCTTGCAGGTGCAGAAATAGCATTAAAACTTATGGATAAAATCGAAAAACTTGAAGATTCAATGTCACAAATGCGCTACCAGCTGAATATGCTCGAATCTAGATCTAATCCTCGAGAGATAGGCGACGGAACAAACTCAACACAATAGTAAGTAGTATATTAGGAGAAAGAATTAATGTTAAAGCCAGAAAACTTTACAGAACAAGCTCAAGAAATGCTTACCGAAAGTCAAGATTTGGTAAGAAAATACAAACATTCCAACTGGGATGTAGAGCACATACTTTTAGCATTGGTAAATATGCAAGAAGGACTCACATCAACAATTTTAGATACCCTAGATGTTAATATAGAAGAAATTCGACAAGAAATAAAAACATCCCTTGTAAAAAGAGCATATTTAGCCTCTATGGATATGCCCAAAAGTAATGGAAGCTCACAAATTTACGCTACTCCAAGAGCTATTGATGCAATCGAGAAAGCACAAGAAGAAACTAAAAGATTACATGATGAATTTATTGGGACAGAACATATCCTTATTGGAATATTATCCATAGAAGATGGTGATTCATATAAAATTTTTCAACAATTCAATATCAATCAAGAAAATATATATATAGCTCTTGCGCAAATTCGAGGAAATGCGCGAGTTACGGATCAAAGGGCTGAATCTAAATACAGATCCTTAGAAAAATACACGGTAGATTTAACCTATCTAGCACAAATGAATAAATTAGACCCAGTTATTGGAAGAGATAGCGAAATCAGACGAGTTATCCAAACAATTACTAGAAGAACAAAAAACAACCCAGTTTTGATTGGAAATGCAGGCGTTGGTAAAACGGCAATAGCTGAAGGATTAGCACAAAGAATAATTGCAAATGATGTGCCAGATACTTTAAAAAATAAAAAAATACTTTCTTTAGATATGGGGTCATTAGTAGCAGGAGCAAAATTTAGAGGAGAATTTGAAGAAAGATTAAAAACAGTAATGGACGAAGTTAAAAATGCTAAAGGAGAAGTAATCTTATTTATCGATGAATTACACAATGTCGTTGGTGCAGGAGCTGCTGAAGGTGCAATCGATGCAAGTAATTTAATGAAACCAGCATTAGCAAGGGGAGAATTACAGTGTATTGGAGCTACTACTCCTGAAGAATATAGATCAAATATAGAACGAAATGCAGCTCTAGAACGAAGATTTCATCCAGTTTGGGTTGAAGAACCCGATGTAGAAACTACAATAGATATGCTCAAGATTTTACGTCCCAAATATGAAGCCCATCATAAGGTAAAAATTTATGATGAAGCAATTATAGCTGCTAGTAAACTTGGTGATAGATATTTAACTGAACGTAATCTTCCAGATAAAGCAATAGATCTAATTGATGAAGCTGCAAGTAAAGTTCGTATTGATACACAAAGTATGCCAAAAGATTTACGTTTACTAGAAGAGAAAATACGACAATTAAACGACGAAGAATTAGCTGCAGCTGAAACCGTAGATTATGAAAAAGTTGCACAATTAAAAATGGAACGTCTTCAAACTGAAGAAAATTATAATAAACAAAAAAAGCTTTGGGTGAAAAAAGAAAAAATCACGACAAATGTTGAAAAGGAAACAATTGCTGAAATTATTGCCGGGTGGACAGGTATCCCTGTTTCACAAATTGTCCAAGATGAAGCTAATAAACTATTAGATATGGAAAAAACAATGACAACAAAGGTGATTGGACAAGATAACGCAATTACTATTATTGCTGATGCTATTCGCCGATCGAGATCTGGGATACAAGATCCTAAAAGACCTATAGGAAGTTTTATATTTCTAGGGCCTACAGGTGTTGGCAAAACTGAACTAGCTAAAACACTCGCAGAATTCATGTTTGATGATAGGGAAAATATGGTTCGAATTGATATGAGTGAATATATGGAAAAACACTCTGTATCAAGACTAATCGGATCTCCTCCAGGATATGTTGGGTACGACGAAGGAGGTCAACTCACAGAATTAGTACGAAGACGACCCTATCAATTAATACTTTTTGATGAAATTGAAAAAGCACATCCTGATGTGTTTAATATTTTGTTACAAATACTTGAAGATGGTCGCCTAACAGATGGAAGCGGGAGAACTGTAAATTTCACCAATACGATAATCATAATGACAAGTAACTTAGGCACCACAGAAAATGCTAAAGATAATATTGGTTTTAAATCGTTTACAGACAATATAAGTGATAGGGAAAAACTAACATCATCTATAGAAACAGCTCTAAAAGCTACATTTCGTCCTGAATTAATAAATAGAATTGACGAAATTGTCATATTCAACAAACTTAATGAAGAACAAATGAGTGAAATAATACAGTTGATAATAAACGAAGTAAATAGCCGACTCAAAGAACAAGAAATTTCAATCATATTGTCTAAATCTGCCACTAAATGGTTAGTAGAAAATGGATTTGATAAGGAGTATGGAGCTAGACCATTACGTAGAATTATTCAACGTAAAATAGAAAACCCATTATCCAAGGAAATACTTTTGCATAATTACAAAAATGGTGACCAAATAAAAGTAGATATAGAAAACGGATCTCTAGTATTCGCAAAAAATACAGTTGAAAAAACACGAAAATTCAAACGAATAAAGCAGACAGTCCATTAATTTGTAAAAACACTCGACCTATTGACAAAAATGTAATAGAATATTACCTTTGTGGCTCTGATATCTTCAAACCTATAATTTAATCAGAAGCTTCTTCTTTTGGAGGAACCAAGAAAAATGGAATATGCAGTAGTAAAAACAGGCGGGAAACAATATAAAGTATCACCAGGTGATATTTTGGATGTTGACCGTATAAATGAAATATCTGAAGGAGACAATGTTACTTTGGATAGTGTTTTATTAATGTGCGATTCTAAAGGGCAACTAACCTATGGAGACCCTGTAATTAAAGGTGCAAAAGTCACCGGTACCGTTGAAAAACATTTACGTGGTGATAAAATTATTGTATTTAGATTTAAAAATAAAACTAGAGCTGGTACAAAAACTGGCCACAGGCAAGAGTTAACACGTATCAAAATCGATAAATTGACTAAACGTCAAACGAAAGCTCAAAAACCTAAAGCGGAAGAAACTGTAGAAACTCCTTCAAAACCGCGCACACGTAAGTCTAAACCTAAGACAGAATCATCGGAGAACTAAAATGGCACATAAAAAAGGTGGCGGAAGTAGTAAAAATGGTCGCGATAGTAATTCACAACGATTAGGTGTGAAAAAATATGGCGGAAATCAAGTATCTGCGGGAACAATTTTAGTGCGTCAAAGAGGTACAAAAATCAGGCCTGGTGTTAATGTAGGTATGGGCAAAGATTTTACACTATATGCTAAAATTGATGGTGAAGTAGTATATGACCATGCTACAAAAATACGAAAAAGAGTTAATATACAAGCAAAATAAATTATTATGAAACAAGATATTCATCCAACATATTATAAAAATGCCAAAATTGTCTGTGCTTGCGGTGTAACTACAATAACCGGGAGCACAAAAGAAGAAGTCCGTGTAGAGATATGTAGTTCTTGTCATCCGTTTTATACTGGGGAACAACGTATTGTCGATACTGAAGGACGAGTTGAAAGACTAAAGAGAAGATACGGTATTTAATCCAATTTACATTATTGTATCTATTATAGTATGAACCCTAAACAAATCGATACAAAATCTCCAGAACAAACTTTTTTCTATGGTGGACAAGCTCTTATCGAAGGAGTGATGATTCGCGGTAATAATAATTTGTCGGTTTCTGTAAGAAAACCTGATGGGAACATTGAATCTAGAACATCCGTAATTAGTCAGATTTTTACAGGACCTTTGAAAAAAATCCCGTTTGTAAGAGGATCATTAGTTTTAATTGAGACAATGTTTCTTGGAATAAAATCCTTAATTTACTCAGCAAATATTAGTGCCGGAGAAGAAGAAGAAGAAATAGGTAACGTCGGTGTTGCGATAAGTTTAAGTATATCTCTAGCATTCACCATACTAGTATTTTTTGTTTTACCCTTATTAGCTGTACATTTTTTAGATAATACTATTTTAAGTGAGCAAACACCAATAATATCTTTCATTAGTAATTTAATTGAAGGAATAATCAGGCTTACTTTCTTTATTTTATATATATGGTTAATTGGTTTTATGCCTGACATCAAAAGGGTGTTTCAATACCACGGTGCTGAACATATGACTGTAAAAGCTTATGAAGCAAACCTTCCTCTACAAATACCTCATATACGTCAATTTTCTACTGCACACCCAAGATGTGGAACAGCATTTTTATTGCTTGTAATGATCGTCTCAGTTATAACTTTTGCGTTTCTAGGAAGACCTGATTTATGGCTTAGAATAATTTCTAGAATAGTTTTAATTCCAGTGATAGCAGGAATTGCATATGAAACGTTACGATTTACAGGGAAACATAGTGATAATATATTTGTAAAATGGTTAATCATTCCGAATATGGCTTTGCAAAAACTAACCACAAAACAACCTGATGACGATCAAATAGAAATAGCTATAGATGCTATGGAAAACGCTATAAAGGCTGATCAAAAAGATTTAGCTGCAATCAGTGAATAACTTTCGTATTCGTATAGTATTTGCTACAATACTTATGAGGGGAAAAAATTGATTACCACAAATAAAAAAATTTATTTTTCAGTCACAGTTTTAATTTTAACTATAATTTATTTTGTAATATTAGCTTTTGATAGCTCTACAGTCTTTTACTACAAAATTGATGAATTATCAAAAGCTAATATTAAATCTACAGAAACCATACGAGTAGTTGGAACATTAGTTGATAACTCATTTGACCGTGAAAAAGATTCAACCACTGCGGTATTCAGTA
>CEQQ01039232.1_pt1 | contig 11347 bp, 6 predicted proteins | sample 531041 | NCBI WGS metagenome assembly CEQQ01 (sample SAMEA2621222, study PRJEB7988) | marine metagenome | biome: marine biome (ENVO:00000447); feature: deep chlorophyll maximum layer (ENVO:xxxxxxxx); material: "saline water (ENVO:00002010), including plankton (ENVO:xxxxxxxx)" | depth 150 m | reverse complement strand
CGCTAGTTACTTTTCTGCATTCTCCCTGTCCATTACACATTTCAATGGCTGAAGGGAGGCTTCCTCCCTCTGTATTAAAGCCAAATCCATTTCCCGGATTGATTGTATTGTAAGTGGTTCCGTATCTTAAATTTTCTGTCATGGGAGGAGAATCTACAATTTTACCTGGATTCATAATGCCTTTAGGGTCGAAGGTGTTTTTTACATCTTTAAATGCTTGGTACAATTGACTGCCAAACATTTTTTCGTTGTAACCACTCCGGACTAATCCGTCTCCATGTTCTCCACTTAAAGACCCTCCATACTCTAGGACTAGATCGCTTACTTCATCAGCAATCCCCTTCATACGATCAATTCCTTCTTGGTTTTTAAGATTGATTAAAGGTCTAATGTGCAAACACCCCACACTAGCATGGCCATAATAACCAGCTTCGGTTCCATGTTTTTTTATGATTTTGTCGAATTTAGATACAAATTCGGGTAATACTTCAGGAGATACAGCAGTGTCTTCAACAAATGGTAGTGGCTTAGCATCTCCGGGAACATTCATCATTAATCCTAATCCAGCTTTTCGTACATCCCAAACTTTCTTTTGGTCTTCAGGACTAGTCATCTTGTGCATCGTATACCCCCAACCACCTCTTTTCATCCTTGATTCCATCTCATTCATTTTGTGTATCAGTTCTGATTCTGAATCAGCAACTACCTCTATAGCTAGTAATGCTTCTGGGTCCCCCTCAATAAAACTAGTTAGGCGAGAAAATTTTAAATTGGACTTGGCTTGAGTAAGAATCATTTTTCCAATTAGTTCTATCGCCGAAGGATTCATCTCAATTGCAGCAACAGTAGCTTCCATTGATTCAATTAAATCGTGACAATGTAGGACTGCTAATCCTTTGAATTTTGGGTTAGGAACTAATTTAAGCTTAGCTTCAGTAATTGTTATTAATGTGCCTTCTGAACCAACAGCAAACCTTGCCATATTGAAGTTGTTCCCACCTACAAACTCATCTAAGTTGTATCCTGAAACCCTTCTTTGAATTTTTGGATATTTGCTCAAAATTTCATTGCGATTTTTTTCGCCTATATTAAAAATGCTTTGATAAATATTTCCTTCTAAGTTGGAAAGTCGCATTTTTGACTCTAATTGTGAGCCTGATACAGGGCCAAATTGAGTTGTTGAGCCATCAGATAAAACAACATCCATGGTGTTAATATTATCTACTGTTTTGCCCCACATAATTGAATGAGCTCCACAGGAATTGTTGCCTAATGCTCCTCCGACATTTCCTCTGTTGCTAGTGCTTGGGTCTGGAGCAAATAATAGTCCTGTATGACTAATTTGTTTGTTTAATTCATCTAGTATGATGCCAGGTTGAGTTCTTACCCATTTTTCTTCAACGTTGACTTCTTTAATGTTTCTCATATATCGAGAGAAATCCATAATGATTGATTCGCCTACAGTAGAGCCAGCTAAACTGGTTCCGCCACCTCTAGGTAAAATGGAAACATTATGTTTATTAGCCGTTTCTACAACAGCTATAACATCCTCATCATTTTTGGGTAAAACAACTCCTAATGGTTCAATTTGATAGATACTAGCGTCAGTGCTCCACAATGCTCGAGAAATCTGATCAAATCTGACATCGCCTTGAATTACAGAACTGAGATCATGAAGTAATTCGTCTGTTGGATTAGAAGGTTTTGATTTTATTACCATAGATTGCTTTTATATGTTTAGTGTAATCAGATAATAATACAGGAAATTTAAGCAATACTAATAATTTCAAATTTTTTCTTTCCCTGAGGAGTAAGCGCTTCAGCTGTCTGGCTTTTTCTTTTACCAAGGAATGCTTTCCCTAAAGGAGATTCGTTTGAAATTTTCCCATCTAGAGGATTAGCTTCTGAAGGGCTAACTAATGTGAACTTAAGTTTTTTGTTTTTTGCTATATCTAGTACTTGAACTGTGGCTCCAACTCTCACTGTCTTTGAAGCTTTACCAGAACTGTCGACAACTATAGCTGTACGAAGCAGGCTTTCTATTTCTTTGATCCTAGCTTCTTCACGTCCTTGTTGTTCTCTGGCTGCTTCTAAGGGGGCGTTTTCTCTAACATCACCGTCTTCTCTAGCATTTTGTATAGCGATGCCAATAGCTGATCTGTTTGATTCAAGAGATTCTTTTTCTGTAGCTAATTGATCATATCCATCCTGAGTCATTTGTTGACCTGAATCTCTTTTTTTTGAATCATCGTTTTTCCCTGAACTTCGAGTTTTTCTTACTCGAAAATGTGTAGCAAGATTTGTAGATATCTTTTCAGATTTATATGCAAAAGTTAAAAATTTTCTGACAGCCTGTAAGCCTTCCATGGCTTCTTCAGATAGGCTGTTTTTACTAGCTATTTCAGCATATGCTCCAATTTGGGAAGGCGTAATTGAATTCATGTCGGTATCTTCATGAAAAAATTTGACAAATCTGTTAATTTCTCGGATAGCTGAATTAGATTTTTCCTTGTCCTTCAAACTTTCTGTAAATTCTCCTACTAGAGCTAGGAGCTGGATAGGTTGTTCAGTGGTCAATTGAGGACTCCTTTGGAACAATAATTCATTTTAGGGTATATATATTAGCAAATCTGTCAAATTTTGATACACCGATTTTGTATTTTTACATGGTTTTCGGTTAATATTACGTGGTTTTATTAAAACTGGTATATGAATTGTGGGTATGATGGTAAATTACCTTCGAAACTTTACACTAAAATTTTAGGAATACTATGAATACTACTGAATTTCTTAATGTTACATCTCTTATCGTTCCTGATCGCACAGCAATTGTGTTTGATGGGAAAAGGTTTTCTTTTTCTGAGCTTTCAGAAAGAGTAAATAAATTAGCAAACGGATTGCAAAATCTTGGAGTTGGTAAGGGTGACAGAATTGCAGCTATGCAAGTGAATTGTAATGAATATATAGAAGCATATTTTGCAGCTGCAAAATTAGATGCTGTATATGTTCCTATGAACTTTAGAGCCCGATCAGAAGAGATTGAATATATGGTAAAAGATTCCGCTCCTAAAGTATTTATTGCAGGAGGTAGATACATTCCAATGTTGGACGAATTAAGATCAAGTATTCCTTCTGTTGAAAATTTTATTTGTCTAGATGGGGCATCTGCTGAAGGTTGGGTGAATTACGATAAATTGTTACAAGAATCATCTAGTGATGAGCTGTTTCCATTGGATGATGGTGACGATTTGAGTATGGTGATGTTCACAGCAGGTACAACAGGTTCTCCCAAAGGAGTAATGCTCTCTCATGAAAGCTTTTCATCATATATTTTGAGTAATGTTTCTCCAGTAGAAATAGATATTGAAGAGAAAAATATTTTGACTGTACCTCTTTATCATATTGCGGGAGTTCAAGCTGTAATAGCAGCTATTTATGGAGGTCGAACACTAATAATTCAACGTCAATTTGAACCAATTGAGTGGATGACGTTAGTTCAAGATGAATTGGCTGATAGGGCAATGATGGTACCGACAATGTTGAAAATGTTGATGGATCATGAAAGGTTTGATGATTTTGATTTATCAAGTTTACGAGTGATTACTTATGGTGCAGCTCCGATGCCTCTTGAAGTTATTAAGACTGCTATTGCTAAATTCCCTGGTACTCATTTTATTAACGCTTTTGGTCAAACTGAAACTGCAGCTACTATTACTATGCTTCCTCCTGAAGATCATATTCTTGAAGGGGATGAACAAGAAATTGAGAAAAAACTGAAACGTCTTACCTCTATTGGTAAACCATTACCGGATGTTGACGTTAGAATTGTAGATGAAGATGGTTCTGATGTAGCTCTAGGAGAAACAGGAGAAATTGTTGCAGGTGGAGGGAGGTTGATGAAAGGTTATTGGAATCAGGAAGAAGCAACTGCTCAAACATTAAAAGGCGGATGGTTATATACAGGTGATCTTGGATATTTTGATGAAGATGGATATATATTTTTATCAGGTAGGGCGAAAGATTTTATAAAACGAGGTGGTGAGATGGTGTCACCTGAAGAAGTTGAACAAGTTTTACATTCTCATCCAAGTATTGATGAGGCTGCAATTATAGGAATTCCTGATTTGAACTGGGGAGAAAGAGTTAGAGCTGTAGTGGTTGCTAAGCCAGGAGCTTCAATTGATGAGTCAGAAGTAATAGAGTATTGCAGATCTAAAATGTCTAGTTATAAGAAACCTGAATCGATTGTTGTTGTTGATTCTTTACCAAGGAATCCCTTGGGTAAAGTGTTAAAAAGAGTATTGCGAGAGAAATATAACGAGCCAATTACTGACTAAAACAAAGAATATATGTTTATAATTGATGTCCTTTGGAATTCTTTTAGTCAATCCAAGAAAGTTTGATATCATCATTTATTGCTTTTCAGATTCAGTACAATAAATTGTGAGAGTTTCTTCTCATTTAACAAATGGATTGCAAATTAAATAGTTAATTTCCACCTGAGATTGCTGGAAGAAAGTGAACTTCGCTGTTGGGGTGTACTTTTTCTATTAATCCCATTGTAATAATATCGCCATCTACAGCTATGCTTATACTGGGTTTGAGGTTTCCTTCATCTAGAAGTCTATTGATAAAACCTGAGTGTAACTTGTCTAGGTTTTCAATAATTTGTTTGACGTTAGTGCCCTCTACCTCAACTCTAGCTTGCCCATTTGTAAGAGCTTGCATTTGAGAGGGTATGAACACTAACGCCATAATGATTTATCTTTATGATTTAAATGCTTCCAAAATAGCAACTGGGCTCATAGGTAATTGAGTAATCCTATTTCCGCTAGAGTCATATACAGCATTTGCTATAGCAGGAGTTGGTGGGACTATATTTGCTTCACCTACTCCTCTAACTCCAAATGGATGTCCAGGGTTTGCTACTTCAACTATCACAGTGTCGATCATTGGTAAGTCCAATGCAGTAGGCATTCTATAATCTAGAAGGCTAGAGTTTGTCATTCTTCCTTCATCATTCATGAAATACTCTTCATTGAGAGCCCAACCTATTCCTTGAGCACTTCCTCCCTGCATTTGACCTTCTACATAACTCGGATGTATAGCTTTACCTGCATCTTGAATAGCTGTAAATCTTTCTATGGTGATTTTTCCTGTTTCTTCGTCAATGGAGAGATCAACTATGTTGCCACAGAATGATCCTCCGACACCTCTAGGTTTTACAGAAGCTCTGCCTGTAATTCCTCCTCCAGTGTCACTTAACTGTGCACCAAGTTCCTTAAGAGTCATTTTTAATTCAGAATCTGTCTTGGAACTAATTACTCCATCTTCCATTTGTAGATTTTCAGCATCAACATCCCATATACTGGCTGCTCTTTCTATACATTGTTTTTTGACATCTTGAGCAGCTTCATAAGCTGCCCAGCCAGTAGCGAAAGTAGTTCTACTTCCACCTGTTACAGCTGTAAATCCAACAGTATCCGTGTCTACTACAGAAGGCCTGACATCTTCAGCTGAAATGCCTAAAACTTCAGCAGCTTGCATAGCTATAGAAGTCCTTGACCCTCCAATATCGGTAGAACCTTCTGTCAAATTGACAGTTCCATCTTTGTTCAATGCAATGTTACATGCGGAGTCGAAGCCGATATTAAACCAGAATCCGATTGCAACTCCACGTCCTGATCCAGATTTTTTTTCTGATTGGTAGTGAGGATGCTCACGCATAGCTTCAAGTACCTCTTTTGCTCCTATTCTCTGAAAAACAGGTCCATCAACTCTCCGAGTTCCTTCTGTAGCCACATTTTTTAACCTTAAATCTATAGGATCCATTCCAAGTTTTTCGGCCAATTCGTTTAGAGCTTGCTCAAAACCAAATGCAGCATTAGGTGAGCCGGGGGCTCTGTAAGCGGCAGTTTTGGGTTTGTTCACTACTACATCAAACCCGTCAATTAATCCATTTTCTAGGTCGTAAGCGGCGAAAACACACTGAGCAGCAGCTCCTACTGGAGAACCTGCGTATGCTCCTGCTTCCATTGCCATCCATGCATGTGCAGCTGTAATTTTTCCTTCCCTTGTGGCTCCAACTTTAATTTTAATTTTCGAACCCGGTGTGGGACCGGAACCCTCAAAAGTTTCTTTTCGAGACATTACTATTTTTACAGGAGTACCCGTTTTTTTGGATAAAAGGGCTGCAACTGGTTCTACGTAAATTGGAATTTTACCCCCAAATCCTCCGCCGATTTCTGTAGGAGTGACTCTAATCATTGAGACGGGAATATCCAAAAGATCGGCTAGACTGTCTCTTACAACGAATGAACCTTGAGTTTCACACCAAATGTGTAGTCTACCATCTGCACTCCAAAATGCAGTTCCATTGTGAGGTGCTATGTATCCCTGATGTACTGTAACCGTGTTGTATTCACGTTCAACAATCACTTCAGCTTGTTTAAATCCTTCTGCGACATCACCTTTGATGTGCTGAAAATGTTTAGCTACATTACTTACTACACCAGAATCATTTCCTAATTCTTCAGTAGTTTGGTCTTCATGGAGTATGGGAGCGCCATCAGCCATTGCTTCATCTGTAGTCATTACTGATGGTAGTACTTCGTACTTGATTTCAATTAATGACAACGCTTCTTCAGCAACATGAGGGTTTGATGCAGCCACTCCAGCTATAGCATGGCCAACATACAATACTTTGTCTTTTGCGAGTATATTTCCTCTTAAATCTCTGAGTTTTGTTTCGTCCTCACCCAGTTCCATTGTTTTGTCGGCAGTTTCTGGGAAATCTGAAGCCGTTACAACTGCGTGTACTCCATCTAATGCTTCTGCTTTAGATGTGTCAATAGATAGTATTTTAGCGTGAGCATGGGGACTTCTTAGGATTTTCCCATGAAGTAGGCCTGACGCATCATAGTCAGCTCCGTAAATAGCTCTTCCTGTTACTTTGTCTACTCCGTCATGCCTGACAGGGCGAGTACCAACTACTTTGAAATCATTTTGTGTGGAAAGTACCACATTTCGATCATAATCTGTTGTAGTCATTTAAGCCTCCTGCATTTTTTTTGCAGCTTCTTGTACTGCTCTAACTATTTTGTCATATCCCGTACATCTGCACAGATTGTTGGCTAACCAAAATCTAATTTCGTGTTCTGTAGGGTCAGGGTTTTTTTCTAGAAGTGCTTTAGTTGCAACAATAAATCCGGGAGTGCATATCCCGCATTGAAGAGCTGCTCCTTCTAAAAACGCCAACTGAATAGGGTGAAGATTAGTGCCATCAGCAATACCTTCAATGGTTTCAATAGAAGCTCCTTGAGCTTCTACTCCAAGCACTAAACAAGAAGTTACGATGCGACCATCAATATTGACAGTACATGCACCACAATTTCCGTCATTACATCCTTCTTTTGTTCCTGTAAGTCCTATGACATCTCTTAAGCATTCTAGAAGGCTTTGCCTTGGTTCACACAGGAAATCTACAGGTTCACCGTTTATAGTTGTTTGTACATGAGTTTTTGTAGTCATTTATTTTCCTCCAGCTCTTTCAACTGCTGTATTTAGTGCGCGTCTTGTTAGGACTTCACATAGATGTTTTCGGTATTCGGCAGTTCCTCGCATATCTGAAATAGGAGAGGCTGCATCTCTTGCAGCTTCTGCTGCTTTTTGAATTGCTTCATCACTAACTGGTTGGCCAATCAATGCTTTTGACGATCCTTCAACTAGGATTGGCTTAGGTGCCACAGAAGCAAGACAGACTCTTCCGTCTACAAATTTTCCATCTGAAATTTTGACGGATACTCCAGCTCCAGCAACAGCTATATCCATTTCGTTTCTAGGTATAAATCTAATATAATTAGCACCAAATCCGTCTCCCGGATTTGGGAAATATAAAGAAACTAATAACTCGTTAGAATCTATAGATGTTTGCCTAGGACCTGTACATACATCTTCCACAGGTATTTCTCTTGTGCCGTTAGGTCCCGCAACTGTTGCTACAACATTGTGAGCTACCAAGTTAGGAATGGAGTCTCCGCTAGGTGCTCCATTACATAGATTTCCACCTAAAGTGGCTCTACCTTGAATTGGTGTGCCTCCAATGAGAGACGCTGAATCTATAATTGCTGGGAAATGTTTGACTACATCTGGATTATTATAAATTAGATGTAATGGAACAGCAGCTCCAATAGTTAAACCTCCAGATTTGTCATAATCCATCTGATTTAGTTCAGGTATTTTTTTTATGTCTACTACTGTTTCTGCATTTACTCTAGGATCTTTGACTCTTAGTTGTACTATCAAGTCAGTGCCTCCAGCTAGGGGTCGGGCATTTCCGTTGGAATCTGCAAGTATTTTTACAGCATCTGCTACGGACTCAGGTGCTTGGTAATCGATCCACTTCAAAAGACTTCCTCCTTGGTTATCTGTTCTCACTGAAAAAAAATCGTATTTATATATCTATTATGCCATTCAAATGCAGGCGTAGTCTAACATAAGGAATGGTAGGTAACAAACAAGTTGAATTATCTTAGAAAAATCTCATATATATATTATAGATCAGGCAGGCTTTTTAAATAAAATCCAGTTTTGGATTCCGAGTTCAGAGATACTTCTTCTGGAGTTCCAGTACATACTATTTCGCCACCTTTATTTCCTGCTCCTGGGCCTAAATCTATTAACCAGTCAGAGCTTTTGATTAAATCTAGGTGATGTTCAATTAATATTACTGAGTTTCCAGTATCTACTAATCTTTGTAATACCTTTAAAAGTTGTGCGCAATCTTCAAAAGATAATCCAGTGGTTGGTTCATCTAGTATGTACAAAGTATTTCCTGTAGATTTTTTGGCTAATTCTGTGGCTAATTTAACTCTTTGAGCTTCCCCTCCACTTAATTGAGTAGCTGGTTGCCCTAATCTTATATACCCTAGACCTACGTCATGAAGAGTTTGAAGCTTATTTTTAATTCTAGGAATGTTTTCAAATGTTTGAATTGCCTCCGTGACTGTGCTTGATAAAATCTCTGCTATCGTTGACGACTTATATTGTATTTGTAATGCTTCTCTATTGTACCTACTACCTTGGCATTCTTCGCAAGGAACCGTAACATCTGGAAGAAATTGCATTTCTATGTTGATTACTCCATCACCCCTACATGCCTCGCATCTTCCTCCTTTTACATTGAATGAAAATCTGCCGGGTTTGTATCCTCTTGTTCTTGATTCTGGAGTTTGTGCAAAAATTTCTCTGATATATGTGAAAGCCCCAGTGTAAGTTGCAGGATTGCTTCTAGGTGTTCTGCCTATAGGAGCTTGATTGATATTTACGATTTTATCTATATTTTCAATTCCTGAAATGTCTGAGAATTTACCCGGCCTGTCTTTCGATTTGTAAAAATGTTGAGATAGTTTTTTGAATAATATCTCGTTGATTAATGTACTTTTACCTGATCCTGAAACTCCTGTAACACAAACTAAAATTCCTAATGGGATTTCGCAGTCGATATTTCTCAGGTTATTTTCTTCTGCCCCAAATATCTTTATAGTTTTTCCGTTGCTTTTTCGTCTTTTAGTGGGAGGTTTAATTTGTTTGGCTCTAGATAGGTATTGTCCGGTTAAAGATTTTTTGGATTTAATTATTTGACTTAAAGTGCCACTAGCGATCACTTCTCCTCCAAATTCTCCAGCTCCAGGCCCCATGTCAATTATATGGTCAGCAGATCTCATGATAGCTTCGTCATGTTCTACTATTAATACGGTATTTCCCACATCTCGCAAGTTTTTTAAAGTAGTAATCAATCTATCATCATCTGCAGGATGTAATCCTATTGAGGGCTCATCACAAACATATAAGACTCCCATTAACCCTGATCCAATTTGAGTAGCTAATCTTATTCGTTGTGATTCTCCACCGCTTAATGTAGAAGCTCTGCGAGATAAAGACAGATAGTCTAAGCCCACATTTAATAAAAATTTTAGGCGAGATTGTATTTCTTTTAAGATTTGTGAGGCTATTGTTTGTTCTCTAGAAGAAAGGATTGATGAATCTGATAACTTGTTAATCCAATTAAGAGAATCTTCTATAGGTAAATTAGAAATTTGTATGATGTTTTGCTTGTCTATTGTTACTGCTAGAGCTTCAGGTTTTAGCTTATTTCCATTACAAGAGTTACAAGGAAGCGAAGTCATAAATCTGTCTATGAATGTGCGAACATTTTCTGATTCAGTTTGTTGTAGGCGTTTTTCTAAATTTTTAATTACTCCCTCAAACTTAGTGTTCCATTGAAATCGCCGACCTCTTCGTGTTCTGTGAGTAACTTTTATTCTTCTTTCATCTTCAGATCCGTAAAGAATTAAATCTATATGTTTGTCGTCGAGTTGATTGAGAGGTAAATCAGTTCGAAATCCTTCCATTTCAGATAAAGCGTTAATTTGGCTAGCAAAAAAAGGATTTAACTTTCCTGACATTGACCAAGCTTCAATTCCTCCATTGTCAATTGAAATTGAATAATCAGGAATGACTAAATCTGGATCTACAATTTTTTTGAATCCTAACCCTGCACATGTATTGCAAGCCCCATGAGGATTGTTGTAACTGAAAGTCCTAGGTTCTAATTCGCCTAAATTTATTTGACAGTGAACGCATGCAAAATGTTCAGAAAAAAGTAAATCTTCTGAGTTTTCTACATCAATCAGAATTATTCCTTTTGCTTGTTTCAAAGCAGCTTCCGTAGAATCAGATACTCGTGTTTTGTCTATAGATTCATTTATTACTAGTCTATCTACAACAATTTCTATGTTGTGCCATTTTTGTTTGTCTAACTCAATTGATTCATTTAAGTCTTTAATTTCACCATTGACTCTAACTCTTATGAATCCAGACTTTCTAGCAGATTCTAATACATCCTTATGCTCACCTTTTCGTCTTTGTACTACAGGGGCAAGTATTTGAATTCGCTTGTCTTTTTCAATATTTAAAATAGAATCTACAATTTGCTGAACTGTTTGACTTTTGACAGGTCTCCCACAATTGTGACAGTGAGGTTTTCCTATTCTTGCGAATAATAGTCTGAGGTAATCGTAAACCTCAGTAACTGTACCTACAGTAGATCGAGGATTATGAGAAGTTCCTTTTTGATCAATAGAAATTGCTGGGGATAGTCCCTCAATATAGTCCACATCAGGTTTGTCCATCCTTCCTAAAAATTGACGAGCATATGAAGAAAGAGATTCTACATATCTTCTTTGCCCTTCAGCGTAAATAGTGTCAAAAGCAAGTGTGCTTTTTCCTGAGCCTGAAACTCCGGTCACCACTACTAATTTGTTTCGAGGTATAGTGACATCAATAT
>CEQQ01006440.1_pt1 | contig 11401 bp, 10 predicted proteins | sample 531041 | NCBI WGS metagenome assembly CEQQ01 (sample SAMEA2621222, study PRJEB7988) | marine metagenome | biome: marine biome (ENVO:00000447); feature: deep chlorophyll maximum layer (ENVO:xxxxxxxx); material: "saline water (ENVO:00002010), including plankton (ENVO:xxxxxxxx)" | depth 150 m | reverse complement strand
TAATAAGTGCTAAAGCAATTGATGCACTCATACATAGTGCACCTTATTTACACCGGCAACTAATACAAGAAATCCATTTACGCAGGATTCCTAAACTAGAGTTCATAGAAGATCGCTCTATGGAGGAAGCTGAACAGTTAAGTACGCTCTTCAAATCCATCGAGTCATCTATAAATTCAAAAAAAGAACTATGAACTTACGTGGATTCATAAATATCAACAAACCTAAAGACCTAACTTCTTTTGATGTTGTTAGAGAAATTCGAAAAGCGACGAATGTCAAAAAGGTGGGCCATGCTGGAACTCTCGATCCTGATGCAACAGGAGTATTGCCAATTGCAATAGGACAAGCCACTCGCTTACTGCCTTTATTGGTTGATTCACCAAAAAGATACCGAGGTATAGTTAGATTTGGTATCAGCACAGATACATATGATTCATCAGGCACAATAATTACAAAAAAAAATGCATCGAACCTAACAAGAGAATCTGTAAATCAAAATTTAAAAGATTTCTATGGAGAAATCCTTCAGATACCACCTGCCTATAGTGCAATCAAAAAAAATGGAGTACGAGCTTATTCGATTGCCAGGAAAGGAGGAAAAATAGACCTAGCACCTAGAAAGGTACGAGCTATTGAATTAGTACTTAGGAATTTTGATAATCACAATACACAACACCCTACAGCAGAAATTGAAGTATTTTGCGAAAAAGGATTTTATATCCGTTCATTAGCGCATGATTTAGGTGAAAAATTGGGGACTGGAGCTCATTTAGAAAAGTTATCACGTACGCAGGTTGGTCTATTTAAATTAGAAAATTCAGAAGACTTGTACCATGCAAAAAAACTATTAGAAAATGGTATTTCTGATCAAATAGTTGAAAATATCGATACAGTTGTTACACATTGGCCAGCAATTATTATTGGAACCAGCGATGCAAAACGAATATATAATGGGCAAGATATAATATTTACGAATACAAAAGTGTTTTCACAACAATTTAGTAATGCCAAAGCAAGATGTTATGGACCTAACGGAGAATTAATTGCCTTAGTAAAAAAAGATGAGATAACTAAAAGTTGGCACCCTTATAAAGTAATTAAAACTGACTAACTAGCATCAAGTGCTAAACGGTAAAAAGCTTCACTACGTGGATTCGATACTGTGTCAATTTTCCTCAATGCCAATAATGGTCTCATTGCAACGGGAGTGTCATCAAATCTCTTCAAAGCATGAAGTCCATTTTCTGCAATCCCTTCAGGTAAAACGCTACATCCCATCCCGAGATACACTAGCTGTTTTAAAACTTCAGGGCTATCACTTTCCAAAACGACGCGCGGAACAATACCTCGAGCAGCCAAACCTTGATCGATAAATGATCGAGTCTGTCTGCCACTTGGATAAAGAACCCAATCACTATCATCAATAGACTTTTGAGCACTTGAAGCATATAAAAATAGTGGTTCTTGCCTCAGCTCAGTAACATTAAAATCATCAACAATTGGTCCGAAGACAAATGCGAGATCAATATCTGACTGTCTTAATCTTTCCAGTAAATTAGCACTATGATCGACTACTAATTTCAAATCAACTTCAGGATACAAATTACGAAAATCTCTAACAGCAGCTGGTATCAAATAGAGACTGGCGGCATCAATCATTCCAACACGTAAACTGCCAACAGATCCTCTTTTAAAATTTTCAACCCACTGAATTACTTCACCTGAAGCATGAAGTACTTCTTGCGAAAAATCGAGAAAATGCTGACCAACTCCTGTCAATTCAAAGCGACCACTTCTTTTCTTAAATAATGGGGCTTGAATACGTTTTTCGATTTCAGAAATAGCTTGTGATAGCGCTGGTTGGCTAACACCTAGATGCCGGCTAGCTCTAGTTACACTTTCTGAGCGATGCACTTCGCAAAAGTACATTAACTGTAAAAAACTAATTTTCAAGAAAGAATTTGGAGATTCTTTTTCCATATTATAAGTTTTCCTTATTTTACTATATAATATAATTCATTATATCAATATATATAACAATAAATAAAAATGGAAGAGTAATATGGCAGATCAAATTAATGTAGCAATCATTGGCTTAGGGAATTGTGCATCTTCATTGGTGCAAGGAATAGAATTCTATAAAGAAGCTGGTGCAGAGGATAAAATCCCGGGTCTAATGCATCCTGTATTAGGTGACTATCATATTAGCGATATCAATATCACTGCCGCATTTGATGTAGACAGTGATAAAGTCGGCAAAGATATTTCCGAAGCCATTTTTTGTGGTCAAAATAATACTTACAAATTTACGGATGTTCCAGAACAATCAGTCAAAGTAAGTAGAGGAATGACACATGATGGATTAGGGAAATATTTATCCGACGTAATTACAGCTGCTGAAGGACCTACTGATGATATTGTAGGTATCCTAAAAGAAACCAATACACATGTCGTTATCAATTATTTACCTGTAGGTTCTGAAACAGCCACAAAATGGTACGTTGAACAGGTACTCCAAGCAGGTTGTGCTTTCATTAATTGTATTCCTGTTTTTATAGCAAGAGAGGAATATTGGGGTAATCGATTCAAGCAAGCAAATTTACCAATTATAGGAGATGACATAAAATCTCAAGTAGGAGCTACAATCTTGCATCGACTACTTGTTCGATTGTTTCAAGACAGAGGTGTTCAAATTGATCGTACTTATCAATTGAATTTCGGTGGCAACACTGATTTCTTAAATATGCTTGAAAGAGAAAGATTAGAATCTAAGAAAATATCGAAAACCAATGCTGTAACATCACAAATAGAATATGATGTTCCCGATGCAGATGTGCATGTTGGCCCTTCAGATCATGTACCTTGGCTACTTGATAGAAAATGGTGCCACATAAGAGTAGAGGGAACTACTTTTGGGAATGTACCACTTAACTTGGAAACAAAATTAGAAGTTTGGGACAGTCCGAATTCTGCAGGTGTAGTCATCGATGCAATAAGGCTAGCAAAAATAGGTTTAGATAGAGGTCTGTCAGGTCCATTGTTAGAACCTTCGGCTTATTTTATGAAATCACCACCAGTTCAAATTCGTGACGAAGAAGCTAGACTAGGGGTAGAAGCATTTATTTCTGGAGAAGCTTTAGATTCGCCAATTGTTAATATTGCTGAAAATAATTAGTAAAACAGATAATTTATGCTTTAAATGATCTATAGGCATTTCAACTATTACTATATCTAGCTATAGTAACAATGATGCAATTACTTCCGAAACAAGCCCCAAAAAATTTAATAGATCCGATCGTTAATTTTTTAATTTCACTAGGCATTACACCTAATATGCTTACTATAAGTGGATTTTTGGGAAGTATATTCGCTGCTTGCATGATCGCCACCGAAAATTTTTTAATTGGAGGCATCGCTGTCTTGTTTTTTAGCGGACTTGATATGTTTGATGGAGCCGTAGCTCGCAAAACAAGACAAAATAGTAAATACGGTGCAATTTTAGATTCAACATTAGATAGATTTTCTGAGATAGCTATATTGGGTGGAATATTTATTTACGCCATTAATGATCCTGATGAATTGTTAGCGATTTTGTGTTTTTTTGCATTAAGTGGATCATTAATGGTGTCATATATACGAGCACGGGGGGAAAGTCTAGGAGTAACTTTAGATAATGGATTCGCACCTCGTCCGGAACGAATAATAGTCATAGCAATAGCATTAATTTTTAATTTGGTGCTCTACGCTATGTTAATATTAGTTGCAATTACCTGGATCACAAGTATGCAGAGATTGATTAAGGCTAAAACACTTCTAAACAGCAAAAAAGGTGATGACTGATATGATACCGGGACCACTAGACAATTCAGACTCGCTTCAAATAAGCCGCTATCTGCAAGAACGCATGATTAACCGTGTTGGTATAGATGTCTGGATCAGAAACGATTCAGGGCTAATACGAACCGATCGTGATACCTGTACACACTGTGATGACATACTCTTGCTTAGCAGGCAATTAGTTAGTCTACACCCAGGATTATCTTTGACTAAATATGATCTTGATGAGCACTCAGACAGAGCAGATTCTGCAAATATTAATCTTCCTCCTTCTGTAGTGTTACGTGGCTCAGGGAAATCTATAAAACTAAGTGGAATGTTCTCAGGAGCAATATTCCCAACATTGCTCGATCTGATTGGTTTTCTATCGCAGGGCACTTCTCCATTAGCAGATGAAGACTTGACTCTAATCCAATCAATATCAGACCCAATTCGTATTGAAGCTATGGTAACTCCATTTGACCCATTTTCTCCTCATATGATACGTCTTTTGGGGGCTCTTGCCACAGAAATCAAATTCATAGAACTAGAAATCATAGAATTAGCTCAATATCCCATCTTGGCGAAACAACGTAATATAACTGAAATCCCAACCATCATAATTAATGATAAAAGGTTTACAGGTGTTTGGGATTTAGAGCCGATGATTAATCAGATACACAAAGTCATAACTGGAGATTCCGAACCAACTATACGAGAAAAAATAATGAGTGTGCCCTACATCTCTGAAGAAGAAGCAATTGAAAGAGCTCGCGAAGAACTAGCACGGCAACAAGGTAACGTTGGATCAAATACTGGAGAAAATACAAGCCCAGGAGGTTTGATTATCCCTAATTAAGTGACTACGTTTGTTTCTTTTTACTTGGCCACTTCCAGACAAGTATCCCTAAAATAATCAAAAATAATGATAAAAGCACAGTTGCAATTACAATAATTAATCCAATCGATTGAACTGAATTATTAGCCAACTCATCATTCTTTTGTTCAGGACTCATACTTTCAGGCAAATTGCTTTGTCGAGAGCTAATGGTCCCTGAGCTAGGAGCAATACTAACTTGAGTTGGGATACTTAAGGGAACACGTGTAGCTACAGGAACACTAATCGCATTATTTGAAGTTGAAATTGAACTAAAAATTATTGATTCAAGACCATTCTCATTTCTCCATTGGTTATAAAGTTCATTAGTGTCAAAACCATAAATTTTATTCAGTGCATCATCAATGGGATTTCCAGCTTTAATCGATGCAAAAAGCTCAGCGAAAAGTTCTTCCCCGTTTTGACTAATTAGATAATCAACCGTTGACCATGATTGGCCATAAAAGAGATTAACTAAATTAGGATCATTCGATGGCGCTGTCAGTGATCGAAGATTTAATGTCTTATCTGAAGTTATAGCACGTTGTACTGCACCTTTATACGGACCAAGATTACCTTGCATATATACAGCTGTACCTTCATCCAACCAAGCAGGCACACGTGTGAATGGGCCATCACCAGCAACTTTTGTTACAAGATGAGCAGCTTCATGACGAACAACACCTACAGCAGGTTGAAAAGCAAAGATCAAGTCAGGAGCTACTCTTTGACCTTCGGTAGTAACACTAGAATCATAGACTGCAGAACGAGGACGCTGAGCCAATTCCCCTTCCCGTGGGGATCTCCACACTATCAACTTAACTGGATATTCAATATTAGTTTTCAAAAGTGCTTCTGTTTCTAAAATAGCACTTTTCATAGCAAGGAAACTTCTCATGGCATCATCGTTTTTTGAACCATACCAGTAAACACTAAATCGATCTTCTGAGAAGGATTGCCATTCATATCGTCCATCAAGAAAAACTAATCTTTCTTCCTCTGTAGCAATATTCTCTCCGTCTTTTTTATAAATTTCCCAGTGCACTAGCAAATGAGATCCTACAGGAATATAACGATCTGCACTTATCATCTCCATTGCAAAAACTGCCTGATAAGTAAGATCAGAAGATCTATTTATCTCAGCAATTCCATCACCACTTATATCACCATATGGGTTAAGTATTTTGTAGAAAAAACGTACTTCTTGAGGGGTTATCTGATCGTCAATATCGATGACAAATGCAGCATTGAGAGGATCTCGTGTCAGAATACTAGTCACCGAAACAGAAGCACTTTGGGCAAATAGTATTTGATAACACAATAAATAGAAAACTAACCCAATTAAAAAACCAACTCCACACTTAAAAATTTTTGCTTTATTAATTTCAACCATAAATTACACACTTACAGTGCTTCGTAAAAAAGCCACAATGAATTCATCTATGTCACCATCCAATACTTTATCTGTGTCACTAATTTCAACTTGAGTCCTTAAGTCTTTTACCATTCGATATGGCTGCAATACATAAGAACGAATTTGATTACCCCATCCTGCTTGAACATGCTCTCCTTTTAATTTCGCACGTTCTTCTTCAATTCTTTGAATTTCCAAATCCAATAATTTAGATTCAAGTACTTTCAAGGCACTTTCACGATTTCGTGATTGTGACCTTTCATTTTGACACGTCACAACAATTCCTGTGGGAAGGTGAGTAATACGAACTGCAGTGTCATTTTTTTGAACATTCTGTCCACCATTCCCACTAGCTCTATAAGTATCTACGCGCAATTCATCGCCATTGATAGCAATATTAATATCTCCATCACTCGCTTCTGGCACTGTCTCAACTAGAGCAAAACTAGTGTGCCTTGCATGCGCTGAATCAAAGGGAGAAATTCTAACTAATCGATGTACACCTTTTTCTGATTTTAGAAGACCGTAAGCATTTTCACCCATAATTTTTACTTCAACTGATTTTATGCCTGCTTCATCACCGCTATTGATTGCGAGAATTTGCGATTTAAAACCATGATTACCTGACCATCGCAAGTACATCCGCAATAACATCTCTGCCCAATCTTGTGCTTCTGTACCTCCTGCACCTGCATGAATAGAAAAAACAACATTCCGATCATCGTATTCATCACCTAGAATCAGACCTAGTTCTAATAATTCAAATTCTTTGTTTATTACATCCAAATCAATATTTAATTCATCTTGTAATAAATCACGTTCATCTGTTGGAGCTTCATCAACTAAAGAAAGTAAAGCTTGAATTTCGGACAATTTAAGTTCGAGTGACTGCCATGTATTAATTACCCCTTCCAGTTTCGATATTTCTTTCATCACATTCTGAGCATGATTACGATCATTCCACAGATCAGGAGATTCTGCAGTTTTCTTCAGTTCATCTAAATGGTCTTGATGTTGAGAAAGGTCAAAGTCGCACCTGTGTGTCACGGACTTTTTGCAAAAGTTCTGCTACTTTTTGTTCAATTTCTTGCATAAATTAATTTTCCTATGGAAAAACACTATTGACTAGTAATTAGCTTTTATGGTGTCTAATGTATTTTTTAACAACATCGCCCTTGTTATAGGACCAACACCACCAGGAACAGGAGTAATAGCTCCAGCTACAGTTTTTACATTTTCAAAATCAACGTCACCAATCAATCTATACCCACGTTTCCTTGAGGAATCATTTATACGATTAATTCCAACATCGACTACTATCGCTCCTGAACGAACCATATCAGCAGTAACGGTATTAGGATATCCAGTAGCAGCAATAATAATATCAGCTTCCAAGGTAATAGCTCTCAAATTTTTTGTACCTGTATGTGCAATAGTAACTGTCGCATTACCATATATATTTTTTTGAGCAAGAATCAATGCCAATGGTTTGCCAACTAAATTAGAACGGCCGATGACTACGATGTTTTTGCCAACAATATCAATATTACTTCGGACTAACAATTCTCTTACTGCTAACGGAGTAGCTGGAATAAATCGAGGGTTACCTTGCAGTAGAAGACCTAAGTTTACGGGGTGTAAACCATCCACATCCTTAGATGGTGATAAGGAAAAATCAAGCAATTCTGAGTCCAAATGTGATGGCAAAGGTTTCTGTATAATGACAGCATTGATTTCGTCATTATTATTAACATCATCGATTAAATCCATTACTTCATTCATTGTTATAGAATCATTAAGTACAGAGAGTGAACTCGATATACCGACCTCCTCACAATCTTGCATTTTCAATCTCACATATGTTTGCGAAGCAGTGTTAGAACCAATCATTATTACTCGCAGATGAGGAGGGCATAGTCCATCACGAACTATTTGTTCCACTCCGTGTTTCACTTCGGAGCGTATCTCTGCTGCTACAGCATTTCCATCAAGAATATATGAATTCATACAATATCTATTGTAGCCTATAGAAACTATGAAACATCAATTTTAGTGACATATTAGGTATGCGAATGAGTACACATGCTATTGGGATAGACATAATTGAAACTGATCGTGTTCGGCGTGTTTTTCAAAAACATCCAATACGTTTCATAAATCGTGTCTATACGCCAGCCGAAGCAGCTTTTTGTAGAGGCAGAATTCCAGAATTAGCTGCACGATTTTCGGGCAAAGAAGCAGTAATGAAAGCATTAGGAACAGGTGCAAGATCAGTTGCGTGGCGTGATATAGAAATTTTACCCGACAGAAGAGGAAAACCATTAGTCTATCTTTATGGAGGCGCCAAACTACGCTCAGATACAATAGGACTTGAAGCAATAGATATCACACTAACGCATTTAGATTCATTTGCAATGGCAGCTGTTGTATGCACACAGAAATACCCCGAAGAATCTCCAGAAATATCTCGTAAGAATTTAATCGAAAGACTAAAAGCACGTGGTCTACTAGCAAATATCACTGAAGAAGAAAGACTACCGGAAGAATCTTAACGCAGAAAATAGAAAGAATATTACTGTGAAAAAAATTGTCACAACTGAACAGATGCGAACATTAGAAAATAATACTATCGCGGATGGCAAAAGTGAGAGAGCACTTCAACTAGAAGCTGGCTTAGCAGCAGCGCAAGAAGCTTGGATGAATGTTGGTGCTATGCCAGAGAGAGGAATTCTATTATTAATAGGTCCAGGCAAAAATGGCGGTGACGGACTAATAGCTGCAAACCAATTAACCAAATGGGGAGCAACACCTTTCGTATATCTCTTAAGAGAACGCAATACAGATGATCCAGACTGGAAAGAATTCCAAGAAAGTGAAATGCCTTATGCATTAGCGACAGAGGATACAGATTTAAAGCGTTTAGAATTTGTACTTAATGAAGCTGCACTAATCGTAGATGCCTTACTTGGTATCGGTGTAAATCTTGAAAGTAGACCTCTCGATAAACAGCTATCAGAGATCACAAAACGAGTGAATCAAACAAAAGAAAATATCGTAAAACCACATATACTTTCTCTCGACATCCCTACTGGAATCAATGCAGATAATGGTTATGCAGATCCTGCTGCAATTAAAGCTGATACCACTGTTACATTTGGGTATGCAAAAATGGGGTTATATTCTTACCCAGGGCGTGAAAATGCCGGAAGAATAATACCTGTTGATATAGGCCTCTCTAGTATTAAAAAAAGCACATTACCATACGAAGCATTAGAACTTAGTGAATTGAAAACATTTGTACCACAACGTCCTATCACTGCACATAAAGGAACTTTTGGAGTAGTCACAATTGTGGGAGGGTCTTCTCAATACCCTGGAGCTATTCGATTAGCAGCAGAAGCAGCAGCAAGATCAGGCGCAGGTTTAGTGCAAATTGCCGCACCAAACCATATCCAAACCCTCATAACAAATGGACTGCCAGATGTAATTCATCAGCCTTTACCAACTACTGAAAATACACTCGATGCTTCTGCTGCTATTACCGTCTTACAAGCACTTGATGAGAAAAAAACACGCGCACTTCTCATAGGCCCTGGGTTAGGTAAAACGGCTAATACAACGAAATTTGTCCATTCGATTATTTCCAGTTTAAGTGAGCGAAAATTTCTGAATGGCTTAATACTTGATGCAGACGCATTAAATACTCTCTCACAAATACAAGATTGGTCGACACCTTTACAGATACCCTTAATAATCACACCACATCCAGGCGAGATGTCCCGCTTAATGGGAATAGATATTGATTCTATTCAAAAAAACCGTCTAGAATCTGCACTGAACTATGCGAAGCATATTAACGGGATTGTAGTACTCAAGGGGGCAGGTACTATAGTTGCATCTCCGGATGGTAGAGCACGTATATCTGAATTCGCATCTCCAGTACTAGCAAAAGCAGGTACTGGAGATGTACTCGCTGGAGTTATTGCTGGACTGGTTGCACAAAATGTCGACAGCTTTGAAGCAGCTTCACTCGGTGTTTATTTGCATGCAGACATGGGAAGAAGGGTTGCGGAAAATTATGGGAATGCAGCTGGCATTGCACAAGATTTATTGAAAGTAATGCCTGCATCACGGAAAATGCTTGATGGAATAGAAGCATCAGCAATAGACACTTTTGGCACTAATACTTTATTACCAAATACAATTCAATCGCATCAACCTGGAGAACAATTCATGGAAGAATTGGCTCATAATTTAGATTAACTTGCTACACTCCACATAATTCATTAAACAGGAATCACTAAAAAATAATGAAAGAAGGCATTTTTGAATAATTGTCTCAACGAAAATTCAAAAACTGACCCCATTGTATTAGTCTTCCCTGGACAGGGCTCACAATCTCCTGGAATGGGTAGTTTAATTTATAAAAACTCAAAAAATGCTCGTCTTACATTTGAAGAAGCGAGTGATATAACCAATATAGATATGGCGAAAATATGTTTTGAAGGTACAGCGGAAGATTTGTCGGAAACTCGACTCACACAACCAGCAGTATTAACTGCATCAATTGCTTTCCTTCGGGCGATGAATGAAAAATTAGAAGAAAAAAATATTAGTATTAAACCTAAGTTATTAGGAGGTCATTCTTTAGGAATGTTTAGCTCTGCTGTTGCGGCTCAAACATTTTCATTTCAAGATGCATTGCTAATGATCCTTGATAGAGCGCGTTTAATGAGTGATTTCAATAAAAAACGTCCTGTTGGTATGTCGTCAATTTTAGGTCTTGATTTTGATAAGGTAAGTGGAATTTGTAATAAAGCCACTACATCAGAACTCAATAGAGTTGATATCGCTAACTTAAATCTTGATTCACAAATTGTAATCAGTGGTGATATTGATGCACTTACTAAAGCAATGGAATTAGCACGAGACCTTCATGCACGTGCTATCCAATTAAAAGTAAAAGTTTCTAGTCATACGCCCTTGCACTCAGAGCAATCAAAAGAATTTAAAAAACTTATCAAAGACGTTAATTTTTACAAACCATCTATTCCGATTATTTCTAATAGTACTTCAAATTTACTGACTTCAGCCCAGGAAATTAGACATGAATTTGAAAATCAACTTCATTCACCCGTGTACTGGACAGAAAATGTACAGCGCATGCTCCAAGAAGGAATTCAAACTGTTATAGAAGTAGGACCGGGGCATGTATTATCACGTATGGCAAAAAAAATCTCAGGTGAATTAATTGCAGTATCTCTTGATGATGCGCATGATGAACCTATACC
>CEQQ01029515.1_pt1 | contig 11461 bp, 10 predicted proteins | sample 531041 | NCBI WGS metagenome assembly CEQQ01 (sample SAMEA2621222, study PRJEB7988) | marine metagenome | biome: marine biome (ENVO:00000447); feature: deep chlorophyll maximum layer (ENVO:xxxxxxxx); material: "saline water (ENVO:00002010), including plankton (ENVO:xxxxxxxx)" | depth 150 m | reverse complement strand
TGGATGAGGGTTTATCTCAACTCCTGTGATGAGTTGCGATGTGCGCCCAATCGATTGGACTGGGTGTCAATCTGTCCATTCCATGCTGGCAAAGTAAGGATAGGCCTTCTTCGGGAGGTAGGTATGACGGAACGATCATACTCTCAACTCTAAGTGTAAGCAGCCTTGCTACAGCACCCTCAGGTAATGGATTATCTTCGACTAATCTGCATTTCATGACAACTACTGCCAATGGGTGAATTGGGCCATCACTGTCCAATAATTCCCATTCACTTCCCTCTATTGGCTTACTTGCAATGTCTACATCTGCTGCAGCTTTACTGGTTGGTGCAAGGAATTGCAGTTCGCATTCTTTGCTTTCTATGAGGTTAAGGTAGGTGTCCCTTTGCCGTCCTTCTCTATTTTGTGATAGCGACATAACAATTAGTGGAGGTGAATTTGATACGACTGAAATACTAGTCATCGGAGCAATGTTTTCTCTGTCTTCGCTTCTGGTTGAAACCATCGCTAGCGGTCTTGGTGATGCGGCTGCAGTTAGCCATTTGGCCCGAGTTAAATGATCCAATTCTTCCATGTCAAGTTCCATGTCAGCCGTAGGAGATTTCCTTTCGAACCAATGGTCAAGGTCACCCTTTTCTATCTCTTCTAGGGCGTACTGAGTGTAATTTCTGTATGCTTTCCATTCAGCGATTATTTCAGAATCATCGCCTCTTTCTTCCTTTCTCTTCATAGAAGAGTCAGCATATTCGATGCATCTTCTGAGGAATTCGCATACCGATTTTTTACTCACCTGACTCCCTCCTTGAATGGTACTCATCTAAAGTCATTAGAAATTTTGCAGGATTTCCTGCCCACACTTGATTGCTTGGTACATCGTTTGTTACTACAGAGCCGGCTCCTACAACACAACCTGATTCTAGGGTTACTCCAGCCACAACTGTGGCATTTGCTCCTATTACCACTTTGTCTTCGACCACAACCGGGGACCATTTGCCTCCAGAAGGAGGATGGCGGTCGTTTGTTAGTGTGGCATTTGGTCCGATGAATACCTCGCTTCCGATTACACAACCATCTGCTATGTATACGGAGCCTTGGATTTTGCAATTCTCTCCAATCTTCACATTTCTGCCAATATGAGATAATGCTCCAATGTTTGTTCTATTGCCAATCGATTCACTAGCAATCATACAAGGCTGCCATGCAATTGCGCCATGTGGCAACTCGACCTTACGGCCGTCAAGCTCACTCATCTATTCCCAACTCTCGCATTAGCATAGAAACATGGCCCTTGGCCTTTACATTGTAACGAGCGAAAGTTAAGTTTCCATCTTCGCCGATTACGAATGTTGATCTTGCACAACCCATGTATTCCTTGCCATAGTTCTTCTTCATTCTCCATGTGCCAAATGCTTCGTGAATAGATCCGTCCTCATCCATCAGCAATGGGAAGTTTAACTCTTGTTTGTCAATGAAATTCTCATGGCTTTTTACCGAATCTTTGGATACTCCAAATACGGTATATCCATGCGAGGAAAGTCTCGCCATATCGTCTCTGAAATCACATGCTTGTACAGTACATCCAGGTGTTGAATCTCTTGGATAAAAGTACAGAATCACCTTGTTTCCTGAAGATGTTATTTCTGTTAAATTATGACGCACGCCTTTGGAATCTAATGCATCAAATTGCGGAGATTTGCCACCGGCTTCGAGTGTTATTGGTTCTGCCATGTCACTTCCAGATAGTGATAGCAAATCAAGGCTTTCATTCCTAGTTTTTCTTACTAGGTGGGGCTATATGTGCTTTTTATGCAAATTGAATAATATTGCATTCAGTACGCATGAAAACGAGTACTGCTAGCGATTGTCTTATAATCCGCCCGGCACTTACAGAAGGTCATGGCAGCCGGGCGTATGTCGAGGAGATGTCGTAAATTCATGCGGCAGATTCACAAGGCGACCACCCGATATGGCTTGCAGGAAATCGCTTCCACCATCCAAAGCGACCTTGATCGCCGCTACCTCTCATACGAAGAGGCACTCAATTTGGGTAACATTCTCCAAGACAGAGCAGATACATTGCCTGGTGACGAAATTGTTTATGCGGTTTCTGACCGAGACTCTTATCGAAGAACTCTCGAGTTGTATCTCAAGGACGGAGTATTAACTCAGGCTGAACAACTTCTCCTGTGGGAAGAACGAAGGCGACTAGGTATTGGAGACATAGTTCACAATCAATTGATGGAACAACTGCTAACAGTTTGGACTCGCCAAGGTAAGTCGGTCCAGATTCATGCATTTAGAGGAGGTATGACCGATGTCCAGTCGTAAAGTTGCATTCTCAATGCTACTTTTACTCCTAGTCCAAGTGATAGTTCCAATCATTCCTGCTGATGCAACAACCGGTAGAACTTCGCCAGACTTCAATGTCTCAGTCCTGACTCTATCTTCTGGCGGCTCTATCGATGAAGCAGGCCAAATCAAGTTATCTCCTGGCGACCATATCATTCGCGTAGTCGTTTCGAATGATGGTCCAGCTGCAGGCTCTGCAGTTCTGAACATTGTTCATCAAGCATCTGCGTCTTCTGGAGAAACGCCTGTTACTTCCATCGACCTCGGTAGTATTGGTGCAGCATCATCTTCTAATCCGGTTCTGATTAACTGGACTGCAACATCGGGTGATGGCCAGACTCTCTTCGCAAGAATCGTATCTGCTGCGGACTCAGATAATTCAGACAACGAGCGTAGCATCGATTTCGATGTCACTATGTATCACAAAGGTACAGTATTGGGTCATAATGTTCCAGGACCAACGCCTGGTTTCACCGACCTAAGATTAGACCATTCAATTCATACGTATGAAGCAACGGTTAGAAATGACGGTGTCATGGATATTTCTGCTGTTTACGAATTGAATTTCACAGATGATTCAAACCCTAGCAATCAAGTTTCATATTGGTCCAATACTCTAATTTTGGAACCTGGCAGTTTGTTATATGCTTCTAGCGGTGCAACATTGTCAGTTTCATTTGACGCCTCAACTATGTTGGGTTCATGGACAATGGCGTCCAAGGTCCACTTCAATGGAACACTCTGGACTAACATGATTGTAGCAGATGTCATCACTGTTACATTTTCAGATTTCATAGTAGATCTATCAACTCCAGGCGATAGAGCGATTGAGCCCGGGGCAACAACTACGCTAACCTGGATAGTTTCCAATATCGGTAATACAGATACTCTGACAATTGAATTGGGCTCAGATTTGGGATGGCACGATAATGGCCAGAATGGAAACCTCATCAGCATAAACGGGGGAGAATCAACTTCAATCGTTGTCCCTGTCACGGTTCCTGCCAATGCTGTAAAACCTACTCTAGAAAATGTATATCTTAATCTGACTAGCAATTCAGCTAGCCCATACACTGCTAGAAGTGTTGCACACGTAATGGTCGGCGACCAGTATCAGGCCGAGGTCATTGCGCCAGCAGGACCAGTCACTGTAACGCCTGCACAAACTTCCTCACTGTTATTCACCATAGAAAATAGTGGCAATGTTCCGGCGGCATTTGATATCGCAACAGGTCTTTCAGCAGCAGCTGAAAACTGGCTAATCGAATCATCGGTCACTAGAACAGATGTAATTCCAGTTGGCGCAAATGTTTCTGTATCGATACAAGTAACGCCTGCTCCAATTTCTTCACCACTTGATTCCGGAGAGAGGAACGCTGCTGGAGACAGTTTGTACGCATGGCTGTCTGCAACCCCTGTCGAAGGCGGAATCCCGGCACTTAACTCAACCCAGTTGGTTATCAGAGCAGTTATTGCAGTAGACCCTGGTCCAGAAACCGACCAGATAATTCTCACTCCTCAGGACATTATTGATGCGAATGGTTCAGGCGGAATCGATAGGATTCTATCTCTTTCAGTAGAGGTACGCCATAACCTTGGAGGAACGGTTACTGGCGGAGTCGATGCCAATATTACTACTTCTGCTGCTTTATTCACTCCAGCAAATAGTGGTGGAAATAACGAAGCAGCACGGTGGATAACCAATGTAACTCCTAATTCTGTTTCTGGATTAGAAGTGGGCGAAATATTCCAATCTTGGTTGGCAATAGATGGTCCTGGGGATGAATTGCCATTAGCAGGTGAATTGGTAGTCCCGGTCACAGCAACACCAATTTTGACGGCTAGCCAACAAGCTAACGGCGTATTGGCGAGTAGCGTTACTAGGAATATTTCAATCATAGTTCCAAGCGTTATTGATGGTGAAATCATTACGGAAGGTCCTCTAGATGCCGATGTTGGAAATCTAACTAATTTCACGATTAAATTAGCCAACACAGGCAATGACCTTTCTTCTTACAGACTAGTTATCGAAGACGATCTTCCGGAACTTTGGTCTGCTAGCATTGAAACATCAAACACTAACAATCCATCTATTGTTTCCAATTTAACACCATCAATGGCCGACCATCCAATCACTGGCAATGCACATATTTCCAATGTGACTCTCAAAGTTACTACTGACCCTCAGGCTCCCGCAGATACCTTGCAACCATTAACTGTAAGAGTAGAAGATAGGGATACTGGAGAGATTCTATCTCTGAACACTTTATTGATTCGGGTTGAAGAATCTATCAATTTCGAACTTCAACCTACCAATCATACTGTGGATTTGTCACCTTATGAAACTCCGTTGACTCGCGTATACATCAACAATACAGGGAACGTTGCTACTACATTCTTGGTGTGGCTAGATAATTCACAATCTAATGATGTAGACTTCTCTTTAGAGTCAGCTACCGAAGTAGTAGTTGCTCCAGGATACTCGGACTCTGTGAAGATTAGACTTACTCCAGATACAGAGGCAAGCGCAGATGAATCGCACATGACCACTCTCTGGGTGGAAGCAATTGGCGGGATGAATAAGTCTGCTAGTATTGTAGCGAATATCTCGGCTGATCACCATCTTACAATCGAAGTACAGCCCCTAATCTCAGTTACTCCTGGTGTTAACGAAACAATAGATGTTTTATTCACAAATACGGGTAATTTGGAAGAATTCCTGAATGTTACAGCTGTTATTGAAGGTGGCTGGGAATCGAGTTGGGTCGAGAGCCAAATGGTTCTGCCTATCAACGGTAGCCTGCAAAACGATTTGACAGTCACAATTCCTGCATTAGGTGGCAACTTCTCCCTAGCAAATGGTGATACTCACAATGTCACCATTTCTCTGTACCACACAAATAATGGCGTATTTCTTTCTTCCAGAACAATTACGTTAGTAGTTGCTCCATTATTCCTAGTTGAGTTTGAAGACTGGCCTTCCGAGGTAAATTACCATCGTCAGTGGGTAAGGGATTGGAAAGTAACTGTAACCAATGTTGGGAACAAGGATGTCACAGCGGATTTGGAATATGAAGTCCTCAGGCCTGGTCTAGAAATCAACTCCCTGTCTTGGGAAGTCATTCAACCGGCGCCACCGTCGTTGATATTGCCTGTTGGACAATCTGTGGATTTAACATTCTCAGTAGAAGCCAAGGAATTCGAGCCAGACCTATACTTGGAGGCTCTACTGCGCCTTACATTGACTCCTAACGACTCAGACGTGAATGGTTCAGCAATTGCAGAAACAGCACTCAAAATGTCGAGATTATTCGCCTACAAGGATTACCAAATTAGCCTTCCACCTGAAGACAATTCCAATTTGACTGAGGAGATAATTTGGTCCCACATCCCAGGTCTTGCGGGAGAAACTCCTGTAGAGTATATGATCGAGTTGTGTGATGCACAAAGAAGAGTCAATCTCACCCAATTAGGGCTAAGTGAAGATGATTTCGAGTGGTCTTTCGCCATTGATTTGAACGGCGAAAATCAAGAATTGAACTTAAACAACAATTGCGATGGTAGCTCGCATTCTGTAATCTCTCTACCTTTGCGACCAGCATGGGAAACCAACAATCCGCTACTGATGATTGTTGATACTCCAAATCGGCCGAATATTTTGAAGAATGATGGTTATGATTTGACATTTAGGTTGTACCACCCTGGCGAACACAATGGTTTCACAGAATATACTGAAGAGACCTTTTCGTTTTACTTTACAACAAAGGCTTCTCTGAATATTTCCAAGTTCGAGTATGATGATGATTCGATGTCCGAAGGTTCTGTTTCCACCATTTCCGCAACCATTGGGAATGCAGGAACCTCAATAGCAATTGGTGTAATATCCACATTGAGTTGCGAAGGAGTTACAGTTTCCAATCCTGTTGTTGAACATGGATTGGTAACAGCAGGCGAATCTATTCCTGTTGTTTGGGAAGTCGAAAGCGACAACCTTGATTGGTGGGCGCAATCAACAGATGTTTCTTGTGAACTTCTACTCTCTGGAACCGCTTGGAATGGTACGCCACTCGACTCTAGGTCTGTAACACGTGAGACAACAGTCAGTTCGTGGTCACCAGGAGTTACAGTTTCATTCATAGCAGTGTTAGTATTGTTAGGAGCGTCTGTAGGGCTGCTAAGGCTGGTTGGTCAAAATGACAAATTCCGCCTTGCAGCGATCTACACCGGCGTCTTGGCCCTAGGATTCGCATTCCACTTGATGGACTTAATCTCAAGCGAATGGGGCGGTCCTGCAATTTTGCTCATTGCAGCGTTATGGGTTTGGATTATGACATGGAAGTCTACCGAAGAGTTCCAATTGATTCACGAAGATTATCAGCGTGCAAGAAAGGGCATCAGCACACTTTACAGTGACCACTTTGACGTATTGTCGAATTCTAAGCGCCAATTAGTAATCATTTTGGCGATGCCAATATTGGGTATGATCGGAGTTATCTTAGGATTCCCACCTCAGATAAATCCAGATTCAACAAATATGTTCTCTCTAATCGCATATTTGGCGATTGTAATAGTTGGAGTAACATTCCTAATTTGGAATGCTAACAGAATGTACGGTTCATTGTATGGTAGATTAACTGAAGTTGAAGTACAAGCAAGTCGAATCGAGAGAGACTTAGGTGACCCAGCACGATTACTCACTGAGTTGGCTAGCGATGGATTGGATATTAGTTCAATAATATCTCAGCCCAAATCAACGGTTGCTGCGCCCGGCAACGCATCATCCTCTGCCGTAATCGATTGGGACGAAGATGTAGGCCTATTGATGGAAGATGATCAATCGCCTCCGGAATCGATTACCTTAGAGTTAGAATCCGATGAAACTCCATCGGATGAAGGCACAGAGGAAGATGAACAGGCTGTAAGCGATATCGATGTTGAGGATTTATTTGAAGATGAGGAGGTGAGCAACGATGACTGAATCTGAAGAATATGATGTAGGAGTTTCTGATTTGGAAGATGCTCGTAGAGTCATTCGCGATTCACAGACAAGCGCAGATAGATTGATTCGCGCAAGTCGTGAACTAGAGCATATTGTCTATGGCGTGTCAAGGGAAGAATCCTCATTGGCAGCTACAGAGTTCGATATTATCGAAGCAAGAACCAGTCTTGAGCAACATCAGTTGATGCGTGCTAGCCGTTCAGTAAGGCGTGCAGAAAAAGCACTTTCTTCCTTAGAAGAAGATGTAGTTGACCTGCGAAGAAATATCGCAATGCTAAATCGATTGTTGAAAGAAAAGACTCTCACTGAAGCGGAACTTGAGATCATACTGCGCCGCTTACGGAATGCCACAGGAGCCGCTGAAGTCGGCGAAGTCGGTTATGCAGCCGAAGAAGTGGAACAATTGATTGGAGATTTAGTAGTAGATTCCGCTGTCGCTCTAAATCCGTTCTTGTTCAGAAATTTCTGGATGGGAGTAGATACTCGTTGGCCAGCAGGCGGAGAAACTGGAGTCATGATTGTCAGAATTTGCAATGATGGAACCCGTCCTATTCCTGAGATGAGGCTAGCGCCCCCGGTCCCAACTGATTGGCAATGCGTCCCCGAATCAATCGATTTGCCAATAATGCGACCCGGCGATGTAATTCTTGTCAGGTTTGAGGTCAAACCTGGACTGCGCTTTGGATTGGACGAAATTCCACTGTCTCGCAAATTAGCAATTCAAGCAGGGTATGAAGTAGAAGCAGGACAAGTAAATGTTACAATGCGCGTACAAAACCGTAGCATGGAAACAATTCGTGATTTGTTGCTTCAGCCTTGGATGCCTCCCGGGTACAAATCAGATACTATCCCTCTGGTAGAGAAACTCTCACCAGATGAAATCGGAGTGGTCACTATGCCACTCGTAATAGACATGGGCGACGGGGGTGAAACCGCCGCCTAATCATTTTCCACCCTGCGGCGGTTGAGCCAGTGGGGAGGATGTAGAGATACAAAAAAGAAAAAGAGGTGAAAACCAATGCAGAAAAGAAAAATGAATGAAGAAAGCAACGATTGGGGTTCAATCGGTATTGGTGCGATGATTGTTTTCATCGCTCTAATCCTGGTTGCCGCGGTCGCAAGTGCAGTTATCATCCAAACGGGTGAGAAGTTGCAGCAAAACGCACAACAGTCGGGAAGCGACACACAACAGGAAATTTCGGGTAAAATCTCGATTATTACTGTCTGGGTCGGTGCCCAAAACGCGAACAATGAAGAGATCACTATGGTCTTTGAACTAGCACCTGGCTCTGAGCCAATTGCAGATACTGCAGTCCACTGGGCTGTAATTTGTGATGATGGTGCTGGTACTCCTTCAGTAGTCGATGGCGATTTGTCAACAGCAACAGAACTAGACGGTGCAACAGCAGTAGCACAATTTGACCCAGGATCGACCTACATGATCGACCTGATTGTCGGTGGTGCAAACGGTGGCGGCTCAGATTGTCCACCTACGCTAAATGAAGAGCACTCTATGGTAATCTCCGCAAATGGTGGAGGTTCAACCTATGAGACACTGTTCTATCAAAGCACAACACAAGGAGACCAAGTTGTTTGAGGTGATTATGATGAAGAATAATAACGAAATTAAGAATGATGAAATCGGTTCTATTGGTATCGGTGCAATGATTGTATTCATTGCTCTAATCCTGGTGGCAGCAGTGGCATCCGCTGTTATCATCCAAACCGGTGAGAAATTACAGCAAAACGCACAACAGACAGGTTCTGATACTCAGCAAGAAATCTCTGGAAAGATTTCTGTTAACTCAATATTTGTCTATGACGATTCAGCATCTTACCTAGTCTACTTCGAAACCGCTCCAGGTTCCGAAGTTCTAGATGAGTCTACAACAGATTACCAGATGACCTGTGAAACTGCAGGTGGAGCATACCAGTATGTTTCAGGAACCTTCGCAGCAGCTACAGAAGTCGATGATGTAGGCGGTGCTGCAGTAGCAAATAATCTACTGCCAGGTGTAACATATGCGCTCGTTATGAACGCAGCACCAGGCGATGATTGCTCTGCAACATCTGTTGGAATTAACGCAGAAGTCACACTTTGGATACACGTCGAAGGTGGCGGCTCAACTTATGAGACGCTATACATCTCCGATACTACCAGAGGATCGATAGTTATCTGATTCGAACTGAACCCCAAAATTGCTCTTCGGAGCATTGGGGTTCAATGAGAATTAGGAGGTACTGATATGGCATGGCCATTCGGTAGCAGTGAAAAGTCTGGGGAAGTCCCTAGCGACCTCTCGGAGGAGCGCTTGCGCGTTATGTCAAACATAGCGATCGAGCAAGTTCCTATGCCTGAACAAGGCGAATTAACCGAAGAGGATGCTTGGACAATTTCTCCCGGACCTACAAGGGCTAAGCTCAACAGTTCTGGATCAATTCCAGTTGCAGCAACTGCTCCAGCACAAACTCAAGCGAACGTCGATACATCAGGTCTAGAGCGAATGATTTCCACTCGCATAGATTTGGTTGAAGATATTCTCAATAGAGTTGAGAATAGACTTGAGGACGGTGTTGTGGCTAGCGCTGACGGCACAGGTTCAGAAGGTAGTGCATCTGGTGAAGTCGAACTTGGAGAAGGCGATACAATCGTCACAGCTTCAGGCGAGGTCATTACAGCATCGGGAACAGAACGCCTGAAGTCTGATGATGCAGCACCTTTGTTGGAATTGTATGAGGCTCAAGCCTTAGCATCTAACCCATTCCTAATCGCTCCGGCGCACTTAGGAGATGGTGCAGATGGAACAGTCGGTGCGCCGACTGTAGCAGCATTATTGCTTGACAATCTGTCTGGCATGGCAGCAGTCTCCTTCACTCAGAAGGCGATGAATTCTGGCATGCTAACTGCAGATGAAGGAAAGCATGTATTGGCAATTGTTCAGATGGCCGCTCCTGGTGATACAGAGAGCGCATTGGAAGACCATTTGCCACACAGAGAGTTGCTAACATTCTCTGCCCTAATCTCCAATTGGAGAAGGGCGAGAGCACTCAGGGGTGAAGAGTGAATGGGTAGCGTAGCAGTTGGAGCGATGGTGGTTGGAACATCATTGCTGGTAGTTTTCGCATTAGCGATGGCTACTCTTGAAGCGCAGGTGGATGATTCCATTGCGCAAATCGAGGCATCTGCTGAACCCATTTCACAATTTACTATTGAGAACGCCAATAACGTTGAGGGAGCAGTGGTGTCATTCACAATAAATAACGGTGGAACCGGCTATTCAGCCGGCCAAGTCGAAGTGAATGGCAGCGCAGGCTCCTTCCTCGCGGACCTTGTGATCTCCGGGGGTACAGTTACAGGATTGAATATTCTTGACCACGGATCATCGTATCTCTACGCCTCCTCGTACTTTTTGGAGGTCACAGGTCCTAACACTGGTTCGAACCTAAACATTTCAGCCACACTAGGAAATCTAGTTTACCTGAATGTTACCAATGATGGTAGCACAGATTTAGCAACTGATTTTTCATGGTTGTTTTCTGATGGAAGTTCGCCGATAAATCTCTCAGATGGGCATGATGGATATCAACCAACCATCATTTTCCCAGGGGAGACTTTCCAATTCTACTACGATAGCGGGACTCAAGCAACAGTTTCTCGTCTTGCTATTACCATAGATGGCCAAACCAAGGCTACAAGTGTTCTGTGAGGTATTTCTATGGCAGACGGCGGCGCAAGTTCAATGATTTTGCTTGTCACATCTCTATTGATTAGTGGAGCTGCCTCGGTTGTTCTCCTAGAATCATGGGGAGATCTTGCAGCAGCCAACGGCACCAATGCCAAGGGTAAAGTGGCTAATTCTGAAACCGATGTTTCCTTTAGTGGAGACAGAGGCGATGTGCTGTTAGATAATTCAGGTGCGAATCAAGAAATAACTCTGTATTTCCAAAATACTGGTTCTCGCACTTTAGACAAGAGTTCATTCTCGATATTTGTTGATGGTGTCGCTGCTAGTACTGTCGGTGCTACAACGCTATACCCTGCTAATGGGGTATGGGCTACTGAATATGTGATTGAAGTGACGGTTAGCGACGCCAGTTTCAGTTATGCTGACA
>CEQQ01024110.1_pt1 | contig 11545 bp, 9 predicted proteins | sample 531041 | NCBI WGS metagenome assembly CEQQ01 (sample SAMEA2621222, study PRJEB7988) | marine metagenome | biome: marine biome (ENVO:00000447); feature: deep chlorophyll maximum layer (ENVO:xxxxxxxx); material: "saline water (ENVO:00002010), including plankton (ENVO:xxxxxxxx)" | depth 150 m | reverse complement strand
TGGTGGAATCAGGACTAGCTGTGAATTTTTTGCGAACAGTCCTTTCCGACCAAGAAATTACTTGGAGTATTACTGAGGGGAGGAGGCCTCAAATTCACCACTCTGGGCCAGTTAATTTTGAGAATAAGCAACAACGAATGCTCGTACAGGCCACTGGGCGAATTGTAAAATTGGTTCATTCTGACTTGTCAATGGATACAATTTCTCATATTGTAGAGGCCTCTAGAGAGTATGGATTTGGAAAATTGACCCTACGGGTCGCACTCGAGCCACAACTTCAACCACGGCTTCAAGGAAGCCTAGATAGGCAACTTTCTTCGAAGGGGGGAGCGCACGCTGGATTTGTTGCAAAACAACCCCACGATTCGATGCTACTTTTGTGCCTCGAAACGCAATAGGCTTTTAGCACCACGAACAGAGGGTGAGAAAATAGCGAATCTGTGGCGCAGTCTCGCGAATGATGAATCGCGGTCTTGATATAGGGGAGGTTTGTCGCAAAGTCGCTCGACATCATGTTGTACGCGTTAATCAGGTGAACTGTAATGGCTAATGAACAAGAATTGGGAGACGACTTCTCCTACATGCTTCGAATGGCAGATACTGATATTGACGGTCTTAAGCCACTGAGAACAGCTCTAACTGCTGTCCGCGGTGTAGGAGACCGTACTGCAGCAAATATCTGTAGAACAACAGGATTCGACCCTGGTATGAAGGCTGGACACCTTGATACCGCTCAGCAGGAGGCCCTGCGTGAAGCGATTGAGAACTACGCTCAAAACGTCCCTCTTTGGATGCTGAACCGTCAGCGCGACCTAGAATCTGGAGATGAACTACATCTTTCCGGACAAGATCTCAAACTCACCCACGAAGACGACATCTCTCGTCTTCGTTCAATCAAGTGTTACCGTGGAGTACGCCATGCTGGCGGACACAAGGTACGTGGACAGCGTGGACGTTCAAACGGCCGTTTCGGTCTAACTCTTGGAGTACAGCGCAAGAAGTGATAGGAGGAATTAGACATGGGACATCCAAAATTTGCTCGACCTAAGTACGACACTCCTCCTCATCCTTGGAAGGCTGACAGAATCGAAGAAGAACACGCAATCAAGGCAAATCACGGTCTAAAGAACATGACCGAGATTTGGAAATCAAAGTCTGCTCTGCGCCGTATTCGTGGCCAAGCGATGAAGTTGATTGGTCGTGTAGATACTTCCGAAGGACACTACTCTCGTGAAAAGGATGCACTTCTCGCATCTCTAAACCGCAAGGGATTAATCGCTAGCGATGCAATTCTGGACGACATCTTGTCGCTTACTGCTGAGGACATCCTCAATCGTCGTCTGCAGGCTCAAGTCTACTACAAGGGTCTAGCATGCTCCATGAAGCAAGCAAGACAACTTGTAACCCATGGACAAATTTGCATTGGAGACCAAAAGGTCACCATCCCATCTTATCCAGTCACTAGAGACGAAGAAGAACTAATTCGCTACCACCCACGCTCTAACCTAAACGACGAGAACCACGTAATTCGTCAAACAATCTTAGGAGTTCGTGAATCTGCAGAGTATGCAGAAGAAGAAGTAGATCCTGAATTCTCACAATCCGAAGCATCCGATGTTAATGAATCAGCAGAAGAAGCTCCTAAGGCAGAAGACACAGTTGACGGAGGCGGTGAATGATGCGTAAGGCAATCATCAACATTTTTTCCAGTTACAACAATGTGCTACTTACTGCTACTGACTTGACTGGTGCAGAAACCATAGCGACATGCTCCGGTGGACAAGTTGTCAAGTCATCCAAGGATTCTGGTGGCCAATTCGCTGCAACCCGTGCAGCTGAGAGAATGGCTGACCAACTAAAGGAGAAGGAATTCACTCAGGTTATTGTCAAGTACCGTGGCCCTGGTGGAAACAAGTCAAACAATACAGGTCCAGGAGCACAGGCTGCAATCCGTGCTCTAACTCGTGCTGGAGTAACAGTCACTCGTATCGAGGACGTAACTCCAATCGCTCACGATGGAACGAAGAAGAAGGGTGGCCGCCGTGGCCGCCGTGTCTGATATTTGAGGTGTTGAAAATGAAGGCGGAAGTTGTAGAGGGTTGGCCAAAAGACAACAAGATTAGAATCATTCTTTCTGATACAAATGCTGCACAGGTGAACAGTCTTCGCCGTGCAATTCTAGCAGATGTTCCGAAGATGGCTATCACCAAGGTCCGTTTCGAGCAAGGTGTTACACAAGATGACCAAGGAGAGATTATTGAATCAGTCAATGTTTTGCCTGATGAGGTTCTTGCTCACCGCCTTGCTATGGTTCCAGTTCCAACATTCTTAGAGGAATTTGTATTCCCTCAAGACGATCCAAACAATGAGAACCTACCTGAAGACCAGTGGGGTTCTCCTTTGTCTCAAATCATCTACCATCTTTCAATCAGAGGACCTCCTTCAGATTCAGAAGATGAATTCAAGACAGTTTATGCTGGCGACCTAAATGTGCTTGGTGAAACCAAGTTACAAATCAAGGATGAACACAAGCGTATTCCATTGACCATCCTTTCCAAGGGCCAATATCTAGAGTTGTACGCTTACGCAACACTAGGCCGTGGAAAAGATCACGCAAAGTGGTGCCCTGCATCAGCAGTAACTTTCCAGCCAAGACAGAAAGCAACACTTGCAAAACCAAAGAAGGCAAATGTACTATTCAATCTTGACCTAACATCAAAATCAGGTCGTAAGATCAATTCAAAGATGTTCACAAACAAGGAATGCACAGATGTTGATGCAGTTCTTGATTTAGAGAGAGCACTCCATCAGGTTGGTTATGGAACAGGACGTGATGAGGCATTCGATAATGCGATTGTCATGGAAGATATTGAAGGAGAATATGTATTCTCATTCGAATCCGATGGTTCACTACCTTCTGAAGAAATATTCAACAGAGCTTGCGCTGAATTAGTCTCTCGTTTCGAGAAGATTACCGGTGAAGTCGATACAGCACTTGCTTGAATCGGTTACGAGTAATGCCATTTTGGCGAATTATCATGACCTATGTAGTGTAGCGTAAGCCCGATGAGTGAGGTCACGGTTCAAGTCGGAGGTCATGTGACACTGCTATTTTCCATTCACTCTAAACCACTTCTCGCTAGAAATCAAGGGTCTAAAGGAGCGGGACTTTGTCTAGAAGACGGTGTTTTGTCAACAGTCAAAATTCTACCAAAAGGTCCTGATAAAATTACAGTAACTTCAATGGACGGAAGTTCGATTGAAGAAGGAGAACAATTGTACCTTGAAATCTTGAATTCATTTCGAGAAGTTTTCAATATTGAATCATCAGTAAGTATCGATGTGCAATTAGAACTCCCAGTTTCACAAGGATTTGGTATGTCAGCAGCAGGATTGCTAGCCACTAGTCTTGCCCTTGGAGAAGTGTTTGATTGCGGAGATGAAGGCCAACTTGCTAGACTAGCACACAGAATTGAAAGGAAATTTTCAGGAGGCCTTGGAGATATTCTTGGGCTCTGGGCTGGGGGTTGTGAATTACGAGTAACCCCTGGTAGCCCTCCATTTCCAGGCAAAGCATACGGTTTTGATGTAGGGTGCCCAGCAATTTTGGTTTGGGACCCAGAAGGACAAAAGCACACATCGAATTACATCGATGATCCCGACTGGGAAAGAAAAATTACGGCAGCAGGGGAAGCTGCAGTTGAACGATTAAAGAGGCACGATTGGAATCCTGATGCTTGGAATATTTTACTTGAAGAGGCAGACCGTTTTGCATTAGAATCCGGCTTATTAGATGAAAACGCAAGAGCAAATCTATTCAGCACCATCATCGACAACTCAGATGAAACAATGAGTTGTCATTTGTGCATGTTGGGAACATCATTAATCGTAGTACCAAGGGATTTGAAAGTAGAATTCGATACTAGTGCCTTAGCCCAAAAACTTCGAGCGCTCGGTTTAGGAGTAAGAGAAACTACTCTTCAGTAGGATTATTCAACGGTTCCAAATTTAGAGGCCCACAGTCCAGTAAGACTGTTCCTGGAATGTATACATTGTCGCAGAAACCATGCCTGAAAACCAATGCACCTTGGCCCCATGAGTCAACATAACGGCTTGCCTGCTTGACGGTTTTCTTTCTTTGAAAATTCACATCAGCACCATAGAAATGCTTAGCATCTATCCACGCAACAGGCTCTCCGTTGATTTCTACATGGTCTAAGAACAACAGGTCGGGCGTATTTACCGGCCTTCCATGTTCCTTCATTTGCTCTTTGACCATCTCTCCCTGTCTTCTCAGCCTTACACCTTGTTCTTCAAACCAATCAGCAAGAATATCTTCGAACAGATCTGCTCGAACGTGGGTCTCTGATTGGTCGACATTGCTCACTCTATCTGCGGCTTCAGCAGCTTTGAACTCATTTCTCTCCCTTTCTTTGAACTTTGAAGGAGCACGCAATGTCTCCTTTATCCTAGATTTCGACCATCCCATTTCTTTGAGGACAACTCGAAATACATTCATTGGGGGGAAATCAAATTTTTTGGATAAGTCAACGATACTAACGCCTTCCCTATACAATCTCATAATCGCCTTACCTCTTGCCTGAAGCCGCCCGTGAGAGTAGACGGTTTTTTGCTGCAGTAACGCACTTCTTAGTGACAAGGCTTGGTCTAAGGTCATGTCTAAGTCATCGACCATCCTTCCAATTTCTGCAACTCTTTCATCGGGAAGCCATCCGAATTCACCTCTACGAACTACCTTTGCGGCTAGCGTAGATTCTGTTTTTAGAGCAACAGGATTATTTTCCCAATCAAATGAAAAATGCCTGGGCTCCTCAAAGTCTTCAGGAATTCCAATGGGTAATGGAGTTTGGGAAAATCGATTATTCGCAGTATTTTTGGCAGCAGAATCGAATTCTATATGTCTTTCAACTAGCAAATGTTTGGCAGTACCGCCATGTCGTTTTGCCTTCTTAGGTTTCTTACCTCGGCGGTTATTTTTCTTTGAGCCGCCCCCTGCCATATTACCGTCTGGGTGCCCCCGTTCCATAGATACACCGGTCATTTGATGTTAGATAAATCCGAGATAAATTGCTCACCCTGTTTTTTCATAAACGCATTAATTTGCTTAGAGAACATTGCTAGAATAATTGAAACTTCGCAACTAGCATGCACTTCAATCCCTCCATCTTCTTGATACAGGAAGGTTATACAAATTTGTAAATTTTTCAATCCTTTTGCTATGGGGCGCTCGTTTCGACTTTGACCTTCTCCCAACAATTCAATTTCACAGAAACCGTCACCTTCACGGATCGAATTAACTAGCCATTTAGTTTCGATTAAACTGCCTTTGATAACTTGGAAAATCGCAAGATGATCGCCTTCATCTATTGTTTCTGGCTTTGTTGCCAACATACTTTTGGCATTACTATTCCAATCTGGCCATTTGCTGGGATTCCTAAACGCATCCAATCCTTTCTTGACTTGTTCAGGAGGCATCTGCTCTCTTACTGTGTGAGAGAAAACTCTGCCCATGTATAGCCCAAGTTGTAATGCAGCATTGATGTTGTGGGCAACCATGCCATTAATTCAAGTGAGAGGAGTAGATGGGGGTATATGCGACGACTGTTGGCACTTGCCGTTGTTTTAGTGATGGTTCTACCTCTTGTTTCAGTAGCAGATGAAACCCAAGGCCCTCTGGGATGGGCTCTATCTGGAGGGGGTTTTGAGGATGAAATTCTAGCAGGCCATGTTGTATTAGATGATGAGAGCATTGTAGTTGCCGGCTCTTTCACATCAGCAGCCATGTTTGGAGACATAGGCCTTGGAGCTGAGGGAATGTCTGGCGATACAGACATGTTTGTTGCAGTAATGAACTCAACAGGAAATTGGACAGCTGCATACAGTTACGGTAGTGATGGCGCTGATGGAATCGACGCAATCGCTCTACACACATCTGGCGATTTGATTCTAGTCGGTCATTTCTGTCTAGGTACCGCAGGCGAATATTGCGCAATGAATATGTCTTCTTTCACTCTAAACAAAAGTCAAGATAATGAAGAAGGAGATGCCTTTGTAGGCCGATTTGCAATAACTGGAAACTCTCTCACTCCAATTTGGATAAGGACTATTTCCAATCAGGATGATCTAACTGGATTCGATGTAGAAATTGGTCCGAACGGTGGGATTTCAGTAGGAATCTTCCACAAAGGCTTCTTGTCCGTAGATGGCGAATTTTTACCTGGAGCCCAAGGAACTAGTCTTGCTTTGCTTCACTACGATGAGAACGGACAAATACTGTGGGTCAACGGTATTACTAGTCAAGACGGGATTGAGTCCTTTGGAGGTATGTGCTATTCATTGGATGGTTACCTCCATGTAGTTGGCACATATGTTGGGTCAATTATGTTCGTAGAGCGAACAGATTCACAAGGCGAGGCAGATATTTTTACAGCACAAATTGATGGTAACGGTAATTTCACTTGGACCTCATTCGCAGGCGGCACTGGAGAAGAATGGGCTAATGATTGCGCAGTAGACAGTTCTGGAACAGTGCATGTTGTTGGACAATTGGAAGGAACAGCACAATTTGGCGTCATCAATGCTACTTCAAATGGCTGGAGAGACATGTTCCATGCAACCATTTCTTCAAATGGAATCTGGACCAATGTCAATAATGCTGGCGGAGGTGGCTGGGAAATAATCGAAACACTAGTTATCGATTCCAAGGACAATATCATAGTTACAGGAACTTACACCTCAACCTTTACTCTAGGTGTAGACCAACTGACGGACAAAGACTCTAACGGAGAGAAGAGAGATGTATTCGTAGCACAAATAGACCCCTCAAATGAATGGGTTTGGGCAGTTTCTGCTGGAGGAACCGGGGACGATATAGCCACTTCAATCCAATTCGGCTTCGACGAATCACCAATCATTGGAATGACAATACAAAATACAGCCACATTGGGTAACTTCACAGTTTCTTCAGCAGGATATAGCGATGTAGCATTTTGGAATTATGCTAGAGATCACGATTCCGATGGCCTTACCGATGGTTCAGATAACTGTCCAAGAGTTGCCAACCCCGAACAAACGGATACTGATGGTGACTTGTATGGCGATGCTTGTGACGATGATGATGATGGAGACGCAATCGGAGACGATTGGGACGATTGTTCACCTGGAGAAACTGGATGGGTTTCTGCGCCAAACACCGACCATGATAGCGATGGTTGCAGAGATGCTACAGAAGATTTCGATGATGATGAAGATGGGATTTTAGACCATTATGACCAATGTCCAGAAGGGCCGGTAGGTTGGACTTCCACCATTGAGAATGACGAGGATCAAAATGGATGTGAGGATGTCGATAGTGACGGAGACGGCTTTGTCGATCAATTAGACAAGTGCCCGGAAATTTATGATGACCAAGCAGATTTAGACGGTGATGGAATCGGAGATGCTTGTGAAAATGACACAGACGGAGACGGAATCCTCGATCAATTCGATAATTGCCCATACGATTCATTCAGTTGGGTTAGCGAGCATGATATCGACCATGACCAAGATGGTTGTAGAGATGCTGACAGGGATGCAGATGATGATGGAGATGGCGTATTAGATCTTTCAGACGATTGTGCTGTAGGCGAAATAAATTGGAATGCATCATTTGATCATGATGGCGATGGTTGCCACGACGATTACGAAGATTCAGATGATGACGCTGATGGAGTTTTTGATTCTCAAGACTCTTGTCCACGTGGATATGTTGGACAGGCTGGTGTCGGAATGGACTTAGATCAAGACGGATGTGTTGATTCAATGGAAGATGATGACGACGATAATGACGGAGTTGCCGATGCTGAGGACCAGTGCCGATTTACGCCTCAGGGAATGGAAGTAGATTCCGAAGGGTGCTCCGGTGTTCAACTAGACGATGATGGAGATGGCGTGCACAATCTCAACGATCTTTGCCCTTCAACCCCTGCTGGTGAAATAGTATCTTCAACAGGTTGTACTGTGGAAATTCAGGAAGAAACCAAAAGTAATACTGAAGAAGACGAAGAATCCTTTTCACTGATTACTATTTTATTCATTGTTGCAGGAATATTGGTTGCTGTAGCAGCTTATGTTACATTCAAACCTCAGCCACCGCTACCGCCTAAACCAGTACCAAAAGTTGGCGAAGAGGCAACATCAACTGTAAACGATGGAAGGGGCCAAGGGGATGGCGGAACTGCTTCTGCCGACATCGGTGATACCGGCCTCGATATCGATGCTAGTAAGCCCGAGGTCGCTACAGATGAAGTCTGAAGCAGCAGTTAGAATCGCTGCTTCATCCAAAGTTCCACTGATCATCGCCTTTTCATCATCTGACCACTTGAAGATTTGAGGAAGCATTCTCTTACCCCAGAATCCCATTATTTCGCCACGCATCTCGTCTTGAACGAATGGCAAAGTAGACAAAACCCCTGAGAAGGTTTTGACATTTTCACCAGAGTTTAGATGTTCAATTGCCGCTTGAGCAAGTTCTCTCTTCCACGGCCTAGAAATGTGCACAGTAGCATGACTTGGCTCACCTCCAATGTGTTTGACAGCAATTTTTGCCACCTTTCTTGCTTGTTCGAGGAATGCTCGAAGATAGGCCTCGGCTTCTAATGAAGCCAACTCTTCTTTACTTAGTGAACCGGGCAAATCGAAAGTTCTTCCAGCCATCAAATCACTGTTGCCTTGCATTTTCCACCAATCCTCTGCCATGTGAGGCGTTGCAATAGAAATCATATGGCTCCAAGTTTCGAGAATTTCCCGCCCTACCTCTGGATTTCCTCCTCCTCGACGACGATACCAATTCAAATCTTTAACCAAATCAAAGTGGCTTGCATCCACTGCTCCACGCAGATCATATCTGTCCATTGCGTCTTGCCACTGCAAGCATCTTTGTTTGAGCCGAGCCTTCATCCACAGGTCAATTTCACTCGCTTTTCCGTCCCATGCCAAGATGTTGGAAGGTATGCCGTACAACTGAACCATTTGCCGATAATTTGCTTCTAATGCCGTGTCAGACCAATCCATGCCTGCAGTTGGATTTGCGGCGAACAGAATAAACAGCCTAACGGTATCTGCGCCATATTTCTCTATCATTTCTTCTGGCGAAACAGTGTTTCCTAGACTCTTACTCATCTTCGCACTCCTTTCAGTTAAGATGAAATTACATTGAGGGCATTTTTGACCGGCATGAGCAACTGACAATGTAATTCCACAAGGTTCACACCATGGGGCTGCTTTATTCACCATACCTTGGCATAACAGCTCTTCAAATGGCTCGTCAATGTTGTGTAATCCAATGTCTCGTAGTGCCTTTGTCCAAAACCTAGCATAAATCAGATGCATTTGAGCATGCTCAATTCCACCGCAATAGAAATCTACATTCATCCAATGATTTGCAATTTTTGGGTCGAAGCATGTCTCATTTTGCATAGCATCTGTGTATCGTAAGAAGTACCAAGATGAGTCTACGAATGTATCCATTGTATCTGTCTCTCTCCTTGCAGGCTCGCCACACTTAGGACATATGACATTACAGAAAGATTCACTCGATTCTAACGGATTCCCTTTACCATCAAAAACAACGTCTCGAGGTAGTTCAACAGGTAGTTGGTCTTCAGGGACAGGGACCACTCCACAAGAATCACAATGAATAATTGGAATTGGAGTGCCCCAGTATCTCTGTCTACTGATTAACCAAGGCCTAATTTTCCAATTGATTGTACTATTGCCTGCACCTATGTTCTCTAATGCTTGACACACTGCGGACTTTGCATCATCGCCATAAAGGCCATCGAATCCATCCATTCCAGAATTAACCATCCAACCCAAATCGCATTCAGCCTCTTCTAATTCAGAGTCAGCCGAATCATCCTCTGTCATAACCAGTACACGCTTTATTGGAATGTCATACTTCTTTGCGAAATCAAAATCTCTCTCATCATGCCCAGGTACTGCCATAACTGCACCGGTACCATATGATGCGATTACGAAATTACCAACCCATATCGGGACCTTTTCTCCAGAAAGAGGATGGATCGCAAACGCTCCAGTAGGGACTCCCTTCTTCTTGCCCATGTTTTTGATTCGGTCGAATTCACTCATCACGATTATTTCATTGTGAAGAGCCTTCCAATCTGCCTCATATTGGGTGCCAGCAACCAGTTTCTCAGCTAGTTCATGTTCAGGAGCCAAAGTGACAAACGTCACGCCAAATAGTGTGTCTGGCCTAGTAGTAAAAACACGAATAGTTTCATCCATGCCTTCAACAGCAAATTCGATTTCGGCACCTTCAGATTTACCAATCCAATCTTGTTGTAACGCCTTTACATTTTCAGGGAAACTAATGGTTTCTAAACCATCGAGTAACTCTTGCGCATATTTAGTAATGTCAAGGAACCACTGGCTCATTCCCTTCTGAATAACCGGGGCATTACATCTCCAGCATCTGCCCGCTTTTACTTGTTCATTTGCAAGAACAGTGCTGCACGGTTCACACCAGTTTACGGGTGCGAATTCTTGGTAAGCCAGACCTTTTTCTAAGAATTTCAGGAAGAACCACTGATTCCATCGATAATATTGAGGATCGTGGCTCTTGACCAGTCTTCTCCAATCATACGAGAAACCCATACGCTTGATTTGTTCAGTAATCGAAGCCATGTTTCTTTCTGTGATGTCATGAGGGTGCCCTCCTTCTTCGATTGCTGCGTTTTCAGCTGGCATTCCAAAGGAATCGAATCCCATTGGGTATAGGACATCGAACCCCATCAATCTCTTATATCGAGCAACTGCGTCTCCAATTGAATAATTCCGCACGTGTCCCATGTGCATTTTCCCAGAAGGGTAAGGGTACATCTCAAGGCAGTAGAACGTCGGGTTGTTCTCATTGTATTCCACATTAAAAATGCCAGAATCTTCCCATGCCTTTTGCCAGGATTCTTCTGTATTTTGTGGAATATAATCCGACATCAAAACACCTCTTCGCCCCTACGGGGCGAGTAGTCGACATATGTAATGGCCTTGAAACCATCTACAGAATCATAGTTCAGTAGTCTCAAGTAAGAACACAGCTTCTCTAGTCAAGCAGTATCTGTTTCGAACTCCACTCTTCTTTTTCTCGACCAATCCGAACTTTTGGAGGGTTCGAAGATGGTGGCTGACCAACTGTTGAGATCTCTCTAAGCGATGTGCTAATTCGGCCTGTGTAGGGAATTTATTCATTTGTCCATCATCATCTAACAACCGCAGAATCTTCCCCTGCAAACTGTTAGGGTCTGGGGAAAGAGGAGGTAATGGTAAATCCTCGTCCAATATTCCAGGGTGTAAATTTGAGGTAAAAGGATAGAATCGTACCAAGCGACCATCGGCTCTTCTCCAAATTCTATCTTCGTCTTCCAGAATCTTCAGATGGTGAGTAATTTGTCCGTTTGACATTTCTAGAGCTGCCATTAATGCACGGAAATGGCAACCCGGATTAGCCGTTAGATAACCCATCAAACGT
>CEQQ01034954.1_pt1 | contig 11568 bp, 10 predicted proteins | sample 531041 | NCBI WGS metagenome assembly CEQQ01 (sample SAMEA2621222, study PRJEB7988) | marine metagenome | biome: marine biome (ENVO:00000447); feature: deep chlorophyll maximum layer (ENVO:xxxxxxxx); material: "saline water (ENVO:00002010), including plankton (ENVO:xxxxxxxx)" | depth 150 m | reverse complement strand
TTTGCAGTAAGGGGTCCCAGCGCACCAGGGTACACTGGGACGTCAATACCAAGCAGTTGGCAGGTAACCAACGCATTTCGAGTCGTTCGTTCAATAGATACGTTCCCGCTAACCACCGTCACGCCAATGAGATTGGTCTTCACTCCAGCTAGTAGAAGGGCAATGGCATCATCGTGACCAGGATCACAATCTAGTAGGATCGTTGGGTGGTTCACAAGTTCAGAATACCGTAAGGTCGGCGAGCTAGGGCTCTAAGTAGCAATTATTCTAATTGGTAGTTCCTCCTTGTTGTAATCCGACCTCAGATTCCAGTTCTAGGAGAGCCTCTTCAAGCTTGTCGTCAGGCAACATGACCATTGTGGCGACGGCTTGATCACCTTCGTCAAGGCGCATGATTGTTACACCTTGTGAAGAGCGACCATAATTACTGACCTCGCTGACTCGTGTCCTTATAAGGACACCTCCTTCAGAAAGGACGAATAGCTCTTCTTCGCCGGTGACTTGGCCGAGGCTAACTAAGGAACCTGTCCGCTCCGTGACCTTCATAGTTATTACACCCATGCCGCCTCTGTTCTGGACTGGGTATTCTCCTAGCAAAGTTCGTTTACCAAAACCGGCTTCAGAAACAGTTAAAAGCTCTGCCTCAGTCTTTGCTTCTTCAGGAATGACGACCAGGCTAACAACATAATCATCTTTACGGAGCCGAATTCCGATAACGCCTTGGGTCGCCCGACCTGTTTCCCTAACTTGCCCTTCTTCAAAACGGATTGATCTTCCCTCCCTAGTAGCTAAGACTACGTCAGCGTTACCGTTACTGATACTGACGGACACAAGCTCGTCGCTAGCTACCAGATTAATAGCGATTAATCCAGCCGCGTTAATATTGGCGTAATCACGGATTGCAGTTCGCTTGATGATTCCTTGTCGCGTCGAAAATAGGAAGTAGCCATCAACGTCGAATGACTTAAGGGAAAGCACTGTTTCCACTTGCTCTTCTCCCTCTAAAGGGAGAAGGTTTCTGAGATGGTTTCCCCGGGCATTTCGCTCAGCTTCAGGTAGGTCGTATATCTTCTCTCGGTATACTCGACCCCGATCAGTAAAGAAAAGGAGGTAATCGTGTGTACTTCCTACCAGTAGAAGCGAATTAATATCATCTTCTTTCTGCCGTTGGCTACTCACGCCTCTTCCGCCACGATTTTGGGCACGGTAGCTTGCCATCGCTGTCCGTTTGATGTATCCGCCCCGAGTAACAGTAACAACCATGTTTTCTTCAGCTATAAGGTCTTCCTTTGATATGTCTTCAGAAAGGTCAGCAATCTGAGTTTTACGTCCGTTACCGAACCGTTCATTAATATTTTGTAATTCTTCCTTAATTACCTTCCATAGTTCTTCTTTTTTTCCTAATATCGTTTCTAGCCTAGATATTTCTTCCTGTAAACCACGGTACTCTTCCTGTAGCCGTTCTCTTTCTAGACCAGTTAGTCTCTGCAATCTCATGTCTAAAACAGCTTGGGCTTGAATTTCGCTGAGATTGAATTCAGTTATTAGTCCTGCTCGGGCTGTTGTTGGATCAGGTGAGTTTCTGATGAGCTCTATAACCTCATCTAGTTGATCCAAAGCTATGAGATAACCTTCCAGGACGTGGGCTCGTTCTTGAGCCTTTCGCAGTTCGAATTGACTCCGGCGTTTTACTACATCAGCTCGATGGTCAAGAAACAAGCGTAGTGTTTCGGGGAGGGCCAAGATCCGTGGGGATTTGTCTACGATGGCGACGTTATTAATCGAAAAGGTGCTTTGGAGTTGTGTATATTTATAGAGTTGGTTTAGGACTAACTCGGGATGCGCACCACGTTTTAATTCGAAAACAATACGCATCCCTTGTCTATCCGATTCATCGCGAATATTGGAGATATCATCTATCTTCTTAGTACGAACCAAGCCTGCGGCTGTTTGAATGAGCGAAGTCTTGTTTATCTGATATGGGATTTCACTTACGATAATAGAATTGCGATTATTCCGCTCTTCAATTCTGACTCTACCTCGAACCCTTATTCCACCTCGACCAGTTTCGAAAGCCTGTCGTATACCTTCGCGACTCATTACTCCCCCAGTTGGGAAGTCTGGACCTTGTATGTACTCCATTAGGCCGTCGAGATCAATCGTGGGTTGATCTATCATCGCGATCAGGCCATCTATAATTTCCGAAAGATTATGAGGGGCAATGTTAGTTGCCATGCCAACGGCAATTCCAGAAGCACCATTAATAAGTAGATTTGGTAAAGCCGAAGGGAGTACCTCTGGTTCAACTGTGGTGTCGTCAAAGTTAGGTTTTTCTTCGACAACTTCTTTGTCTATGTCAACCAGCATTGATTCGCCCAAAGCAGATAATCGGGCCTCGGTATACCTGTATGCTGCTGGTGGATCGCCATCAATAGAACCGAAATTGCCTTGCCCGTCAACTAGCGGATAACGAAGATTCCAATCCTGTGCTAAGCGAACCATTGCGTCATAAATTGAAGCGTCGGAATGGGGATGATATTTCTTAATGACCTCTCCAACCACACCTGCACTCTTCGAGTGCTTTCGATTGGAAAAAAGGCCCTCTTGTTGCATTGCGTAAAGGATCCTTCGTTGTACGGGCTTTAAGCCATCACGGACGTCTGGTAGAGCTCGGTCCACAATGACAGACATGGCATAATTTATGAAGCTTGATTTGATTTCGTCGGTAATTTGAACGGGAACTACATGACCTTCGTTCAAAGGTGCCTCCTAATGTTCGGACCTTGGTGTACTATTTGTAATTTAATCAACTGCATTCAGCGCGTTATAAGCTCTAAATCCAATGCCCTATAGTACCATTGGATTGCCGGGTCGGGCAAACCAACCAATTGCGTAGAAATGCTGTCTGAGAAACGAAAAACTCAATACTTAGCTTCGAATGTGGCTAATTTCTCTTACTGCATTGGTTGACCTGTTATTTACATGGCACTAGACAACCGTAATACCAGCCTAAAAGGAGTGAGTAGGCTATCCTGAAACGATGCGAATCCTGTCTAACGAGGACGTGCGTGCGAGCCTAAAATGGGATGCTGTGCTTACAGCACTCTCGGATGCATTTTTGAATAAAGATGAATACTTAATTCCAGATAGGGTTGTGCTCTCCGCATCGAATGACAGGAGCTTGCTCACTATGCCTTGTTTGTCCAGCGAGGGGTATTTTGGCGTGAAACAGGTATCTGTATCGCCAGAAAATGTAGGGCGGGGCCTCCCGATAGTACAGGCTTGGTACACACTAATGGATCCCAATGGCGCGACCATATTAAGCGCTGAAGCTGATTTTCTAACCTGCATAAGAACAGCCGCTGTCTCTGCGCTTGCTGCTTCTTATTTGGCTCATACAGGGGCTTCAACACTTCTTGTTATAGGGACCGGTGCATTGGCACCCTGGATGGCGGAGGCGCATGCGCATTCCCGTAAATACACTAAGATTTCAATCTGGGGTCGGGATAGCGAAAAGGCGGAACGAACTGCAACTGAAGTGCGTTCACGTCTGCCTAATGTGTTGGTGAACACTACTGCGAATCTCGAACAGGCAATACGATCGGTATCCGTAGTGAGTTGCGCCACTAGTTCCAAGGACCCAATCATTCGTGGCGCATGGCTTGATCCAATCCATCATGTAGATATTGTCGGTTCCTTCACATCCACAATGCGGGAGGTAGACACTGACGCCGTGTTGGGTAGTGACGTGGTGGTAGATGACCGCCAAGCAGTTAAGACTGAGGCAGGTGATCTTATTAGCGCTCAATCAAAGGGGTGGAAATTTACTCAGATTCGTTCTGATCTAGCTGAGGTGATCAGAGGTAATTTTATCCGGGGGCGAAGACCTACGTTGTTCAAGAGTGTAGGGCTTGCGATCGAAGATCTTGTTTTGGCAAGACTGCTTGTGGGGAGCTAGGCAGTATGGGAGTTCAAAACTTATAACCGAAATAGGGACTGAGGTAAATTGGTTTTGCAGAGTTTTTATATCTAGGCTAAGGAAAAACACTTGAGGTCAATAGTTCTGAACTATTAATGGAGTAGCGACTACAAAGCACTAATCAGGTTTCTTATGGAAGAGGTCGTTCTGGGACCAGCCTACCGTTTCAGGATCGTCCACAGGAGCAAGATCTAAATTAACTACAATGGGATCTTGTCCGCTACGGACCAAGACGCATTTAAGTGGTTTGTCAGAGAGCGCGTTGATCTCTTGGTGCGGTACGTAAGGAGGAACGAAGATAAAATCGCCAGGTTCCGCTTCCGCTACATATTCGAGATGATCTCCCCACCGCATTCTGGCTCGGCCACTTACCACGTAAATTATGCTTTCAAGTTCACCATGGTGGTGGGCTCCCGTCTTAACATCAGGTTGGACCGTTACGGTGCCAGCCCAAAGCTTCTCGGGTCGGATATGTTCCTTACTGAAGGCTGCCGCTCGGATCATACCGCTAGTTTGGGGCGTGTTGTGATCTAGGTCTTTGGTACTAACAACGCGAACGCCTTTCGTGCGCCACTTTTCTGTTTTGCGTACCTTATTCACCAGGTTCCTCCGGTTTGGGAAAAAGTTTACTTGTCTGGTTAATATCCTATCAGGCTTAAGAATCGCGATCTTTTTACTTTGGGGCGTGGTACTGTCCAGCCATGGTTGATCGTTACGCCACTCCCGAAATGTTGTCCCTATGGGGTGAGGTAAATCGATATCGGACTTGGTTTCAAGTTGAGTTATCCGCAATTGAAGCATGGGAACGATTTGGTGAGGTTCCGGCTGGAACCGGGTCCCGGCTTCGGACTGCCGTTGAACAGAACCCGCTCGACGAAGGGTTTGCCGCTCGAGTTGCAGAAATTGAGGCTGAGACTCATCACGATATTGTGGCTTTTACACGAGCGTTAACAGAACGCTTCGGGGAAGATGCACGCTTTATCCATTTAGGTCTTACCAGTACAGATATAGTTGACACCGCACAAAATCTTTTGCTCCGCGATGCCATGTCCATTGTAATTACTGATTTAGTTGAACTTTCTTCTGCGGTACGGGACCTTGCTGTTCAACATAAGTTGACGCCATGTATAGGACGGACTCACGGTATACATGCCGAACCAATGACCTTTGGGCTAAAGTTTCTGTTTTTCTATTCTATTTTGGAGCGTGATTTGGTTCGTCTCAAACAAGCCCGGGAGGGGATTTCAGTGGCGATGCTGTCCGGATCGGTCGGCACTTACGCTCATGTTCCACCCGAGATCGAAAGATTCGTGGCAGAAGACTTGGGAATCTCCCCAGAATCGGTGTCTAACCAGACTGTAGCTCGTGATCGGCATGCTGTATTATTGTCAAGTCTCGCGATATTGGGCACTACAATTGAGCGAATTGCAGTGGAGATCCGTCATCTTCAACGAAGTGAAGTTCGGGAGGCGATGGAGGGTTTCAGTCCTGGGCAAACTGGAAGTTCCAGCATGCCACATAAGCGTAATCCTATTGCCACAGAAAACCTTACAGGTGTGGCTAGGATCTTACGGGCGAACTTGCAGGCGGGACTCGAGAACGTTTCGCTTTGGCATGAGCGGGATATCAGTCACAGCTCGGTTGAGAGATTTATATTGCCAGACAGTACAACCTTGGCGAGCTATGCTGTCCGTCGATTGACCCGAGTCATGCGAAGACTAGAGATTTTCCCAGAACGAATGGCGGCAAATCTCGACCAATTAGGGGGACTTGTCTTCTCTCAGCGGGTGCTTCATAAGCTTATTGCTAAAGGAATGATGCGCGAAGATGCTTATGATGTTGTTCAAAGAAACAGCCTCTTAAGTTGGGATTCTGGGACAGCCCTTCGAGAGTTTTTGGAGGGTGATTCTGGTTGCCCATTGACTCCAAGCGAACTCGATGAAGCCTTTGACGTTGACTGGTATCTTCGATATATAGACGAGATTTTCGCCCGGTTTACTCTTTGACTAGATAAATTAGGACGCAATACCTGTTATGATTTCGCCGTGGCAAAGTCCCAAAAGCTTGCCCTCCGTTACGAGGGCAAGGCTAAGAAGATTTTTGAAACCGACGATCAGGCCCGTTATATCGTTGAATTTAAGGACGACGCAACCGCTTTTAATGCTCAGAAGCGGGGAATAATTGTGCGTAAAGGTGAGATTAATAATGCAATTACCGCAACGCTTTACGAATATCTAGAATGCAACGGTATAAAGACTCATTATGTTAAGAAACTTGGGATAACGGAACAACTAGTGCAGGCTGTGAAGATTATTCCTGTAGAGGTGATTGTTAGGAATCGTGCGGCTGGTTCTTTCGCTAGTCGTTATGGCATAGAGGAGGGTGACGAGCTTAATCCGATGGTTATTGAGTGGTGCCTAAAGAGTGATGCGCTTGGTGATCCACCAATGAATGATGCCACCGCTGTTGCCCTCGGATTTGCTACGCCAGAGCAGTTAGAGATACTTTTAGACCAATCATCAAAGGTAAACGATCTTCTGCAACCCTATTTGCATGATCGTGGTCTTGAGCTGATAGATTTCAAGCTAGAGTTTGGCGTTGATTTGGCCGGTGAGATATTGCTTGCTGACGAGATTAGTCCAGATACCTGCAGGTTATGGGATGTCAGCACCGGAGGTAGTCTCGATAAAGATCGTTTCCGACGTAACCTAGGTGGGGTTGAGGAAGCGTATTTAGATGTGTTTCATCGGATCGTTAGGAATACTCATGCCTGAATTCCGGGCTGTAGTTTTGGTGATGTTAAAACCGAGCCTCCTTGACCCTCAAGGAAGAGCTGTAGAGCGAACCGTTCAGAGGCTGGGAAGCAAAAATGTGAAGGATATGCGAATTGGAAAACGAATTGAATTATTTATTGAGGGTGATCGTGAAGCAGTTGAAGTTCAACTTGAAGGGTTAGCCCGAGAAGTTTTAAGTAATCCAATTACTGAGGACTTTAGTATTCAGCTTAGCGAGTTGTAAGCTAGTGGATCACAGTACAGGAAGTATCAAGACTCATGACGGCCTGTCATTGTTTACCCAAAGTTGGACTCCGAAGACTCATGTCCGGGCTACGGTTTTTCTTGCACACGGTTACGCTGAACACTCTGGGCGTTACGAGTTTTTGGCAAATTCGTTAACTAAGGTAGGCATAAGATTAGTGACTCACGATTCTAGGGGTCACGGTAAAAGCGGAGGTGATCGGGGTCTCATCCCCAACATAAATGTCTTGACTGAAGACTTCAAGCAGGTGGTGGAGTTTGAGCGAACCCATAATCCGGTGGGAAGGCCGATAATTTTGTTTGGACACAGCATGGGTGGGCTTGTAGCCACTATGTTGGCTGTTAACGAGCCTGATTTACACGAACTTCTTGTTATCAGTTCACCTTTCTTTAGGCCGACATTGCAACCTGCCAAATGGCAGGTTGCAATGATACGACTGATAGCTAATGTTTTTCCAAATCTTCCAGTCACCAATTTCGATAGCAACGAACTCTCGCGCATTAGTGAAGTGGTCAGGTTATACGATGAAGACCCTCTAGTTTATCGAGGTTGGTTGAAAGCTCGATCTGCTTTTTCTTTGATCAATGGGGGGAAAGCGGCTTTTCTGCGAACTAAGGATCTTAAGCGCCCCTTGCTAGTGGTTCATGGAGGAAGAGATCCAACCGCTAGCCCGAGCGTAAGTAGTGATTTCGTTGCCAAAGCCGCACCGGCCGACAAAACCCTTCAGATCTATAAAGACAGTTTGCATGAGGTATTTAATGATCTTGATGGACCCAAGGCGTTGGATAATGTTGTTACTTGGATAGAGAATCGAATCGGTACTTAAAATTAGGTGGTTCTTTAACCTGATTGAGTGGAAAGAAAAAAGTGAACTTAGTCGGCATAAGAATCATTTGTGGAGTACTCGAATGAGAAAGAACTTTAGGTACCTAGCTTCTGGAAAATTTAGTGGTACGGGGTGATCTGGTGGGTGAGCTGTTTCATGGATTATTTGTGTTGTTGCTCCGATCGAAGACGCAGCTTCGGCTAGCACTCTGCGAAAGCCTGTGGGAGATACTTGCGTAGTGCAGCTTGAAGTAGCCAGTAATCCCCCATTAGCAACACTTTGGAAAGCTAGGCGGTTTAGGCGCCGATACGACTTTAGTGCCTTGGTTCGCTGCGTTTTACGGCGCGCTAGGGATGGAGGGTCAAGGATAACGAGGTCATAGGTCTTACCTTGACTAACTAACGTCTTTAGGTACTCATAGGCATCAGCTCGTACCGTCTCATATTGATTAGGTTTAAATCGGTTGGCCATGACATTCCTATGTGCATCATGAAGAGCTTGGTCAGCACGGTCTACAATTGTTGCGTAAAGTGCACCCCCTTCGAGGGCGTTGACGGAGAATCCACCGGTGTAGCTAAATACGTCTAAAACTCGAGCTCCAGCCGCCCAAGCTCGCACTATTGATCGATTATCTCGCTGATCGAGATAGAGCCCAGTCTTTTGACCTTCATAAATATTAGCCAAGAAGTTCAAGCCGTTTTCGCGGACTGTAAATTCTGCTGGTGGTTCCTGGCCCCAGAGAACGCGGTAGCCATCCTTAGTACGAGCTAGTACTCCTTTTAGTTTCATGGTTTTCCCTAGAGCTTTTGCTAGGGTAATTAAAAGCGAATCCACACCAGTAATGTAAGTTTTGATTATTGCAAAACGGTCATAGCGGTCTACAACGATGCCAGGGAATCCGTCGGATTCGCCATAAAGAATGCGGTATGCATTGTTGCCCGGGTTACCAAGTCCTTTTCTAATATCTTGGGCCGTTTGCAGTCGATTTATTACCCAAGAGTGGTCTGGAACCTGGTTACGATCGTAAAGACGGATACCTACGTCACCAATTGATTGGTATAAGCCGATAGCGCTAAGTCTCCCTGCTTCGACACGAACCCAGCAAGCTGTTTCAAGATTGTGCTTTGGCAAGTGGTTCCTGTAGATCCAAGGGTGCCCGCTACGTAAAAGACCTTCATGCCGATCTCCAATATTTAGGGTTTTTAGCGGCACAGGGATGGGATGTCCGCTAGTTCACGGACCCTTGTAAGTATTCTGTCGAACATGTTTTTAGTCAAGCGGCCGGTGTTAGTGTTTTGGAAGCTCACATGGTAGCTGTCCAAAAGGGGTAGTCCTTGGTCTTCAAGCTTATGGAATTGGCCGTGACAAAAAGGATGTCGGGCTTTCACGAGATCTTTACCTTTGGCTTTGAGAAAATCTAGGTATGCGTCGTGTGCTATTTTGCCTAGCGCAAGAACGATTCGGGCTTCTGGAAGTTGTGAGAAGTCATGATTTAGCCACTCGCGGCAGGCAGCAATTTCATTGCGGTGCGGTCGGTTTCCGGGGGGTACACATCGGGCTGCTGAGGTGACCCAAACATCTTGCAGGGTCAGGTCATCATCCATATCAACAGATCTAGCTTGATTTGAAAAGCCTGCCCGATACAAGGCAGGGTAAAGGAAATCTCCACTGGCATCACCGGTGAACATTCTTCCTGTACGGTTGCTACCATGCGCTCCCGGGGCCAATCCGATAATTACCACTTTGGCTCTTGTATCGCCAAATCCAGGAACTGGTCGTCCCCAGTACGAATGATTACGATAGGCCTTCCTCTTTTCTTTAGCCGTTCGCTTGCGATGTTCTACGAGCCTAGGACAGCGGACACAGTCCTCGAGCCCAGCAGGGAGGTTATTCATACCTGCTTCCTAATGATTGCGGTTGCGTCTTGGAGTCGGTCTAGAGCCGCGTCGAGGATGGGTTGTGAAGTTCCAAAATTTAGTCGTGCAAATCCACGTCCTTCTCCTAGCTTTCCGAATCGAGATCCTCTCTCTAGCACTAGGCCGGTTAACTCTTGTAGATTTTGGGCCGGGTCGTCAAGTCCTAATTTACGGAAGTCGAGCCAAGCTAGGAAAGTTCCTTCGGGAGGAATCCATTCAAGATCCGGGGTTTCAGCGACTATTTCACCAATGCGTTTACGGTTTTTGCGCAAGTAGTTTAGCGTATTAATCAACCAAGGATCGGCCTTTGTGTAAGCTGCTAAGGCAGCCGTTTGAGCGAGAGTATTTGGGGCCTCTGCTGAACCACGAGCTCTCAACTTCATCTTTTCACTAAGCTTTCGATTCGCTGTAATAGCAAAACTAATTTTTAGTCCCGCAAAGTTGAAGGCTTTTGTAGGTCCGTAAAGCGTAACAGTCTTCTGAGCTAATTCTGAAGACACGTTCGCTAAGGGACGATGCTCACCATCTAGAACAAGATCCGCGTGGAGCTCATCAGAGATTATCCACAGCTTTTTTTCAAGCGCAAAGTTTGCTAAGGTTTCAATTTCAGATTCAGTAAACACACGGCCAACAGGGTTATGTGGATTGCATACCAGGAGTGCCTTGACTTCTGGCGTCCAACCCTCTTCTAAAGCCTCTCGATTGACCCGATATCCTGGTTGGCTGAGGGGTACTGGAACGATTCTTCTGCCCGTATATTCGATGGCTTCGAAGAACGGCGTATAAACCGGTGTCTGCACCATTACACCCTCACCGGGTTTAGTTACTGCACTTACTGATAAGAAAAGTCCAGGTACAGTCGCACTGAGGGGCTGAATCTGTTCTGCTCCAATGGCCCACCCATAACGAACTGCGAGTCGGTTTGCGACAACCTCCTTGAGACCAGGAATACCCTGTTTGGCTGAGTACATTAGGGTTCCATCCCTTACGTGTTTAATAAGAGCTGTGCTAATTTCTGAAGCGATTGGGAGGTCCATGTCTGCTACAGATAGCGGCAGTTCGTCTTTTTCAACCACACACCACTTGTCGCTGTAAACCTTACGCATGTCGGCCACGACAAGTTGATTGAAGGGTTTTGGCATGCTCCTTAGCTTACCAGTTCGGACCCAGGTTCCTCAGGTAGACTCTGGATTGTGAGAGTCAAACTGAAAGTTCCTGATTGGGCTGTCAAAATGGTTAGTGACCACACGGACATGGATAGGAATCCTCTACGCTTAAAAGCGGGTTCCGGACGACACATAAAGCTTTCCCTACCTGACGACGTTTATTTTGAATATGGCTACATCGATTCTGGTGGCGAGATGAGAGCCGATCCTAACAATCCAGTAGTAGCTGCAAACCCCTGGTATCCCGCGTTAAGCGTTTTAACAGGTCCGACGCACAAATTCCTCGGGCCGTTGGTCGATCTTCCACCAAGCAGCGGGGACCTTAAGCGATATCAATTACATAGTTACCATTTTAAAGCTCGGCGCCGATTTGCGATTTTTTCCCCAGACGGTGTCGGTGATAAGCCGCTACCAATTGCAATCGTTCAAGATGGTCCTGCGTTCCTTAGGATTGGGTACCTTGATCGCATTTTTGAGTCCTTAGTGAAAGCAGGATTAGCCTATCCTGTCCGGCTAGTCTTTGTAGAACCAGCTGATCGAACTATTGAATATCAATTTTCCCCCACCTATAAGTCATTCATATCTCAAGAACTCCTTCCCTTTATTGACGCAGAAATACCAGTAGAGGGCAAACCAATTCTT
>CEQQ01045852.1_pt1 | contig 11574 bp, 12 predicted proteins | sample 531041 | NCBI WGS metagenome assembly CEQQ01 (sample SAMEA2621222, study PRJEB7988) | marine metagenome | biome: marine biome (ENVO:00000447); feature: deep chlorophyll maximum layer (ENVO:xxxxxxxx); material: "saline water (ENVO:00002010), including plankton (ENVO:xxxxxxxx)" | depth 150 m | reverse complement strand
CACTTTTGGTAGAATCTATTGTCCAATTTGAAGGATATTTAATTGAAAATCCAAAAAGATTATCCAGGTATAGATCATCCAAATTAGTAGAGATTTCTTCATTTAGTTTATCACTCTGGGTTGATTCATTCATGTCCTCATTTTCTGTTTTATTTATATCATTTTCACTATCTGAATTGTTATGTTCTTCTTTATTAATAGTTAATGTAGGTGTAGGAGAGGGCGTCAATATTTCTTGAGGAATTGATTGATCTTCTTGAATTCTAGGCAAATCAAATCTACTACAGGCTAAGGTAGATAAAAGAAACATTATTCCAAATAAAATATAAGTAATTTTCATATACGATAAAATATAAAATGCTATAATCAACTTTATGTAAATTTCTTTATCTAATTATCTAACGAATTATCAATGAGAGCAAATTATGAAGATAGTACTATTTAAAACTAGCGATCAGCAAATCAAACCAGGTGTTATGACTGATGATGGAGTAATAGACATATCAGGTCTTTATCCAAACACTAATTTAACTACTCAAGATATCATAGTAAATGTTATTGATAGTTATGAAACAAATATTCATAAAATTTCTTCAATAGCAAAATCAAATACACCTATTCAATTTAAAAACGTACAATTGCTTCCACCTCTACCTCGGCCAAGCAAAATACTCTGCTGTATTGGTAATTATTGGGAACATGCACAAAGAGAGGCTCGACCTCTAAATATGTTTTTAAAATCACCTGAAACTATTATTGGACCAAACGATACGGTCATTTTACCCAACAATACAAGCCCTTATGTATTTCATCACGAAGCTGAGTTAGCCATTGTAATTAAAGGGCCTGCTAAAGATATTGTTCAAGCAAATTATCTTGATGCAATTTTTGGATATACCTGTTTTGTAGATGTTTCTGGACGAGGTGAGGGTAGAAGTACATGGAGGTCAGGTAGTTGGATGGGAAAATCATTCGACACATTTGGTCCTATAGGGCCATGTATTGTAACAAAAGATGAAATAAAAGATCCAAATAATTTAAATGTCGAATTAAAAAATAACAATGAAGTAATGCATAGGTATAATACTGATGACATGGAACACCGTGTTCCTGAACTTATAGAATTTGCAACAAACATTATGACATTAAATTCTGGAGATATACTTAGTTGTGGTACAAATCATGAAGGATTGGGTCCAGTACAAGATAAAGACGTTCTGGAACTCACGATTGATTCAATTGGAACACTTAAAATAAATATTTCTGACCCACTAAAACGAGAGTGGGAAAGAAGCGTATATATGGGTGAGAACACAACTTACCGAGGGCATTTAAAGTAAAGGATTAATTAAGTATGGAAGATAATTTTTTTAAAAAAGTAAAAAATATCCTAAATCCGCCAAATGCCGACGCTGAATTTGGTAAATTAAAATATTTAGGTTGGTTGAATAATGAAGATGTTATTTCCGAGTTTATATCAGATCTCTATAAAGCTTCAGTAAATAGCAGAGAAAAAAACAACCTAGATATCCTTAATGACACACTTGAAATATGGGAAGCTAAGGCCACACAACTTTGGCAAGGCCCACATACAAAGTCTACTGTTCAAGACGAAATACCTTGGGCCGTACTTACTAAACCAATTAATGAATCAAAAATTGCATTAGTAACTACAGGTGGTTTTTACACAGACGAACAAAAAGCATTTGAAACTGATGGGCCTGAAAAACTTGGTGATTGGTCATACCGAAGTATAGATTTATCTATTCCTACTAGTACTTTAAATGTTAGCCATATCCACTACGATACTTCCGGTCCAAAGCAAGATGTAAATTGCGTTTTCCCTTTAGATACGTTTAAGGAACTCGAAAATGATAAAATTATTGGGAGTATCGCTAATACAAATTATTCATTTATGGGATATATTCAAAAACCTGATTTACTATCAGAAACAACTGCAAAAGAAGTAGCTGAAAAGCTTAAAAACGATAACATTGATGCAGTTGTTTTAACATCTACCTGACCAGTATGTAATAGGTCAGGTGGACTTATAGCAAGAGCAATTGAATCATTGGGTATTCCTACTGTAATTATTATGATGTATAAAGAAATGGCTGACGTTATAAAACCGCCTAGAACTCTACACGTGAAATTCCCTTTTGGAAGGCCAATGGGAGAACCTAATAATAAAGCCCAGCAAAAAGTAATTGCACAGGACGCACTTGATGTTTTGAAAACATGTGATGAGCCTGGCTCCATAATACAATTACCATACAGATGGAGACGAGAAAATTATGAAAATATTGCCAAAGATAAAATGTACTCTTTATAAATTAGTAAGGATTTGATGCAATAGAATCACTTAAGTTTTTGGTTAAATTATCTATATAAACTCAGGCTATAAAATTTAGAGTTTCTTTTTTTATCCATTGTATGGATATCACACAAATATAGTAATGTCCTAGTATTTGTATTTTAAGTAAAAGTCGCGAATACAGTATAAATTCCAATTGTCAAAATATTCGAATATAAAATATGTATATTAGAATAACTCAAATACATACCATTATTGAAATAGTTTAAAGTTATCGAATTACAAATCCCTTAAAATGCTCGGCATATTTAACACCATAAAGCTTACCTATTTCACTCTTACGTTCTCTTGTTCTATCGGCAGCTTCTTGGCCTAATTGGCTTTTATGTGCGAGTAAACCTTTTTCTGCAGTATCTATAGAGTCAGTAATATCAAACCAAATATTAGGATCATCGTGTCCAATTATTAAAACTTCTCTTACTTTGTGTGGATCCAAACCTTCTTGATCAAGTTCAGGAAATGTTAAGTGATCTCTAGCTGAGGGGTATACAGCTGACAGTGCTGCTTCGCCTGCAGCAAAATGATCTGGATGACCAATATAATTCTCACCAGTTAATGTTCTATTTGGATTAGTAGTAATTAATATCTGTGGTTTATGAATACGAATTTGTTTAGATATATCTTTCCTTACATCTAGAGTAGGCTCTAAATACCCATCAGGGTAGTTAAGAAATACAACGTCTTTTAAGCCTAGAATATTACCAGCATCTATTTGCTCGTTTCTTCGAATTTGTGCAAGTTGCTGAGGTGAAATCGAGCGATCTTCTGTCCCCTTACTACCATCTGTCACTAATACATAAACAACTTGCGTACCTTCAGAAATCCACCTGGCAACAGTACCAGAACAACCAAATTCTGCATCATCTGGATGAGCGGTTACTACCATTGCGGTTTCGTATTTACCTAAGTGTTCAAGCATTAAATTCTCCTTAATTATTCTTCTGGGGCAAAATATCCACTAGGGACAATCACACTACCTTTACCAACACCAGTAAGATTACCCTCGTCATTCGTAGCATTTATTTCAACGGTAACTTTATTACCATTTGCCTCTCGAGAAATATCAATAATTTTACCTGTAAATGTAATTGTGTTTCCTGGTCTGACAGGTCGCAAGTTTCGTAAATCTACCATACCTGTACGATTAAACGAATCAGCACCAAAATTACGACGCATTAATTCTAAGCAAAATGTTACTGACATTCTTCCTGAAGCTATAGTTCCAGCTGTACCTAATCTTTCTTGGGCAAATTCAGTATCAGTAAATTGTGTTGGATGTTTTACACCAGCACTTCCTTCAAAGTCATTTATAGCTTCTTGGGACATTGTTTTAACTAATGGTGTGATTTCATCTCCTAAATTGTAGCTCCTATATTCTATCCCCATTTTTTTCCTACTTCCCCTGGTTGTTTCATTTCATGGGTTATAACTCGATCAATTAATCGCCCATCTTCATCAGTAGTAACCGCTTCAGTAACAATATAGTTTTTCCCTCTTTTTAAATATTTATCTGCAATCCATGCAGTAACAAATAATTTTTTTCCAGGAATCGGGGCATTGTAACAAAAGAAAGAACATCTAGCATTTACTGACCCATTATCTGTGTATTTTTTATCATATTGTCTTACGTCTACTTTGTGTGAAATAGTAGGGAACGATGCATCTTGATCCATTACCCCTTGACGAAATTGATCAATATTTTCCTGTTGAATCATATACTCATAAACAGGAAAAGTTTCTCCAATTTCAAGAGTATTCCAATCTAATAATACTTTTCCTTCTTCAGCAACCATACTTAACTCCTTTCACCAAATCCACCACTTGTCGTCCTACCAGCAGCTCGATCAGCGGTAGCCTGGTCAATTCCTTTAGGCCATTCACGTTTTAAATTATCTTTAACATAAACTGTTAAACGATTTAAATTTTCAATTTCTATTTCAATTTTATCGCCATCTTGAATAGCGCCTAATCCTTGATGGTTAGTGCCTGTAACTATAATATCTCCAGGTTCTAAAATTGTTGTTTGTGAAACCCATTCTATACATCTTGCAATATTATGCCCCATATCATTAGAGTTAAAATCTTGCCTTAAAGTGTCATTAACCCATAATTTAATATCGAGATTTTGTGGATCAGAAATCTCATCTGCAGTAGTAATACAAGGCCCCATTGGGCCGAAAGTGTCCCATGATTTACCCCAATAAAAACTACCATTCCCTAAACCTCTTGCTGAAACATCGATAAAATTAACATATCCGAATATATAGTCATATGCATCTTTGGCTTGAATTTTAAATCCTTTTTTCCCTATAACCAGTCCCAATTCAGCTTCATGATGGAATATTGCGGCATCCGCTGCCGGTAATTCAACTGTATCTTCATTCCCAATTACTGAATCTGGAGATTTTAGAAAGGCATTAATTGGGGCAGGTGCAGATCTTGCACCAAACTCCATGTAATTAACGGCCATTGCAATTAATTGATTGGGATAGGGAAGTGGTGCACTAATTTTTACTGAATTAGCAGGTACACCATCGCTTGTATTAACTATTTCTTGTAGTTTAGATTTATAACTATCAAAATTAGTTATAACATCATTCATAATTTCTTGTGGTGAAAAATATGTATTGCCACTTACCACATCAGATACATCAACTATGTTATCACCTTTGTAGACACCTAATTTATCACGATCAAACAATAATAATTTCATAAAATAAACTCCATAGATTATATATTTACTTAATTCGAGGAGCCATAGTCTCCTGTTCTCCTTTTTCTTGTCGTTCAAGCCTTGTTTCATCAGCCCATTGGCGCTTTAATGAATCTTTAACAAATACTGTAAGTTTTCCCATGTTTTCAATTTCCATTTCGATTTTATCCCCATCATGTATTGGGCCTAATCCTCTATGATTCGTTCCTGTTGGAACAATATCTCCTGGATTTAACTTTGTAATTGATGAAGTCCATTCTATGCATCGAGGAATTTTATGAGCCATATCACTAGTATGATAATCTTGTCTTAATTTTCCATTAACCCATAGTTTTACATCTAGATTTAGTGGGTCAGGGATTTCATCTGCTGTAACAATAAATGGCCCCATAGGCGCAGAAGTATTGGGGGATTTCATAGCAAAAAAACTATCCATTGGAGGGGCACCTAGACCACGTGATGAAACATCTATAAAATTCATATAGCCAAATATGTAATCTCTCCAATCATCTTGTTTAGCATTTTTTGCCTCTTTACCAATAATCATTGCCAATTCGGCTTCGTGCTCAAAAACAATAGCATCTTGTTCTGACATTTCAATAGTATCGCCATCTCCAATAACTGAATTAGGTGATTTAAGAAATGCATTAATTGGAGCTGGTTCACTTCTAGTACCATTTTCCATGTAGTTTACTGCCATACAAACCATTTTCCCAGGTTTAGGTAAGGGAGGGCGAATTTTATGCTTGGACAAATCAGTACCTGAATTATTTTCAAGACAATTATTAAATTTTTGTTGATATTTAGACCAGTTATTTATAACTTCAACAACACGTAAATTAGGAGGCATTTTTTCAAAATTTTCAATTTCCTGTGAAACATTTACAACATTTCCATCTTTATTTAAAACACCTAATTGATAATCATCAAATAATAATAATTTCATAAAGCCTCCTTAAATTTCATTCACAAAACTTTCTACTAATACAGTTTCTTCTCTTTGAGGACCGGTGGAAATTATTTTTATCGGTACCCCAATATATTTTTCTAGAGTTTTCACATACTCCAAAGCGTTTTTTGGAAAGTTATCTAATCCTGTCATAGACGCAGTTGGATCTGACCATCCTGATAATGTTTCATAGATGGGTTCACATCTATTTAATGTTGCATTGTCAGTAGGGAAGTCTGATATAGTTTTATCACCAAATTGATATTTATTGCAAATTTTTAATTCCTCAAATCCATCCAGTACATCTAATCTAGTTAGAACAATAGATGTAAAGCCATTAATGTGTGCTGAAAATCTTGCAGCGACAGCATCAAACCATCCCACTCTTCTCGCTCTCCCTGTCGTCGTTCCATACTCTTTCGCTTTTTCTCGAATGTTTTCTCCGATGGCATCATGTAATTCAGTTACCATTGGTCCTGAACCAACTCGAGTAGTGTAGGCTTTGAATACCCCAACAACTTCATCAATCGCAGTATAAGGGACTCCTGTGCCAGTAAAAACACCACCTATAGTCGGTGATGATGAAGTCACAAAAGGATAGGTACCATGATCAATGTCCAACAAAGCTCCTTGCGCTCCTTCAAATAATACGTTTTCACCTCGTTCTAAGGCATCATGTAATATATGATCAGTTTGAAATACATACTCAGATAACCTTTCACCCCATATTTTACATTGTGCTAACAAAGGCTCCAATTCAACAGGGTCGGAATTATATATTTTAGTAATAATATTATTTTTGACAGTGAGGATATGTTTTAATTTCTGAACAAAACTGTCTAACGAAGAAGAGTCATTATGTAAATTGGCTAATTCTCCGATACGAATACCTATACGAGAAATTTTATCTACATAAGCCGGCCCAACGCCTTTACCTGTTGTTCCAATTGCGTTGTTACCCTTAGATAGTTCTTCAAGTTGATCTAATAATATATGATACGGCATTATTGCATGACTACGATCGCTTATAATCAATCTTTCAGTATTTATACCTCGAGCTTGAAGTGCAAATATTTCTTGAGTAACTACCTCGGGATCAACAACTAAACCATTTCCAATTACTGGAGTTACATTTTCCCAAAAAATCCCAGATGGAATTAAATTTAGAGCAAATTCACCTTCAGAATTAATTACTGTATGTCCAGCATTATTTCCACCTGAATATCTAACAACAAATTGGGTTTTTTCAGCTAGATAATCAATAATCTTTCCTTTACCTTCGTCACCCCATTGTCCTCCGATAACTGCAATTCCGGGCATAGGTCTCCTATCGTTTAAGTTGAAATTTCTAGACGCTTGGAGAGTATATCAGAGCGAACAAATTAATTAAAGTACATACTATTCATGTAATAATGATAAAGGTTGATTAGTAATCTTTTTAATGATAAATTTCACTAATAAATATAAAAACACAGGTGCTTATGGGATACGTTTCTAAAAAGATTCAAAATTTTCTTGAACAAGGTTCAGAAATTCGAAAAATGTTCGAAGAAGGGGCAATATTAAAACAAAAATACGGTTCGGAAAATGTATTTGACCTTTCTTTAGGAAATCCAATAATGGAACCTCCTGAAGAATTTTACTTTGCTCTTCAAAACATAGCTAACACTCGCCCCAAAGGAATTCATAGATACATGTCTAATTCTGGTTATCAATTTACAAGAAAATCTATATCAGAAAATTTAGGCATCGAAACCGAAATAGAATTTCCTGAAAATAATATAATCATGACTTGTGGTGCAGGGGGTGCACTTAATGTTGTCTTAAAAACATTATTGAATGATGGAGATAATGTAGTGATTCTTAATCCATACTTTGTCGAATATCGCTTTTATATTGATAATCATAATGGCGAATCTTTTGTAGTAGATTGTGATGATAATTTTTATCCCAACATTAAAGAATTAAAAAACACCATCACAGTGAAAACTAAAGCAATAATTATTAATTCCCCCAACAACCCAACTGGAGTAATTTATCCTCCGGAAGTTATACAGGATATTGTTAATGTCATCCATGAGAAAGAAAAAGAGCTAAATATTCATATATTCATTATTAGTGACGAGCCTTACAGAAAGATAATATATGACAAAAAAGAATATCCTTTTTTGTATAAATTTCATGACCGAACCATAATTGCCACATCACATTCTAAAGATTTAGGTTTGGCTGGTGAGCGTATTGGATACATAGCAGTTAATCCTCTGTTAAATGAATCAGAAAACTTAATCGATGCTATGATCTTTTGTAACCGTACTCTAGGGTTTGTAAATGCACCAGCATTAATGCAAAATATTATTGGGAATTTGCAAAATATCACTGTGGATATAACAGAATACACTCGTAAAAGGGATTTTTTATTCAATGCCTTATCAAAAATTGGATATGATGTAAAAATGCCCGAAGGCGCATTTTATATGTTCCCTAAATCCCCTTTAACAAATGATAGAGATTTTACTCAATTATTAAAAAATCATAATGTTCTCGTTGTACCTGGGTCTGCTTTTGGGAAACAAGGATATTTTAGAATTTCTTACTGCGTAACTGAAGAAGAATTAAAAGGATCCATAAACGGTTTTGAGGCTGCATTTCAAGAAGCTGTAAAATAAAACTTTTCTATAGTTATACTTATATATGCATCATTGGTAAAATAGAACTCATATCATCAACTTGTTCAAGGTTCCAAAGAACACCAAGTAATTCTTCAGTCTTTTTTTCACCAAGTGTACCTTGAACCAATATATTAAATTTATCGATTAATTGTTTATCAGTTAATGGATTTTCTGGAGATCCTGAACAGCTTTCTATTTCAACAACAGTTACAGTATTATCTTTATAGGTAATTTCAACAATTGCCTGTTCTTCATTAAAGTCTTCGCGAATCTCACACTGAATTATATTTCTCAATTTTTCAACATCAGTGTCTTTAACAATAGTGTCCGTATATTCTAAGGGAGTAGCACGTCCATGTAATAAACCTACAGCCATACTATGATGAAAAGAAAATTTACCTTCTAGTCCTATAGTTGGATGTTGTTTATGTCCAACTAATTCTGGTACTAAATGATGTACATAGGCTTTAATACCTTTAATATTATTTATGTTAAATTGATTTTCGTTTTTAAATTTTATCATTGCATCAATAAGTGGATGATTTACCACACCACAAGCATAAGGTTTAAGGCCATTTTGAAATATTTCCCATTTGGAACCAAGTTTATCGGTCAATATATCCAAGTCATATTCCGGAGCGAGAACATCAAAAAAACCTCTTCTTCCTTCAAATATATTCGTAGCTGAAGTAAATCCTTTTGAAGCCAGATTAGCAGCTAATAAACCTGATTGAGAAGAACGGCCTGCATGGAATGGTTTAGACATGGTTCCAAAAACTTCTCTAACTCCTGCCGCCTGTGTCCCTGCAATCCCCAGACAATTTTCCAATTTTAATTCAGTTAGATCTAACAAAATTGCTGAAGCTATTGCAGATCCAAATACACCCGTAGTACCTGTTATATGCCAACCTTGATCATAATGGGATGGATGCATGGTAACACCAACACGACAGCAAATTTCAATACCTAATATAGAGGCTAGTAGAAATTCTTTTCCACTTTTACGTTTGTTTTCTGCCAAAGCTAAAGCAGAAGGAAAAGTAGGTGAAGAAGGGTGGATTATTGTAGGGAAATGAGTGTCGTCAAAATCTTCCAAATGGCCTAAATAACCATTTGCCAAAGTTGCATTATCTAAGTTACTTTTTAAATTTGTGCCAACTATGGTGGCAAGTTCTTTATTTGTATTTTCGTTAAATAATTCTAGCAAAATTTTTAAAGTTGGATCGGTAGATGAATATATTGAAACTGCTAAAAAATTAATGAATGCTTTCTTTCCAGCATGAACCACATCGGAATTTAATGATTCAAAGTCAGATTCTAATACAAATTTTGCTATTTGGTTTGTTGTACTCATGATTCATCCTAAACTAATTCAAACGCTCAAATATTGTTGCGCAACCTTGTCCGCCACCTACGCACATCGTTGCTAAACCCAGATTAATATCGCGGTATTCCATTTCTTCCATCAATTTTACAGTCATTATTGCACCTGTGGCTCCAACTGGATGCCCCAAAGAAATACCACTACCATTAACATTAGTAACATCAATATCCAAATCTAATTCCCTCATGCAATACAATGCCTGTGAAGCGAAAGCCTCATTTAATTCAATCAAATCTATATCACCAATGTTTATTCCAGTTTTCTTGATTAGTTTTTGTACTGCTGGGACAGGGCCAGTCCCCATTAATGAAGGTTCAACCCCTGCAACGGATCTATTAATCCATTTCATTATTGGTTTCAAACCCAACTCATTTGCTTTTGATTCAGACATGATCACTACTGCAGCTGCCCCGTCATTTATTCCAGAAGAATTTCCTGCCGTCACTGTCCCATTTTCTCTAAAAACAGGTTTTAGGGTTGATAGAGATTCAAAACTAGCATCAGGTCTAGGTTGTTCATCGGTAGAAACTATTATTGGATCTCCTCTTCTTTGAGGTACATCGACAGATACTAAGTATTTTTCAAAACGACCTGTTTCAATAGCTTTCACAGCACGTTGATGACTTAAAGCTGCTAATTCATCTTGATCAACTCTTGAAACTTCAAATTCTTGTGCTACGTTTTCTGCAGTAACCCCCATATGATATTGATTAGCCGGACAATTCAAACCTTCTATTAATGAGTCTTGTAATTTCCCGTCTCCCATTCTTAAACCATCCCAGCGTACATTCCTCATTAAATAAGGTGCACCAGACATATGTTCTATACCACCAGCAACAGCTATGTCTATAGCTCCAGAGATGATCATTTGGGCCGCAATATTAATAGCTTCTAAACCTGAAGAACATTGTCGATTTATAGCAATTGTAGGAACTTCATGAGAAATACCTGATTTTAATGACGCCATTCGAGCAGCATACCCTGCTTCATCTGTTTGAAGAGCATTGCCTAATATTACCTCTTCTACATCCGATGGTGTAATACCAGACCTTTCAATTGCATTTTTAATTGCAACTGCACCTAGGTCAGAAGCTTTCAAAGATTTAAATGCACCACCATAACGTCCGATTGGGGTTCGTGCACCACTAACAATTACTGCATTATCCATAAATTTACTCCTTATAAATTATTAGATATATAAAAACATATATAGATGATCAATTCAAGTAGAAATAGAAATAATATATTCAAATATATATATAGATATTCTTTTAATTTAGATTCCTACATATCGTTTTATTGTAAATTAGTAGTAATAAATTACAATAAATGAATTAACATTTGTGGTTAATTAGCACATATTAATTAAAAAGTGTACTAAAGTATTTAAATTACAATATTTAAATTGAGAATATAGTGAAAATTAAGCAAACCCGATATCAATTAGTAGATAGCAAAACTCCTTTTTTTTATGGGTGGATA
>CEQQ01051261.1_pt1 | contig 11590 bp, 10 predicted proteins | sample 531041 | NCBI WGS metagenome assembly CEQQ01 (sample SAMEA2621222, study PRJEB7988) | marine metagenome | biome: marine biome (ENVO:00000447); feature: deep chlorophyll maximum layer (ENVO:xxxxxxxx); material: "saline water (ENVO:00002010), including plankton (ENVO:xxxxxxxx)" | depth 150 m | reverse complement strand
TAGGTTTTATTCCATTTGTTGGCGACATCGTGGATATATTCTACAAAGCCAACCAGAAAAATGTCCGTATCATGGAGCGCTGGTGGATAAGTGAAAATAAACATGAGGTAGATAAAGCAACACAGAAGGCGCTATCCGAATGGAGCGCTGAATAACCTAGGTTTAGTTACCCAAATATCTGCGCTTTTTCCACTTTGCTTATTTACTGTGTAAAGCTACGTAAAGCTTGAGTAAATAAAAGAACCTTGTCCTTTGGCGTGATGTCTTTTTTGCAAAGACAACCAAGGGCACGTAACGATGACATCAAACAAATTAACGGAAGAGCCGCTCAAAAGACGCCGCTTTATGAAAACGGCGGTGGGGCTTACATTGGCACCTATCGCCATCGGATTGTGGGGGTGTGGAGGGACTAATTCCACATCTTCTAGTTCTACAGCATCTAACTCCTCATCTTCCAATAACGACACCGATTCAAATGCCGAACCTGTAGAAGATTTTGATGGCTGGGCAAGCGGTGGTACGTCAGCTATGACATCAGATTTTCCTGACGATAGCGTGTTTGACACTGCTTCTGTATGTAGTGTGGCTCTCACAGGTTCTCAAACGGAAGGCCCGTGCTATTTTCAAAGTGACTATCTTGACGACATCTCATATGAGCAAACAGGTTTACCGATGATGTTGTGTCTTCAATTAATTGATGAGGCATGTAATCCGCTGTCAGGTTATGAAATTGAAGTATGGCATTGTGATGTAGATGGTGTTTATTCAGGAGACACCAGTGATAGTGCCGATGCCAGTGAATTTAATTCGGCATTTTGCACGGGAAACGAAACGGATGCGTTAAGTTCGAAGTGGTTCAGAGGCATTGCGGTGACAGATGCTAGCGGAAGGATAAACTTAAAAAGCTGTTTTCCCGGCTGGTATAGCAGTCGGGCTATCCACATCCATTTTCGTATCCGTCGCAACAATACCGATCAGTTGGTTTCCCAATTTGGCTTTTCCGATACCTTTTGCCAAGACATTTGTACCAATCATCCCGACTACAGTCACCGAGGTGAGCCTGACACATTGCTGGGTCAAGATACGGTTTTTGGCAGTGACTATAATGAATATACATTTAACGTGTCGCAAAACGAAGATGGTTCTTTGCTCGCATACAAGCGCATAATTATCAGTGATTAGACTTCTTTTATCTCTGCTATACACTAATTTTTAACATGCCCGCTTACCACGGGCATTTTATTACGCACAGTAAACCCATTCGCAGCATTGTTTCGTAGCACATTTAGTAAGTACTTTTATTTTCTGCTCAATTTACAAGGAGCGTGCAGCACATGAAAGCGTCCGACTTATTTGTTAAAGCATTAGAAGCAGAAGGCGTGGAATACGTCTTTGGTATCCCAGGCGAAGAAAATCTCGACTTATTAGAGTCGTTACGTGAATCCTCCATTAAATTAGTGCTGACTCGCCATGAGCAAGGCGCCGGTTTCATGGCCGCTACCTATGGAAGGCTTACCGGAAAGGTGGGGGTGTGCTTATCTACTCTTGGGCCAGGCGCCACTAATCTGGTAACCCCCGCGGCATATGCCCAACTTGGCGCAATGCCTATGTTGATGATCACGGGGCAAAAGCCGATTAAAACCAGCAAGCAAGGTCGTTTTCAGGTTATCGATATTGTGGACATGATGCGGCCCATCACGAAATTCACCAGCCAAATTGTGAGTGGCGATAGAATTCCTTCTACTGTTCGAGAGGCCTTTCGGTTAGCCCATGAAGAGCGCCCTGGCGCTGTACACATTGAATTGCCCGAAGACATTGCTGCAGAACAAACCAGTGCCCAGATACTGACGCCGAGCATGGCTCGTCGACCTATCGCCGAATACAAAGCGATTGCTGCTGCGATTACTATGATTGAAGAAGCCCAGTCGCCATTGTTATTGATTGGCGCCGGAGCAAACAGAAAGCTTACAGCGAAAATGCTCAGGGAGTTTGTTGATAAAACCTGCATTCCTTTTGTTACCACCCAAATGGGTAAAGGTGTACTAAACGAAAGTGACCCGCGCTTTGCAGGGAATACTGCCCTGTCTGACGGTGATTTTGTACACAGAGCGATAGAGCGTGCCGATCTTATTATCAACGTGGGCCATGATGTTGTGGAGAAGCCACCGTTCTTCATGCATCACAACGATAAAAAAGTGATTCATGTTAACTTTGATTCGGCTGCCGTAGACCCTGTTTACTTCCCACAACTCGAAGTAGTTGGAGATATTGCTAACAGCATTTGGCAAATAAAAGAAGGCATTACTCCCCAAGACAGTTGGAAACTCGACTTCTACAAAGATGTGCATCAAGCCTATGTAGACCACCGTGCTGAAGCAGAAGATGACGACCGATTCCCCATTTTACCCGAACGTTTAGTACGCGACATACGAAAGGTGATGCCAGACAATGGTATCGTCACTTTAGACAACGGGGTTTATAAAATTTGGTTTGCAAGAAACTACTCGGCTTATCACCCAAACACGCTGCTGCTGGATAACGCGCTGGCGTCGATGGGGGCTGGCTTGCCCTCAGCGATCGCTGCAAAACTCGTTAACCCAGATGCGCCCGTGTTAAGTGTATGCGGCGATGGCGGCTTTATGATGAATAGCCAAGAAATTGAGACCGCTGTGAGGCTTAAGCTAGATCTGGTAGTGATCATCTTGCGCGACGATGCGTACGGAATGATTAAATGGAAGCAGGCAAATATGCAGTTTGATGAATTTGGCTTAGATTACGGCAACCCTAACTTTGTTAAGTATGCGCAAAGTTATGGTGCACAAGGCTGGCGAGTGGACGATGCTGATGTGCTTATCCACTTGGTGGATAAGTGCTTGAACACAAAAGGCGTACATATTATCGATTGTCCGGTTGATTATAGTATGAACGATAAAACGCTAAATCATACAATTAAAGAGCTTAGCGCCAAGCTTTAAGCCAGCGCAATAGAAAGGTGAGGAGTTAAAAATGTTGAAGGAAAGCTATCCCTATTATTTAGCAAGCGAGCCACATTATGCCAATACTGATTTGGATGTGACTAACAAATACACGGGCGAAGTGGCAACCAAGGTGGCGATGGCCGATGCAGATACCATCGATAAAGCTATTGCTGCTGCAGAAGAAGCGCAGCCCGCGATGGCAGCTTTGGCACCTTTTGAAAGACAAGCTGTACTAGAACACTGTGTGAAGCGTTTTACCGAAAGAGCCGATGAGTTAGCTCAAGCACTATGTATTGAAGCTGGAAAACCAATTAAAGATGCGAAGGGCGAAGTAAGCCGTCTCATCGATACCTTTAAAATAGCGGCAGAAGAATCAGTTCGTATTAACGGCGAAGTGGTGAATTTAGAAATTTCGGCGCGTGCTAAAGGCTATCAGGGTATGACCAAGAAAGTTCCGATAGGTCCGTGCTCTTTTATATCGCCGTTTAATTTCCCCCTAAACCTAGCTGCACACAAAGTGGCACCAGCCATCGCAGCGGGCTGTACCTTTGTACTTAAGCCAGCCTCGCGCACGCCTATTGGTGCGCTCATTATTGGTGAGGTCTTAGCTGAAACAGACTTACCCAAAGGCGCATTTTCTATTCTACCTTGTAGCCGAGACGGCGCTGATTTATTCACTACTGACGAAAGGTTAAAGCTGCTTAGTTTCACAGGCTCGCCAGATGTGGGCTGGGCGCTTAAAGCAAAAGCCGGAAAGAAACCCGTGGTATTGGAGCTGGGCGGCAACGCCGCATGTGTGGTTGATGAAGATGCCGACATTGAAGACGCCATCGAACGGGTAATTGTTGGTGCTTATTATCAGTCAGGGCAAAGCTGCATTAGCGTTCAGCGCCTCTTAGTACACAGCAAAATATACGATGAATTTAAGTCACGCTATGTGGAAAAAGTGAAAGCGTTAGTGTCTGGCGACCCGTCTAACGAAGACACCTTTATTGGTCCCATGATTTCAGAAGGTGAGGCAGAGCGCCTTCACGGCTGGATTAAGGAGGCACAAGAGAAAGGCGCGACTATTCTATGTGGTGGAACGCGAGACGGTGCCATGCTTGAAGCTACGGTAATGGAAAATGTACCAAAGGATTGTGATGCTAGTGCCGAAGAAGCTTTTGGTCCGCTGTCTATTTTGGTGCCATTCGATGACTACGACGAAGCGCTTAAAGAAGTAAATAATAGCCGATACGGGCTTCAAGCTGGCGTGTTTACCAGCGATATTTACAAAGCGCACAAAGCATGGGATGTGCTTGACGTTGGTGGTGTGGTCATTGGTGATGTCCCAAGCTGGCGAGTGGACAACATGCCCTATGGTGGCGTGAAAGACTCAGGTCTAGGGCGCGAAGGTATTCGCTATGCGATTGAAGATATGTCTGAGACACGACTTATGGTAATTCGTACCCCTCAGCAGTAGATTGAGCTTCACTTCTCAATCAAGCGATGTTCGCGCAATAGTGCGAATGTAAGCATTCGAGGGCCAGGCGGCAGGTTTAGGTTAATCTGCCGCGTACTCTTCTAGCAGTGAAAGTGGAATAATGTCTAACGCCTTTTCATGTGTGGCTTCCAAGCGTACTTTCGGCGCAACACCTGCCTCATAGGCCTGTAGCCAGCGAGCAGCACACAAACACCACCTGTCACCTGCTAACAATCCAGGAAATGTCATACTAGGCCACGGCGTGATGAGGTCGTTGCCTTGTCGTAGCGAAAACTGAAGAAATTCGTCAGTGACAACAGCGCATACGCTGTGATTACCTACGTCAGCATCGGGGACATAGCAGAACCCTTCTCGCGTAAATCCGGTATTTCCACAGCACAGCTGGAGTGGGCGTCCATAAACATTTTTTGCGTTCGCCAAAATCAGAACCCTCTTTTACAACGTATGTTTTAATAGATATGTCTAATTAAAATCGCCAGATGGCGAAGTTAGGGGTAATAGAACCTAATCTATCCACCTTATGACCCAGCTCAATAAGGGTCAACAATAAAGCTCTACGGTAACTACGTTTTAAGGTAAAAAATCGTGCTCGATAAAAGCAAAAAAACAGGCGACAGTAATTTCTCCGAACAAGAAATTGCGCGTTTCGATGCGCTAGCTGACTCTTGGTGGAACCCACAAGGCAAATATAAAACTGCTCTGGATTTTAATCGAGTAAGGCTGAACGTTATAAAAGCACAAATAGAAAATCATTTCGGTAAAGGCAACTTGCCACCCGATTATTCTGCGTTATCAGTGATAGATATTGGTAGTGGCGGTGGACTAATAAGTGAGCCGCTTGCGAAATTAGGTGCCCAGGTAACGGGCATAGATGCCAGTGCGGTGAGCGTGGAAGTGGCAAAGCGCCATGCTGAAAAAACGGGAGTGAAAGTAGACTATCAGCATAAACTTTCTAGCGAGGTGGTAGAAGAAGGTCGGCAGTACGACGTGGTAATTAATGCCGAAGTTGTTGAGCACGTGCCTGATCAGCCGCAGCTTATACGCGAGTGTGCGAGTTTGGTTAAGCCGGGTGGCCTCTTGATTTTGGCGACGCTGAACCGCACGCTGAAAAGTTATGTTGTTGCCATAGTGGGGGCGGAATACGTAATGCGCTACCTACCAATAGGAACCCATGATTGGAAGAAATTCGTTAAGCCAGGCGAATTAACAAGCTGGGTTGGAAATGACTTCACCCTCACGCATCAAGTTGGTATGAAGTTAAATCCACTCAAAGGACAGTGGCTAACCACTTCGAGTCTCGCTGTAAACTATATTCAAGCATATTCCAGGGATAAATGAACGACTATAAGTTCTATTTATGCTCTGTATGCCTTGTACAAATGGTATGAGGCAATATACCCCCAAAATAAAGCTATCTAGCTGAATTAACAGGCTTATGTATTGTGAATCCGCCCAAAATTTACGGGTAGAAAGCAAATGGATTCATTAAAATCTTATCATAGAGGTTGATCTTCACATCTTGTTTACATAATTATAACAAAGGTCTGACCACAGACCACATATAACCATAATTATGGGACACACACGATGACATTACATAACCACGTACGCTCTACCAAAAGTTGGGTAGGAAAATGCGCAGTGATATTGGCGCTGTTTAGCATAACATTTGGCCTTTCTGGCCAAGCCTATGCTGGCACCTACGCAAAAACTAAGCACCCTATTGTACTCGTACACGGGTTGTTCGGTTTTGAAGATATATTATTTGTCGATTATTTCTATAAGGTACCGCATAAACTCAGCCGAAATGGCGCTGAGGTTTATATTGCCGAAGTTTCACCAGCTAATTCTACCGAAGTGCGAGGCGAGCAACTTTTAGATTATATAGACGAAGTTCTTGCGTTGTCTGGCGCCGAAAAAGTTAATCTCATTGGTCACAGCCATGGTGGCCCAACGGCTCGTTACGCAGCAAGCGTTGCACCTGACAAAGTGGCATCAGTGAGTTCAGTGGCAGGCGTAAACTGGGGGAGCAAAGTGGCCGATCAGCTACGAGATGCATTCTCTGAAGGGTCGATAGGCGAAGGCGCAGCTGGAATTGTTGTCGATGCTTTTGCCAATATTATTGAAATAGCGTCTGGCTCAGACCCTCGAGATAAACCTACAAACTCTATCGCAGCACTTAATTCCCTTTCAACAGCGGGTTCTATTGCTTTCAATCAGAAGTACCCGGAAGGAATGCCCAGTGCTTATTGTCGAAACGACGGAAAAATGCTGGCTGAGAATGGCGTATATTACTTTTCTTGGAGTGGTGGTAAAACATATACCAATGCATTGGACGTGGTAGATCCATTCTTAGCTATTACTGGCACTGCGTTTGATGAAACCAATGATGGATTGGTATCAACCTGTAGCTCGCATTTAGGTAAGGTGCTAAAAGACAATTATAAAATGAACCACCTAGATGAAGTTAACCAAAGTTTTGGTATAACGCATTGGTTTGAAACTGACCCAGTAGACGTATTTGTTCAACAGGCCAATCGTCTCAAGGGGCTGGGGCTTTAGTGACGCAAGGTAAAAAAAGCCTTATTAACCCGGTATCAGGTGGGCTGTTCGCTCTCTTGATACTGGGTGTTGTCCTTTATATCCTGTTTGCAGCTGAGCCTAAGTCATCTGAGGACGAGTTTTCCCATCAAGACGTCACGCATATCGCTGACTCAAGTAGTCAGGAAAAGAAGATAGATGAAAGCCACGTTGCTCAACAATCAAGGCTCTTAAACAATAACAAACAACAATCTGATGTTAGTAACAAAGCTCTTCAAGTCTTCGAGCTGAACTACACCACTAAAGACGCGTTCGATCGGTTTATATTTGCCCGTACCTCAGAAGTACCGCAAACGGTTAAGTCTGCTTATGTATCCCATGCAAACACCGTATTCACGCCAGACACAGCAAATCAAGCTACTGACTTATTTTCCCGTTATGTCGATTACAAGGTGGCATTATCTTCAGTGGAATTAGAGGTAGACCTTTCAAACCATGGCTTGCGAGATGTGACTTATAAACTTGATGAGCGCGAGGAAATTAGAAGGGCCTACTTCAACGACAAAGAGTATCACTATCTCTTTAGTCAGGAGGCGCAGGTGGATGAAGCTGCATTGGCGCGCTTACGCGTTGCTCAGGAACACACGCTATCTAAAGACGAAAGAAAAGCTCTCATTGTAGAGTCAATTAAAGCGGGAAGCCCTGCCGAACGTGAGGCCTTCCAGCCAACGCTGGATATGCACCGTATAAACGAAATAAAAAACAACCACAGTACTATCAACGATCGATATAACGCAGTGGCGGCTGAGTTTGGCATTGAAGTCGCCGAACGCTTTTCAAAGACGTGGGAAAAGAAAGCGCAGTGGCAAAGCAAAATTGCTGATTACGAGCAATACCGCGATGACTTGGCGCAACAGACATTAACGCCAGGCGAACGAGAAAAAATGCTTAAAAAATATCAAACTGCTCATTTTACCGATAATGAAATAAAGCGCTTGAAAGTACTCACGGCACAATAGCGAAAGACAAGCCTTTTACCACAGTGGGCCTAGGTTTTAGAGGTATAACCATAAGCATGCTGAATAGTCCTACTCACACACAGAGTGATTTGAAAGCACGAAGCGCAATTACTAATCTTGGCTGATAAAGTCTTCAACAACTCACCATAAGGCCAGAGACACACATTATGAAAATATATGAAACGAAAACGGCTCCAAATCCACGTCGAGTACGCATGTTTTTGGCCGAGAAGGGGATTGATGTGGACTACGTTCAGGTCGACATCCAAAAGGGAGAAAACTTAAGCCCACAAATGCGAGCTAAGAATCCGCTGGGGAAAATACCTATCTTAGAGCTCGATGACGGCACGTGCATTGCCGAGACCGATGCCATCTGCACTTACTTTGAAGCGATACAGCCTGAGCCACCACTAATGGGAACAACGCCCATTGAAAAAGCGACCATATCAATGTGGCAGCGACAGGTAGAGTTTGCGTTCATGATGCAAGTAGGCATGTGTTTTCAACATACTACCGGATACTTTAAAGACCGTATGACACCCGTGCCAGAATTTGGCAAAGAAGCTGGCATCAATGCCGCTAAATATCTGAATATTCTGGAGCGTCGTCTTGGAGAAAAAGAATTCATTGCTGGTAACACATTTTCCATTGCCGACATAACTGCCCTATGCGCGATGGATTTTGCTCGTGTAGTTAAAATTCGTATGACAGATGAGCATGTGAATTTGGCGCGTTGGTATGAAGCAGTAAGTAACAGAGCGAGTGCAAAAGCCTAATGATTGACTTATATACCGCGGCCACTCCGAATGGTTGGAAAGCGTCGGTGGCGCTTGAAGAAATGGGACTTGAATACACTGCACATGCCGTGAATTTAATGAAAGGGGAGCAGAAAACCCCAGAGTTTTTAGCGATGAACCCGAATGGGCGTATCCCGGTTATCGTTGATAGAGAAGCCAACAATCATGTCGTTTTTGAATCAGGTGCCATTATGGTTTATCTCGCAGAAAAAACCGGCCTATTCTTACCCAGCGATGCGCAGCGCAAAAGCCAAGTTATGCAGTGGGTTATGTTTCAAATGGGGGGTATAGGCCCGATGATGGGGCAAGCAAATGTGTTCCACCGCTACTTAGAGGAAAAAATTCCGGTGGCGATAGCGCGTTATCAGAACGAAGTGCGCCGCTTGTTTACCGTTCTTGATAGCAGGCTTGAAAATCGAGAATACTTGGTCGATGACTACAGTATTGCTGACATGGCGAACTGGTGTTGGGTGCGCACTTATGACTGGTCTGGCGTAAGTATCGACGGCTTGGATAATCTTATTCGTTGGAAAAATAGTATTGAAGCAAGACCCGCAGCACGTCGTGGCGTTGAAGTGCCAAATAAAATTGATAGAGAAGCCCTTATTAAAGGCGCCAAAAATGTAGTCACAAAATAATCAGAGAAACTTTTTCTATTCTATGTTTGAAACAAAATCTTGTTGTCGTAATATCGAACAGTAGCTAGTAAAAAGTTAAAAAAATAATAAGGATGTATATGAAGGGATTTCTTTTCTCGCTATTAATGTTATTAACAAGCGCTAGTGCGCTTGCCTCGCAAGAGTTGCCTCTTGAATATTTTATCAAGCATGGTGATTACCTAGACTTGGCTTTGTCTCCAGACGGAAAACATATCGCAGCGCGAGTCCAACTAGACGGCAGGGTCTTCCTTGTTTTACTAAACAGTGAAGACATGTCTATCGTCGGAGGTATTAGGCCGCAGAACAACGACATTATCCATACGGTCAACTGGGTAAATGACGAGCGTATTGTGTTCGAATATGCAGAGAAGCAAACCTACCTAGACAGCCCAATTCCCACAGGCGAGTTATACGCCATGAATGTCGACGGCTCGCAACGTGAATTAATTTACGGGTACCGCGCTGGTGATCAGAAAACGGGAAGCCGCATTTCATCCAAGGATGACTCTAAGGCGAGTCAAGAAATCATAAGCTTCCTTGATAACGATGACGATAATATCTTAATCATTGAATACCCTTGGACAAAGGATGGAAAATTTTACTACGACCGCCGCGAGAAGCCAGCGCTAATCAGTCGCCTCAATGTATACTCGGGCAAAAAACGTAAACTAGAAGCGCTCCCTTATGGCTCGAGTAGCGCACTCGCCAATAAATTTGGTGACGTAAAGTTTATGACATGGAAAGACGAAAATAATGTTCAACACTCTGCTTATAGAAGTAGCAATGACGGCGAGTGGATCCCTTTAGAGGAAGTATTTGAGCAAGCTAGTGGTCTTTTACCTTTAGGGCTAAGTGAAGACGGTGAGTCTGTCTACCTTTCTGGGCGCTTTGGTGATGACAGTATCTCTACTCTGTACTCCTTGCACTTGAAATCAGGTGAATACGAGCGGGTATTTTCCGATCACGAAACTGATATCGAATATGTAGTTCTGGACCGCAATGACATGCCAGCAGTAGGTATAACCTACCCCGGCAAGTCTAACTATGTGTATGCAAAGACCGAATCTAAGGTCAGCAAAGTACACAAGATGCTAGCTGATGCATTTAAAGGTCAAACGGCAACTATCGCAAGTCATACAAAGGACTGGAAAACACTTTTAGTTCGTGTATCCAGTGACGTAAACCCTGGCGAATACTATTTGTTTGATAGCGAAACAATGAGCGCTCGCTTTATTTGGGCAAACAGTTCTTGGATAGATCCCAGATTACTCTTGAGTATGCAGCCTGTGGCAATTCCTACTGAAGACGGCGAAACAGTACACGGCTACATTACGCTTCCAACCGCTAAAAAGAACAATGAGAAGCCACCTTTGGTTGTTGTCATTCACGGTGGGCCACATCAGACAGGAACACGGGATTTTTGGCGTTACGATTCTGAAACGCAGCTATTGGCAAACCGAGGGTTTGCTGTTCTGCGCGTCAATTTCAGAGGGAGTGACGGATACGGCAGACGCTTTGAACGTTTAGGCTACCAAGAGTGGGGTGGTGCAATGATCAAAGACATCAACGATTCAGTGAAATGGGCCATTGATCAAGGCTATGTCGACGGAGAACGAGTCTGTGCTTACGGTGCAAGTTACGGTGGATATGCCGCGTTAATGGCGGCTGTGCGAGCGCCCGATTTGTATAAGTGCACGATTGGATACGTTGGAATATACGACTTGCAATATGTTTACTCAGAAAGTGACATTCCAACAAGTTGGGGAGGTAAAGCCTACCTACAAGAAGTGATAGGAACTGATAAAGCAAAATTGGCTGAGTTTTCTCCTATTACACATGCGGATAAAATTAAAGCGAAAGTCATGCTTATCCATGGTTCAAAAGACCGTCGTGTGCCAGAGATAAACGCCGAAGCGTTAGCGGAGAAGCTAGCAAAAGTGAACAACCCTCCCGTTTACCTACAATATTCGCAAGCAGGCCACGGTGTCTATGATGAGGGCGATAGACAGGAACTGTACCAAGGGATGTTGGACTTCCTGAGCACTAATCTAATGTAATTTTTGTTAGCGCGTCTACAAATCGATTAAGCCAGCCAAACGCAAAACTCGGTTTG
>CEQQ01034871.1_pt1 | contig 11623 bp, 7 predicted proteins | sample 531041 | NCBI WGS metagenome assembly CEQQ01 (sample SAMEA2621222, study PRJEB7988) | marine metagenome | biome: marine biome (ENVO:00000447); feature: deep chlorophyll maximum layer (ENVO:xxxxxxxx); material: "saline water (ENVO:00002010), including plankton (ENVO:xxxxxxxx)" | depth 150 m | reverse complement strand
AAGTTTTTTTTTGCATTTCAAAATCTCAAATGAAATACTGCGGGGCACTCATGATTGACTCTAAGAGTCACATACTTGATCTCGATCTAATGTCTGTATCTCAGGTAGAATCAATTCTTGATGATGCCGATGAAATGACGAAAATTCTGAACAGTGATTTCAAAAAAACTGAGGCGTTAAAAGGAAAAACTATTATCACCTTATTTTTTGAACCTAGCACTAGAACTAGATCATCATTTGAACAAGCAGGTAAAATTCTTGGTGCAGATGTGATTAATATAGTAAATTCTAGTAGCAGTTCAAAAAAAGGCGAATCTCTATACAACACTGCTTTAACTATCCAATCAATAAAATCTGATGTGATTGTTTTAAGACATCCACACTCAGGAGCTCCATACTTTTTATCTAACCTGTTAAAAGAATCTACAATCATCAATGCTGGTGATGGGATGCATGCACATCCAACTCAAGCACTGCTAGACATGTATGTTATGAAAAAGCATCTAGGCAACCTAAAAAACAAAAGAATAGTTTTTATTGGAGATATCTCTCACAGCAGAGTTGTCAGATCAAACATTTTAGGACTAAGTAAATTTGGTGCCAAAATAGTTTTATGCGGTCCTCAAACATTAATACCTCCTGACCTTTTATCAAATAAAAATTTACCGGAAAATCACCCATTCAAAAATATTTATTATGAGCCAAAATTAAATGATGCAATAAATCAAGCAGACGTAATAATGCCATTAAGATTACAACGGGAAAGACAAGATTCAGGGTTATTACCATCATTGAGAGAATATTCAACTTACTTTGGGATCTCTCTGAAAAAATTACAACACGCAAAACCCAATACTATTATCATGCACCCTGGACCCGTAAATGAGGGAGTTGAAATCGATCACAATGTAGTCCATGGTCAAAATTCTGTGATTCAAGAACAAGTATTCAGTGGAGTAGCAATTAGAATGGCTATATTAAAGTCAGTAACACAAAATAAGGCTTCGAAAATTGAGTAAAAATATATTAATTCAGAATGGGAGATTAATTAATCCTGCTAATCAAACGGATGGGATTTATGACATATTAATTCAAAACAATATAATTTCTGACATATCAAATCATATTCAACCCAATGACAATTTTGAAATCATTGATGCCACTAATAAAATTGTAGTTCCCGGATTTATAGATCTCCACTGCCATTTAAGAGAACCTGGTCAAGAATTCAAAGAAACAGTTGCTACAGGAACGCTAGCTGGAGCTGCAGGCGGATTCACTACGTTGTGTGCAATGCCAAACACAATTCCGCCAATTGATTCAAAACCTCATATAGAATCATTGGCAAACATATCCAAAGAAACTGGAGCAATAAGAGTTCTGCCAATAGCATCAGCTACCATTAAAAGTGAAGGTAAAATACTAACAGAAATGTTTGAACTAGCAGATGCAGGAGCTATTGGATTTAGTGATGACGGAAACCCGATTTATGATCCCTTTATAATGCGTCAAGCGTTAAGTTATAGTTCTCAATTAAACATCCCAATAATTAATCACTGTGAAGTGCCTGAACTTTCTAAACATGGAGTAATGAATGAAAGCTGGGTCTCAACTCAATTAGGGTTACCCGGAATCCCAAACTCCGCAGAAGAATCTATGGTAGCCAGAGACATTATGCTATCAAAACTCACCGGAGGGCATATTCATATTGCTCACGTCAGCACTAGCGGATCTGTAAATTTGATTAGAGAAGCTAAAAAAGAAGGAGTAAATATTACATGTGAAGTCACTCCGCATCATCTCACACTAACTGACACAATTATTTTAAACAAAAATCTTTCTGATCAAAATTTTGTCACATCACATCATTCATATGACACAAGAGCAAAAGTCAATCCTCCTTTGAGAACTTCATCGGATGTTCAATCATTAATTGAAGCGCTAAATGATGGAACTATAGATATTATTGCAACTGACCATGCTCCTCATAGCGATATTGATAAAATTTGTACTTTTTCTGAAGCTGCGTTTGGAATAAGTAATATTGAAACTGCCTTCAGTCAAATTTACCAATTAGTAATTAATAAACAAATTTCATTAAACAAATTAATAGAATCTTTAACTATTGCTCCAGCAAGAATTCTAGGGGCTCAATATGGAAATTTAGAAAAAAACAAACCTGCTGATATCACTATTATAGATTTAAATGAACAATGGAAAGTGAATCCTGAAGAATTTCTATCTAAAGGGAAAAACTCTCCATTAGATGGGTACACTTTAACTAGCAAAGTATTTAAAACAATTTATCAAGGGAAAATAGTCTTTTGACCAATCAACTCAAATTTTCAATGAATGAAACTGCTTACCTAGTCTTATCAGATGGATCAGTTTTTGAAGGCCTTTCATTTGGCAGTGAAAAAACTTCATATGGAGAAGTAGTTTTTAACACATCAATGACAGGATATCAGGAGATATTAACTGACCCTTCCTACTCAGGACAAATAGTAGTTCCCACATACCCTATCATCGGGAATTATGGAATTAACGAAAAAGCTAATGAATCTAAACAAATACAAGTCTCAGGTTTTGTTGTCAGGCAGTATTGTGATTCTCCTAGCCATGCCTCGAGCACCTCTAGTATTCACGATTTTTTAGCTTCACAAAACATCCCTGGAATTCATGAAATTGATACTAGGGCTATTGTACGAAAGATCAGATCATCCGGTGTAATGATGGGAGCAATAGCTATAGGAATTACGCCTGATCAAGCATTAGAAAAAATTCGATCTTCTAAAGCATATAACCTCACCAATTTTGTTGAAAAAGTCACCACTACAAAACAATATGATTGGGCTAAAAATACAACATCACTCGAATCTAACAATAATTATTTAAATATTCTAGTTTCTGATTATGGTGTCAAATACAACATTCTTAGAATTCTTGAGGCTAAAGGATGTAAAGTTACGGTATTTCCATATGATACAACAGCCGAAGAATTGTTAAGCCTAAACCCTGACGGAATCATGCTTTCACCAGGTCCAGGGGATCCTGAAATGTTAAATGAAACAACAAAAATTGCTAAAGATCTAATAGGCCGTGTACCGATCATGGGAATATGTTTGGGTAATCAGATACTTGCAAAAGCATTTGGAGCCAAAACTTTCAAATTACACTTTGGTCATAGAGGGGGCAATCATCCTGTAAAGGATTTAGAAACCGGGAGAGTTTATATTACTGCTCAAAATCATGGATACGCTGTAGATCCTGAATCTTTACCGCCTGAAATAGCTGTCACTCATATAAATATGAATGATGGAACCGTTGCTGGGCTAAAACATGTATCTTTACCAGCCATGAGTATCCAATACCATTCTGAAGCCTCGCCAGGGCCTCAGGATAACGAATATATTTTTGACCAGTTTATAGAAATGGTCAAAGAGTTTAAGTAAGAGGTGAATTTGAAAAATCAATATAACAAAGTTTTAGTGATCGGTTCTGGCCCTATTGTAATCGGGCAAGCCGCTGAGTTTGATTATGCAGGAACTCAAGCATGTAAATCATTAGAAGAAGAAAACATTAAAACAATCCTAGTTAATTCAAATCCTGCAACAATCATGACAGATGAAGAAACTGCTGACAGGGTTTACATAGAACCTCTAAGTGTAGAAGTAATTTCTCAAATCATTGAAAAAGAACAACCTGATGCTATTTTACCTACATTAGGAGGACAAACAGGATTAAATTTAGCTGTAGAATTATCTGAACAAGGAGTCTTGGACAAATATAAAGTTAAGTTAATTGGCAGTACAGTTGAAACAATTAAAAATGCAGAAGACAGAGAACTTTTCAGGAAGCTATTGTCAGATTTAGGAGAACCTGTGCCTCCAAGTGAAATAGTCGACTCACTTGAATCTGCCATAAAAGCTAAAGAAATTATTGGGCTCCCCATGGTTATAAGACCTGCATATACACTAGGAGGAACTGGCGGGGGAATTGCAACTTCTTCCCAAGAGTATGAAGAAATAGTTCAATCTGGATTAGCCGCAAGCCCTATTCATCAAGTTCTTGTTGAAAAATCCATAGTTGGATGGAAAGAATTAGAGTATGAAGTAATGAGAGATTCTGCTGATAATTGCATCACAATATGTAATATGGAAAATATCGATCCAATGGGAGTGCATACAGGAGATAGTATAGTAGTAGCTCCTAGCCAAACTTTATCCGACCAAGACCATCAAATGCTAAGATCTGCAAGCCTAAGAATCATTAGAGCATTGGGAATTGAAGGTGGTTGCAACGTTCAATTTGCACTCGCACCAGGCAATGTAGTAGGTGACACTTTACCTGACAGCGGGGAATCACTAAACAGTTACTATGTCATTGAAGTAAACCCTCGAGTAAGCCGAAGTTCTGCACTAGCAAGTAAAGCTACAGGGTATCCCATAGCAAGAGTAGCGGCTAAAATTGCTATTGGAAGAACTTTAGATGAAATTCCAAATCAAATCACACGCAAAACATTTGCAGCATTTGAACCAGCGTTGGATTATTGCGTAGTAAAAATCCCTAGATGGCCTTTTGATAAATTTGATTCAGGAGACAGAATTCTTGGAACACAAATGAAAGCTACTGGTGAAGTGATGGCTATTGATAGAATTTTTGAATCAGCATTTCAAAAAGCTATCAGATCTTTAGAAATTTCTAACAAATCACTTATATGGGAAGATCCTGAATGGCAAAGTACTGAACAAATCTTAGAATCTATTCGAACTCCAAATGATGAAAGAATTTGGGGTGTTTTAGCAGCTTTAAGACGAGGAGTTTCGCCAGAAAAAATTTCACAAACTACTGGAATAGATCCATGGTTTACTAGAGCGTTTCAAAAAATCACAGAATTTGAAAAAGCAATCACTCAATCTCCTACAGATCCCCAAATTATTAAAAAAGCTAAAAAATTAGGATTCCCTGATGAAATTATTGCTGAGTTATCTACTCAAGCTACATCTGAAATCAGAAAATTTAGAATTGAAAAAGGAATTATTCCCGTCTATAAAATGGTAGATACTTGTGCAGCAGAATTTGAGGCAGTAACCCCATATTTTTATAGTACTTACGAAACAGAAAATGAAGCATTTCCACTTAAAGGTAAAAAAGCGATAGTATTAGGCAGTGGTCCCATTAGAATTGGTCAGGGAATAGAATTTGACTATTGCTCTGTTCATGCAGCTAAAGCTTTATTAAAAAATAATATCAAAAGCATTATGATTAATTCTAACCCTGAAACAGTTTCAACGGACTTTGATATAAGTGACAGATTATATGTAGAACCCTTAGACTCAGAATCAGTTTTAGACATCATTGATAATGAAAATAATTTCGGAATCAAAAAACAAAACTTTCAAATACCATCTATAGTCCAATTTGGTGGACAAACGGCTATCAATTTGTCCCAAATTTTAGATGAAACCAATAATCCTGTTTTAGGCTCTTCTGCTCAATCAATAGATACAGCCTCAGACAGACATCTTTTTGAAGAGTTTCTTTCAAAAACAGGAATTCCAAACCCCCCAGGTGATACTGTCCTAACTATCGAAGAATCTGTCACTGTTGCTAATAATTTAGGTTATCCTGTTTTGGTTCGCCCTAGCTATGTTTTAGGTGGTAGGGCTATGGAAATTGTTCACAACGACACAGAATTAAAAAATTATATGCATAAAGCAATAGAGGCAGGAAGTGGCAAAAGAATTTTAATTGACAAGTACTTTGAAGGACGAGAGGTGGAAGTAGATGCAATTTGTGATGGTGACAATATTTTGATTCCTGGAATCATGGAACATGTTGAACGAGCAGGAGTTCATAGTGGCGATTCAATGGCAATATATCCAGCTCTAACATTATCGGACCAAGAAATAAATACGATAGTTAATTACACAGAAACTATAGGTAAGTCCCTAAATATAAAAGGATTAATGAACATTCAGTATGTTGTAGTAGGGGGAGATCCGTATAGAAATCCTTCAGAAAAACCTAAAACGAATGATACTGAAATTTATGTAATAGAAGTCAACCCTAGATCAAGTAGAACTATTCCATTTATCTCAAAAATTACTGGAATTCCCATGGTGCAATTAGCAGTAGACATTATGTTAGGGAAAAAACTTTCTGATAGCGAATATGGGACAGGTTTATGGGAAAACCAAAAATTAGTTGGTGTAAAAGCACCTGTTTTTTCAATGTCAAAATTAGCAGGAGTGGATACTTACGTAGGCCCTGAAATGAAGTCAACAGGTGAAGTCATGGGATTAGACTCCAATTATGAATCTGCAACTACAAAAGCTTTGATTGCGTCAAACATGATGCTACCAGATAGTGGGTCAATCCTATTAAGTATTGCAGACCAAGATAAGGAAAATGCAATCCCATTGATTAATGTACTACATAAAAATTCGTACAAAATTTTTGCCACACAAGGAACCGCAAAATTAATTAACTCACTAGGAATCCCGGTAATTGAAATTAACAAAAGGTTAGAAGATGGTCATCCAAACGTAGTAGATATAATCCAAAATTCTACTGTCGATGCAGTAGTTAATACCGTCACAGGCGACAGAAGCGTTTTACAAGATGGATTTCACATCAGGAGAGCTGCAGTAGAAATGAGAATCCCATGCTTTACATCATTAGATACCGCAAGAACAGCTTCAGAGAATATCAGTTCAAGATCATTAAACTATAATGTAAAAACTATCGGTGAGTACTTAAACAACACAAAACAGGAATAACATGCCAAGTGACATACCACCTCATATTCATGGAAAAGATTTACCAAAAGGGGTGAAGAAGTCTACGGTTTCTGTTACATGTGATCATTTGGAAAAAATGCTTCATGTAGCTTCTCAGGGAGAATTTTCTTTTTTTTCTGATGAACCCGAAAAAATGGGTGGAGAAAATGAATTTCCTGCTCCTTTAACTTATATAGCCTCTGGAATAGGGTTTTGACTACTGACTAACCTGAAGCGGTACGCTTCAATGAAAAAAATTTCAATAAAATCTGCTCAAGTAAAAATCGAGTTAGATTTTTACTTGTTTGGATCTATTGTTGATGAAAATATTGAAAGTGGTGTTTCAGAAGTCCGAAGCTTTTTTGAAGTATCTTCTGAAGACAAATTTGAAGATGTTTTAAGCGTTATAAAACTTGCTAAAAAAGGATGTTTTGCAGAAAGTCTAGTTATTCAACCAGTAAATCTAGAAAGTGTTTGTATAATCAATGGCAAAAAAATAGAAAATCTCTAAACTGAATATTTCAATATGATCCCTTTAAAATTATCAATCGAAAACTTTATGTGTTACCAAAGTAATGTCCCTACTTTAGATTTTGATTTACTTCATGTCTCTTGTATATCAGGTGAAAATGGGCATGGTAAAACAGCAATTTTAGATGCAATCACTTGGGTTTTATGGGGTAAATCTAGAACGAGAACACAAGAAGAATTAGTAAATCAAAAATCTGATCACATGAGTGTTTCATTAGATTTTTCAATAGATTCAGACAAATACCGTGTAGCTAGAAAATTTTCAAAAACAAGTTCACAGGGTAAAACTGAATTAAATTTCTTTTTGTTGAATGAATCCGAAGCTACATCCATAATGGGCAATACGATTAAAGATACCCAAGAAAAAATTATAGATGTAATTCACATGAATTACGAAACTTTTATTAATACTTCCTATTTAAAACAAGGTAACTCAGACAATTTCAGCAAATCTACACCTTCTGACAGAAAAAAAATTTTGTCAGAAGTTTTAAATTTAGAATTTTATGAAAACATATCAAATCACGCTAAAGAAACTTCCCGTCAATTAAATGAGAACCTAAACAAAAATAATGCCTTATTAAGCCTAAGAAAAGAAGATTTACTCAACCCTAAAGAATTATCAAAATCATTAAAAAACAAACGGCAGCAACTTACCGAGATAGAAGATGAAATCGCTAATCTTAAACAAAATATGTTGGATTTACAAAATCAAAAAACTAAGCTATCTGTAATCGAACAAAAAAAAATTACAAATTTATCACTTATTCAAACTAATGAAAAAGACATAGAATCCTTAAATGATCAAGTGGAAAATTGGAACAAAGAATCAATTAAATTTCAAAAAATCCTCCAACAAACTGAAAAAATTCAATCCAATGTAATAATCCTCAATGATTATCAAAAACAAGTAGCTGAATTATCTGAAACATTTTCGATTTTAAGAGACCTTGAAAAACAACAATCTGAACAAAAACATTCTATAGATTTAGAAAAACAAAAAAAACAAATCGACCTAAAAACACTCCAAGAAACTTATAGAACATTAAAAACATACCAGGAAATCACAATTCCTAAAATTGAATCAGATTTAAAAAATGCTGAAATAAAATTAAAAGATTTGAATAAATCTATTATTTTATTAGACAAGAATTTAGATCTGATACCTGAAATCAATTCAAAAATTGCATTAATGGAAATCAATAATGCATCACTTAAAAACATCATGACTGATACTAGGCAAAAATTTGATTTATTACAAACATCAAATAATCATTGTCCATTATGTTCTCAATCATTAAATGAACAAACTCATATGCATATAGAAATGGAATTAAAAAATCTAGGGCAAAATAGTCAAGAAGCATTTTTAAATAATCAAAAAGAAATTGACCAATACAAAGATCAAATATCTAAAATTGAATCTGAAAATTCTCCTCAAAAAACTGTAGCTTTAAATGAAAAACCAATGATTGAATCTGAAATCACTTTACTAAAATCTAAATTAGAAGAAGAGAAGAAAAAGATTATAAACATACATGAAACGGCCAAAATAATTGAAGATTTAAAGCTAGAAATTTCTGGAGATAACTTTGCTAAACATCACAGAGCCAAATTGATTGAAATAGACTCTCAAATTCAATCTTTAAATTACGACCCAAAAATTCATACGCAACTTGAACAGGAAATTTCTAGATTAATACCATACTTAGATTTAAATTCAAAATTGCTTGAATCTGAAAACAATCTAAAATCTTTGAATTCAAACATTACAATCTCTCAAAAAAATATATTAGAAAAAAAATCTCAAAATTCAGAGTTATATAATCAAAATTCGAAAATAAAAAAAGAAATCACAAATTTTACCAACGTTGATAATTTACTGATTTCTACATCAACAAAGATAGATGAATCATCTCAATCGAAACAAAACTTGATCTCAGAAATTATAATTTTAGAAAGAGATTTAACAAAAAACCAATCTATTCAAAATGAGGTATTACAATTAGAAACCTCGCTTAAATCAATTCAAAATGAATTAGAAATTTATCAAGAGTTAAGTGCAGCCTTTGGAAGGAATGGAATTCAAGCATTATTAATTGAACAAGCAGTACCTGAAATACAAAATAATGCAAACGAATTAATTGAAAAGCTATCAGAGAACAAAATGCAAATCTTATTAAACCTTACTGGAGGGCGATTAGATAGACAAACCGGAATTCCTTCCGAGGAATTAGAAATCAAAATTTCAGATGAAATGGGAATTCGTAACTATGAAACTTATAGTGGAGGAGAATCATTTAGAATAGATTTTGCCATTAGAATAGCTCTTTCAAAATTGTTGGCTTCACGTTCTGGTGCTCCATTACCAATACTATTTATAGACGAAGGTTTTGGATCTCAAGACTTCAGGGGACAACAGACTATGATTGAAGCCATACAATCAATTAGAAATGATTTCAAAAAAATTATAGTAATTACTCATGTTGACAGCATGAAAGAAAGTTTCGAGGAAAAAATAGAAGTTTTCAAATCTCCAGAGGGATCTACATTTCAGATCATATAATTACAATGTGAACTCTTTGATTCCTTTTTCAAAAATCAATTCTACTTCAGTTTCATTTTGGACATCTTCCTTTGTCCACCCAGGAGCACATTCTAATAATTGCAAACCTGACTTAACTACCTGAATTACCGCTATATCTGTAACTATCAAACTAACACAAGACTTACTAGTTAAAGGGAAGGAACATTCATTGACGATTTTACTTGAACCATTTTTATCATTATGTTCCATTGCAACAATCACTTTTTTAGCTCCTACCGCTAAGTCCATAGCGCCTCCAACATTTCCTATACCTCTAGATGGAATCATCCAATTAGCTAAATCTCCAGATTTTGATACTTGCAATGCTCCTAAAACTGTTACATCTATATGTCCTCCTCTTATCATCGCAAAAGCGTCGGAAGAACTGAAAAATGACATCCCATCAACTGGTGCAAGAAATTGTCCACTTGCATTAATAAGATCTTGATCCTCAAATCCTTCTTCTGCCATAGGACCATAATTTAAAACTCCACTTTCACTGTGATAAATCACTGTCTTCCCTTCAGGAATAAATTGAGAACACAATGAAGGAATTCCTATTCCTAAATTAACTACATCACCATCCTGCAATTCTTTTGCAACTCTCATTGCAATTATTTCTCGATTCAGTCTATTTTTCATTGTTTTCCTTAATCTCTACTATTCTGTCTACATACAGCAAAGGAGTATCAATCAGGGCAGATTCTATAGCACCTGTTTCAACAATTTTATCTACTTCTACTATAGATATAGTAGCAGCAGTAACCATAACTGAATTAAAGTTTTTTGAAGTTCCCTTATAAACCAAATTGCCGAGTCTGTCAGATTGATATGCCCGAATCAAAGCAAAATCAGCCTTCAACGCAGTTTCTAAAACATATTTCTTGCCGTTAAACTCACGTATTTCTTTCCCTTCTGATACTCTAGTATCTACTCCAGTGGGAGTAAAAAAAGCAGGAATTCCGGCTCCACCAGCACGAATTCTTTCAGCCAAAGTTCCTTGAGGAACTAACTCTAACTCTACTTCATGTTTTGCATATGCCTTCTCAAAAGCAGTAGGTCTAGAAGGAGAAGGAGAAACTGGAAAAGAAGCAATAACTTTTTTCACTTGATTGTTCTCTACTAAAACACCTATATCTACGGGCGTTTGACCCGGTAGTGTCCCAAATCCAATCACACTTGCCAAACCTGCAGTGTTACTGATAATTGTTAGATTTTTTGATCCGAGATTTCTCAAAGCACCAATTAAATTCTGTGAAGTTCCGCCTGGTCCTGCAAATCCATCGATCATTAAAGTAGAATTATCAGGAATATCCGAAACAGCTTCATCAAATGAATTAAAAACCTTATTCATTCTAAATTTCTCCCTATTTTTTGTGGGATTAACCATACTAAAATTGCAAAAAGAATTATTAGAAATCCTATTAACATAGTTGTATCAAAGAAAAACCCTTGCGGAAACATAGCTATCAAATAATCTGTACGTGGGTCCAAAATCCAAAAATCATTATTAAAACTAATTTCATGAAAATATATAAATAATTTATCAAACCCAAATAACGACCCCATAACTAAAGCTCCAAAAATAAGTAAAGTAAGAATTCCTCCTCTTGAGATTGAATGTAATAAATTTTTCAAACTATATAAACTGCCAAAAAGTAGAGTAAAAAAGGTTACTACTATAATCAATAAAACAGAAATTTTTTGATAAAAAAATACAAGA
>CEQQ01033199.1_pt1 | contig 11654 bp, 11 predicted proteins | sample 531041 | NCBI WGS metagenome assembly CEQQ01 (sample SAMEA2621222, study PRJEB7988) | marine metagenome | biome: marine biome (ENVO:00000447); feature: deep chlorophyll maximum layer (ENVO:xxxxxxxx); material: "saline water (ENVO:00002010), including plankton (ENVO:xxxxxxxx)" | depth 150 m | reverse complement strand
TTGCTTCTTTAATAGGGCCAATGCAAGTTACCGCAAGACTGATCTTTTTTCTGATTGAATTTATCACAAAAAAAGACATCCCAATATCCCTTATATGCAGCATATGCTTAACCATGTTGGCTTTATCTAGCTTTATGCTATTTATAAATGATACTTCCCTAGTTCTAATAACTATTTTTATAATTCTACAAGGAGGACCATACGGAATGGTCAGTATATTGCAGCCGCTATTAACTGCTCAATTAATAGGTAGAATTAATTTTGGCATATTGTCTTCTATGGTTGGAATAGGATTCATTTTAGGTTCAGCATCTGGTCCTGGAATAGCAGGATGGATTGCTGAAACCTGGAGTTATAATACGGTATTAATTACGACCACCTTCATAGCTTTAACCGGATTAATATTTTTATCATCTACTTTAATAATCCATAAATATAAAAGACTAAATTAAAAGGATTAGATATGGAGAAAATCTTAATAAAAAACAGTACCATATACGACGGTACGGGCGCCCACCCTTTTCAGTCAGATATATTAATTCAAAATGGCAAGATATTAAGTATAGGTAACTTGAAAGAGTTATCAGATACATATGTGATTGATGGATCTGGATTAGCCTTATCGCCAGGATTTATCGATACTCATACTCATTCTGATTCTAAGATTCTAAATGATCCAGCACATGAACATTCTTTAAGACAAGGTGTCACAACTGAAATACTAGGTCAAGACGGCTTATCCTATGCTCCTTTATCTCCAAAAAATTACAGGTTAAATAGCGAATATTTGTCTGGTTTATTAGGTAATCCCCCTAAAAATATAGACATGTCGTCAGTTGAAAAATTTAGATCTCATTACGATAGTAAAGTTTCAATCAATACTGCTTATTGTGTTCCTCATGGAGCGATTAGGTTAGAAAGCGTTGGATTCAAAGACCTTCCATTAACTGGTAATGCATTAGAAACAGCTAAGAATCTTGTGAAGGAAAGTATGGATCAAGGGGCTGTTGGAATGGCAACCGGAATGTCATATTTCCCAAACGCTTGGAGTGATACACAAGAACTCATAGAATTATGCAAAATAGTTAAAGAAAAAGATGGGGTATATGTAACTCATCTTAGAGATAAAAATGTCGACCGAGCTTTTGGTGGAGGATGGGTGAAAGAAGCGATAGAAATAGCTCGCAAAAGCGGAGTAAAAATACATTTTTCTCATTACCGTACTGACAAAAACACCGCTGGCAACATAGAAGCTAAAATGCATCTCATAGATGAAGGAATACGTGAAGGGCTAGATATCACACTGGAACTATATCCTTATCCAACCGGTAGTACTTTTCCTTTGAGTTTCTTACCCAGTTATGCACATGAAAACGGGATCCCTGGCGTTATAGGTTTATTATCTGACAAATCAAAAAAGATAGAACTTGCAGATTACTTAGATAATGATTTTAAAACCCCCACAGGTCCCATAGGTGAAGTGATCCTATCTTACATCCCAAAATTCCCTGAATTAGAAGGAGACTCTCTTGTTAATATAGCAAAGAAAAGAAGAGAAACCGTTGGGATGGCTCTATGCAATTTATTACTTGAAACAAAATGTCAGATAGGATACTGGGCCATGCCACCTGATGAAAAAACATGGGATCAAATAAATCTCGATATTGTTAAATTACTTTCACGAAAAGACTATATGGTAGGGAGTGATTCCATTCCTCTAGGAAGTTATCCACACCCAAGAGCATACGGAACTTTCCCAAGAATAATAGGTCGATTCCAAAGAAAATATAATTACATGCAATTAAGCGAAACGATTCAAAGAATCACCGGAAATCCTGCTAAAAGATTTAAATTAAATAAAAGAGGGGCAATAAAAGAAGGTTATTTTGCGGACATAGTTATATTTGACTCAGATACTGTGATAGATAACGCAACATATGAGAATCCAAAGCAATACCCTAGTGGAATACATTACGTTATCGTTAATGGAAAAATTGCTATCGAAAAAGGAGAATTAAAAAGTTCAAACTCAGGTAAAGCTATCCCTTAATCTTTATCATTCCAATTTAGTACAAATTGTCGCTGTATATCTGTTTCTGGAGAAGCCCTGAAGTCTCCTGCAACTCCCTTACGCAAATTAGGAATATACTTTAATGCTTCTTCATTAGGCATTCCCTTCCTAATTAAATAGCATGCAACTACAATACCTGTCCTTCCCAAACCTCTAAAACAGTGAACGTACACAGATTCTCCATCAGAAATTTTCTGATCAATCAAATCTAAAATATTATTCATGACATGCGTTTCTGGGATGTTTCTATCAATAATAGGAAATCTATAATATTCAGTTCTTTTCCCCCTACGTCTCCGTTCTCTATGCAACATAGGCTCATATCTAGGTCTTTCCCCATCCATAGTTAAATCAATAAAGGTGGTTATACCTGCATCCAACAATTTAGAAATTTTCCAAGACGCAAAATTGTTTACACCTAACCCGTATCTTTTCATCGCCACAAATTGATGCGCTAATGTAGCTAACGTAGTAGCAGGATTAAAAGAATATTGATTGCCAGGATATTCACCTGCAGCAAGTATATTGCCCTCTACCCAATAGGAGAAAGGAGTTAAAAATAGTCTTTCTTTATCTAGTTTATTTTGTTTAACAGTCATAAAGTTAAGATACCATATAAAGAGTATTGTGAGGAGTTACCATTGGAAAATGATAAAAATAAAAATCTGGTCTGGATAGATTTAGAGATGACTGGGTTAGATGAAGAAAAACACGTAATCATTGAAATTGCCTCTTTAGTGACTGATTCTAATTTAGAGGAATTAGCAATAGGTCCAACAATAGCCATCAAAAGAACATCAAAAGAATTATCTAAAATAAATGCATGGTCAAAAGAACAACATACTAAATCAGGATTAATAGAAAGAGTAAAAGATTCATCGATAAACATATCAGAAGCTGAAAAAATGACCCTCAAATTCTTGAAAAAATTTATCCTCAAGGGAGCCTCTCCAATATGTGGAAATTCAATAGGGACAGACAGGCGATTTATTAGAAAAGAAATGCCTAAATTAGATGCCTTTTTACATTACAGGATGATAGACGTATCAACAATTAAGGAATTAGTCACAAGATGGTATCCCGATAAAATACCACCTCAAAAAAAATGTTCTCATTTAGCAATGGATGATATAAAAGAAAGTGTCGAAGAATTACGGTGGTATAGAGAAAATATTTTTGCACCTAATTCTATTAAAATATAAAGGTCATAATTAATACATAACAATGAATGAAACTAATACTGAAGACTTTATACGCGAAATAATTAGATCAGATGTTGAAAAAGGATTATCTGAGGTAGTAACTAGGTTCCCCCCAGAGCCAAATGGGTATCTTCATATAGGGCATGCTACATCAATATGTCTGAATTTCGGAATCGCTGAAGAAATAGAATACGCAAAATGTAATCTAAGATTTGACGACACAAATCCGGTGAAAGAAACCACTGAATTTATAGAATCGATAAAAAAAGATATTCAATGGCTTGGATTCGAATGGGGTGATACCGAATTTTATGCTTCAAATTACTTTCAACAATTATATTCACATGCAATCACTTTAATAAAACTTAAAAAAGCATATGTTGATTCTCAAACGCAAAACGAGATCAGGGTAAATAGAGGAACTCTCACCGAACCCGGTAAAGATAGCCCATACAGGAATAGAAGCATTGATGAAAATATAGACCTATTAGAACGTATGAAAAAAGGAGAATATGAAGAAGGAGCTCACGTATTAAGAGCTAAAATAGACATGGGATCACCAAATATGAATATGCGCGATCCTGTTATGTACAGAATCATTAAAACTCAACATCACCAAACTGGGGAAGATTGGAGTATTTATCCAATGTATGATTTTGCCCACGGATTATCTGATTCTATTGAAAAAGTGACTCACTCACTATGTACCATGGAATACGTAGATCATAGACCCTTATATGATTGGTTTATTAATGAATTGAACGTATTCCCATCTAGGCAAATAGAATTTGGTAAAGTTTTGATGAGCCACACAATTTTAAGTAAAAGAAATCTTCTTAAATTAGTGGAAATGAAATACGTTGATGGGTGGGACGACCCCCGAATGCCAACTATATCCGGAATGCGAAGACTCGGGTTCACACCAAATTCAATCAAAGATTTTTGCAAAAGAGTAGGAATTACAAAAAGAGAGAACGTTGTTGATATAGCATTACTAGAACATTGCGTACGAGAAGATTTAAATAAAAAAGCCGAGCGACGGATGGCAGTAATAAACCCGTTAAAGGTAACTATTGAAAATTATCCGCAAGATCAGACAGAATATTTAATCGCTCAAAATAACCCTCAAGACGAATCGTTTGGAACAAGAGAAATTCCATTTTCTAAAGAGCTGTACATAGAAAAAGAAGACTTTATGGAAAATCCCAGTAAGAAATTCAAACGCTTATCTATTGGAGAAGAAGTTAGACTAAGATATGCATATTTCATAAAATGCGAAGCCGTCATAAAAGATGAGCTCACAGGTGAGCCTGTAGAGTTGATATGTACATACGACCCAAAAACAAAAGGAGGATCAGCACCAGACAACAGGAAACCAAAAGGAACTATCCATTGGGTCAGCAGCAAGCATTCTATACAATCCGAAGTTCGCTTATATGACAGACTCTGCTCTGATCCCAACCCCGACATATCTGATGATTCAAATTTAGAAAACGTATTAAATCCTAATTCTTTAGAAATCAAAAAAAATGCTCAATTAGAGCCTTCACTAAAAGAATCAGACAGCACAATTAAATATCAATTTGAAAGACTAGGATATTTCTGTTTAGATAATAAATCTTCTAATTCAAATACGTTGGTTTTTAATAGAACTGTTTCACTAAGAGACTCTTGGTCTAAGGCAAATAAAGGCGGATGAATGAACAAAAATATTGAAACAATAACTCTAGCAGGTGGATGCTTTTGGTGCGTTGAGGCTGTTTTTGAGTTAATTGAAGGGGTTGTATCTGTTGTTTCCGGGTACTCCGGAGGCCATACAAAAAACCCTACATACATGGAAGTATGTTCAGGGACAACAGGACATGCAGAATCTATCCAAGTAACATTTGATTCACACATTATAGATTACCCAACAATATTGGAAATATTTTTTGCTTATCATGACCCTACAACTTTAAATAGACAAGGACCAGACATAGGCACACACTATAGATCTGCAATTTTTTACCACACATCCAAACAAAAGGAAATCGCCGAAATAATAATTAAGGGACTAGACGAAGAAAAAATATTCCCCTCACCCATTGTCACCGAAATCTCTGAAATGTCTACATTCTACGAAGCGGAACCATATCACCAATCATTCTATAAAAAAAATGGATATGAGCCTTATTGTCAAATTTTAATTACTCCGAAAATAGCAAAGTTACGAGATATGCACTCAGAATTAATGAAGCATGACCCTCATGCAGATCATTAGGCAATTTATATTTTATTAGGGAATTCTTCTCTAAATTCTGCGTATATCTCTTTAACCCTATCGGTACCCATTACTAAAACACTTCCAAGGTCCATCATCCGATATCCTTCTTGAATCCATCGTTTCGATTCTTCATATGTTTTAAATGTAGTCGCTAAAGATTTATTTTTACCCTTTTTTGCCATTTTTTCAGCAACATCTCTCATTATCTTTTCAACTTTAGGGTGAGACTTTTGCCCAGGTACTCCTAAAGATGCTGATAAATCTTGGGGACCTACAAGAAGTACCTCAAAATCAACTAATTCCAATGTTTCATCAAGAGATTCATATGCTTCCAGACTTTCCATTTGTAAAATTAATATTGTTTCATCATTAGCTTTCTCAATTACATCTTCCATGGGTACTCCTAATGCAGGAGCAAACCAAGGAGATATGCCTCTTTCCCCAACAGGAGGATATTTGGAATATTTAATTGCGTTTTTAGCTTCATTGGGATTATCCACTTGAGGAACCATAACCCCAACAGCTCCTGAGTCATACGCCTTTTTTATATCTCCAGGAGAATTCCATGGAACTCTTATTACACCTGCAACACCAGCTTGACGAGCCATAACACAAATAGGACCTATAGACTCTGTTCCAAAAGGACTATGTTCTTGATCGATCCAAACCCAATCTGGCCCTGTTGCAAAAATAGCAGCAGCAGTATGCCATTCTCTCGTAAACATTTGAGAACTCAATAAAAGTTCTTGATTTTGAATACGTTGTTTAATATTACTTGGATACATTTTAATTACTCCTTGGATAAAGTCAGTCTAATATAGCACCATATACAAATGATCTAAGTTGACGCCTAATATCATATGTAGTGGACGGGATCAATTGAGTCATAAATATAACTATCAAATCTTCTAAAGGGTCTATCCAAAATGCGGTACTAGCTAGCCCTCCCCAAGCTATTTCACCTTTTGAAGATAACGTTCGGGCTCTAACAGGATCAGTAATTACAGAAAACCCTAATCCAAATCCTGTGCCATCAAATTTTGATTCACTCCACCTACTAAACGCCATCTGTGACAAATCAGACCCACCTGCTAGATGATTAGATGTCATTAAACCAATAGTCTTTCTACTAACAAATTGATGCCCTTCAAAATTACCATTATTCAGTACCATCTTGCAAAATTGTAAATAATCATCGGTAGTAGACATTAATCCACCACCACCACTAAGGAGTTTGGGTTTTTGAGCAATATCGCCTTCCTCTTTAGAAGTTATTAAACTAGGGATATCAGAGCCTGTATACAAATAATTAGAAGCTAATCTACCTATCTTTTCCGAGGGAACATAAAAATCAGTATCTTTCATACCCAGTGGGTCAAATATATATTTTTTAAAGAAATCATCCAGACTATATCCTGAAAGAACCTCAATCAAATAACCACATACATCAACGGAAACAGAATAATTCCATCTACTGCCTGGAGAGAATTGTAGTGGCAAATCAGATAATTCTTTAACGAAATGTTCTAAAGATTTATTTTTATTTCTCATGATTTTTCTTTTTTCATAAGCAAAATCTATTTCTGTAGTTTGCATAAAATCATAAGTGAATCCAGATTGATGAGTTAATAAATCATGAATATTCATAGGTCTATCAACTGGCTTAGTTATGAAATCAGGATCTTTCCCCGACACATACACCTCTAATGATTTAAATTCAGGTATATATTTATAAACCGGATCATCAAGTTGGAATAAACCTCTCTCATACAACATCATCAAAGCAATAGAAGTTATTGGTTTTGTCATTGAATAAATACGAAATATAGTATCTTTATCTAAGTCCGTATTATGATCTCTATCTTTAAATCCCATAGGAGAAGAATGAACTAATTCCCCTTTTCTATAAACAGTTGTCATCAAACCTGCAAGTTTTTTAGATTCAATATAAGTCTTATTTAAAAAATCATCCATCTCATGAAGTCTTGAGATAGAAATCCCTGCTAAGTAATTGTTAATCATAGTACTTGTTAATAAATCCTTATTACACGATAATTTTATTTGACCTTATAATAAACGTAGGCGCAAATAAAATAAACGATTTCATAAATGAATTCTGATATAGCTATAAAAGTAACAAACTTAAAAAAATATTACCCAGAGCATAAAGCCGTTAACGGAATAAGTTTTGAAGTAGGAAAGGGCGAAATATTTGCTCTATTGGGACCAAATGGGGCAGGCAAAACAACAACTGTGGAAATCTTAGAAGGCCACAGAGGCAGAACATCTGGAGAGGTTTCTGTTCTAGGATATGACCCGAAGTTAAACGCTCCTGAATTCCGAGAAAGCATAGGGATTGTTTTACAAGAAACAAACCTAGATCCATATCTTAAAGTTGAAGAAATAATGACTCAATTTGCAGGTTTTTATAAAAACCCTCGAAATATTTCAGAACTCATATCGATAACAGGATTAGATTCATTTAGAAATTATAGATATAGAAAATTATCTGGTGGTCAAAAACGACGTTTAGACGTGGCTATAGGATTAATAGGTGATCCCGAGTTATTATTTTTGGATGAGCCTACAACAGGATTTGACCCTTCAGCTAGGCGTGATGCATGGGATATGATTTCTGAATTAAAAAATCTCGGAAAAACTATACTTTTAACCACACACTACATGGAAGAAGCCGAAGTTCTAGCTGACAGATTTGCATTAATGAATAACGGATTAATAGGCAAAATAGGGACGATGGATGAACTGCGTAATTCTAAAAATTCAACCATAAAATTTGATTACAATGGCAATCTGGATATGATCCCAGAAAATATACGAGAACATTGCTCAATCACAAACAAGAAGATAACAATACAAACCAGTATGCCAACCCAAACATTATCAACGTTAACTTTATGGGCATTAAACGACAATATTGATTTGCAAAACTTATCCGTGCAAGCTCAGTCTTTAGAAGAAATATTTCTTGAATCCATAAAAGAGTCTAAAGCACCATGAGAATCTTAAAACTAGCTCTACGCCAAATATTATATGAAAACAAGGCCTTCAGAAGAAACCCTGTTGCAGCATTTTTTACATTTGCATTTCCTCTACTATTTTTATTTATATTTAGTATTGTCTTTAGTGACCGAGAAATTGAAATTGACGGCGGAATCGTTTCTTTAGCAAGTGTATACATCCCTATGATCACAGTATTTGCTGTAGTAGGATCTTCATATACCGGTGTAGCAATGCAATTATCTATAGCCCGAGACGGAGGAGTACTAAAAAGAATCAAGGGTACCCCTTTACCTATTATATCCTTCATATTAGGTAAGATATGCCATAGTACCCTAATCTCTGCTCTACTTGTATTGGTAGTCACAAGTACTGGTTCATTTATATTTGATGTTCCAATGCCATCAGGGAATGCTATGCCTGCATACATACTAACTTTATTGCTAGGTGCTGCCACATTTAGTTGCTTAGGAGTTGCAATAATATCTTTAATCCCAAGTGCTGATGCTGCTCCGGCAATAGTTAATGCATCAATACTTCCATTGTTATTTATTTCTGACGTATTTGTGCCAACTGACAATGCCCCAATGTGGTTAAATATGTTTGCTCAATGTTTTCCTATAAGGCCGTTTTCTTTAGAGTTGCAAGAGGCGTTCAATCCATTTAATACTGGCATTACATTTAATATAATTAATCTAGGAATAATATCAGCATGGCTAATAGCTGGATTATTAATATCAACCAAATTTTTCTCTTGGGAACCTCGAACATAATTTATCAAAGGAATTTCTATGGGTGCATTAAGAAATATCAAAGTTTTAGATTTATCTAGAATATTAGCAGGTCCATATTCAACACAAATATTATCAGATTTAGGAGCAGAAATATGGAAAGTTGAATCGCCTTGGGGAGATGATACTCGCCAATGGGGGCCTCCTTTTTTGAATAAAGAAAGTTCTTATTACCTATCTGCAAATAGAGGTAAGAAAAGCCTAATAATTAATTTAAAGTCCGAAAAAGGTCAAAATATCATCAAAGATTTAGCGAAAAAAGCCGATATTTTAGTAGAAAATTTTAAAGTGGGCAATTTAGCAAAATTTGGACTTGATTATAAATCGTTATCAGAAATAAACCCTAAACTGATTTATGCGTCTGTTACAGGATTTGGTCAAACAGGGCCAAGGTCTTCAGAACCAGGCTACGATGCAGCATTACAAGGGATGACAGGAATAATGAGCGTCACAGGCGAACCAGATGGGAGACCAACAAAAGTTGGTGTAGCTTGGATAGACATATTGACCGGCTTGAATGCTACTATAGGAATATTGGGAGCTTTAAACGAAAGAAATACTAGTGGATTAGGGCAACACATAGATGTTTCATTATTTGATGTTGGAATAGCTTCTATGGGCTACCTAGCACAAAATTACTTAGCTACTGGGATATCAGCAACTAGAATAGGTAATGCTCATCCTCAAGTGGCTCCATATCAAGATTTTGAAGCTTCAAACGGTAATTTCATAGCAGCTGCTAATAATGATGATCAATTTCAGAGGCTTTGCAATACCATAGGACTACCCGAACTGCTTGAAGACGATAGATTTGAAAGTAATAGCAAAAGAGTAAGTAATCGTATTGTACTTGAAGAAAAACTAAATAGCGTCTTCAAAACTAATACGATCGATTATTGGACTGATAAGCTTCAATCCGCAGGAATAACAATAACCCCTATAAATGATATTGGCACCGTACTTGAAGACCCTCAAACTGCAGCTCGGAATAGCATATGGTCGATAAATCATCCTGATATTCAAGACTTAAAAGTGATAGGAAGTCCCTTACAACATATGAGTAGAACTCCTTCAGAACCAGGGATTCATCCTCCAAGATTAGGAGAGCATACATTTGACGTCATGGAAAACATTCTAGGAATGTCCAAAATAGAAATTAACGAATTAGTTAAATCTAATGTAATCCAAGGGATGAGTTAGTAGTTGCGAAACTTCCCGTCTCTAAAAGCCTGAATGAAATTCACACAAAACTCATCTTCTCCAACTAGCATAGCTTTTGCTAACTTAACGTCTTCTCTCGATTCGTCTACATTTCTTATACGTTCGAGCTTGCTTTCGATTGGATTCAAGATACCAGAATTAACACCTGCATCTATCGCTAATCTAATAAAAGTGTCATTTATAATTCTTCTAGCCGGTAGCCCAAATGAAACATTACTTAGCCCACCAGTTATGTGAATATCTCCTCCAAACTCCTTCCTTATACCCAATACAGCTTCTAGGTAATCATTCCCATAAGATTGATCTACTGATATTGGAAACACCAGTGGGTCTACATATATTCTTTGATATGTAATCCCTCTTTCTTTACAAAATTTAATCATCCTAGCAGCATTTTCAATCCTTTCTAAGGCAGTAGATGGCATAGCTGCATCTCCCGCTGATGTCACCACAACATTTGTGTTGTAGTACTCAGCGATATCTAAAACTTCAACTCTTTCTAGAGAAGCTGAATTAATCATAGGAGCTCCTTGTAAGGATCCTGTACGAGCATATTCCTCCAAGCCAACCTTTATAATATCTGGGCTAGAAGAATCTACACTAGGTGGCTTCCTAGCAATAGTAGAATAAAATGAAACTAACCATTTCATCGCTGATTTTTGAATCTCAATATTAGGCGAAATCTCATCAATATTTAGATCTAAAAAATCAGATCCTACATTTTCTTGCCTGCGAATCTCAGATGCAATATAGTCCTTACCTTGAGATTGATATTTGGCTGACTCAGACATCCCTGACGATACTGCAACCATGAAATGTTTTACTCTACCTTCTTGGTAAACTTTTGTTGATTTAAAATCTTCAGGGATACACAAAAATGAATTAATTCCATCGCTGTTTTTGTATAAAACTGATTCTAAGCCATCTTCATCATATCCAATACGTTTTCCAGACCTCATAAATACACGAGTTGTGTGTATATTTTCTCCAATTACAATAAACTTTTTTGCACACATGGATTAAAACCTTAATTTTTTACTTGATATATTTCTTTCTTTCCAAATAGTAGTTTTAAAAATGGTAGATAG
>CEQQ01005391.1_pt1 | contig 11681 bp, 9 predicted proteins | sample 531041 | NCBI WGS metagenome assembly CEQQ01 (sample SAMEA2621222, study PRJEB7988) | marine metagenome | biome: marine biome (ENVO:00000447); feature: deep chlorophyll maximum layer (ENVO:xxxxxxxx); material: "saline water (ENVO:00002010), including plankton (ENVO:xxxxxxxx)" | depth 150 m | reverse complement strand
CAACTTAAAGAAATAAATCCAGCTCTTGTTTATGCTACTGTTTCTGCATACGGTCCTGATGGCCCAGACTATTCATTGCCTGGAACAGATGCTGTAGGCCAAGCACTTTCCGGAGTAACTGAAGCTTTTTCAGTACCTGGACAACAAATGCGTACAGGAGTGGCATCAGTTGCTGATGAAGCATGTGGTATTTTAACCTTTGGTGGGGTACTTGCTGCTCTTTTACATGCACGAGCTACAGGACAAGGCCAGAAGATCGAGACTTCTCTAATAGGAAGTGCTTTTCGTTTAATGGGCTGGACAATGGCAACAGCAATGTGGAGAAATGAGCCCCCTATTACAGGTGCAAGGATAAATGGAAGTCGAGAACGCGCTGGTATAGCTGCATGTTTTAACGATGCTGATGGTAAGCCATTAGCAATACAACTTGGCGCTAACGACTGGATACCAGCCTTAAAGCTTTTAGGATTTCATGACACTATGGAACAAAAAGGTTTGCATGATCTTGGTTTGTCATTTGAATCTGATGCAAAGAAAAATGAGATACTTGATCAATTATCTGAATTATTTGCTACTAACAAACGTGATCATTGGGTAGGTTTGTTAAGAGAAGCTGATATGGTAGCAGCCCCAGTGAATAGTATGTTAGAAGCGTCTGAAGATCCCAATATGATAGCTAACGGTTATGTACAAAAGATGTCATATCCAAATGGAGAGACACTAAAAATTCATGGTACACCTTGGAAATTGTCAGAAACACCAAGTAAACCTGGTATAGCTCCTGAGCTTGGTGCCCATAACAAAGAAATATTAAATTCTTTAGGATATGACGATCAAGCTATTGAAAATCTAAAAGAAATTAAAGCTATATAGGTATTACTGATGATTGTTGTGGGTATGTTTTTCCCTCTTACAACTGAAACAAATTTTAATCATATTTATTATGAAGATTCTCATTATATAAAAGTAAAAAACCTTTTAACACCTTTAGGATTAATTGATATTGAAATGCAAGCTGGTATATCCGATACAAACCCAGAAAAGCCGCCTATGTATCATGCTATTACTAACTTCAAGTTTAAATCTGTTGAAGATGTTCATAGTGCTTTTATCCAAACAGCAAAAGAAATCATTATTGACAGTAGTAATTTTACAAATAGTAAACCAGTTTTTCAAATATCCAAAATTATAGTATAACTCTACCAATTCGAAGTTTATCTATATCTGATTTCAAATAACCGAGTTCTTGTAAAATATTATCTGTATCTTCACCAAGTTTTGGGGCAGCTTTTGTAGTGCTTAAATGCTCATTGTTTATTATCGCAGGATGTACAGATTGTTTAATTTCTCCATAGGTGGGTGAATTTACTGAAATTTGCATTGAATGATTATCTAAAAATTGACTTTCCATCAATTGTTTTGTAGTACTGACTTTTTCACAATAACCATCATAACTTCGAATTAGTTCTATAATTTTACTTGATTCAGTATTTGATAAGTGGGCGATAAAGTCTTGGGTAGAAGGTGAATTTATTGAGGCTTTAATTGCATTAAAGTTTTCTTGATTTTTGGCATCTATATATATCCAAGAATCATTGCATTGATAGAGATGTTTGTATTCATTTATTCCTAAATTGTCATGGGTTGATTCTAATTCCCATGGCTTATTGTCGATAAAGAAAAACTCAGCTGCTTGTACTGCCATAATAGTGTTCATTAAACATGTTTCAACATTATGAGGGTTTCCAGTCTTACTTCTATCTAATAAACCTAAACAAACGGACCAGGCACCAAGTAAAGCTGCAGTATAATCAGATAAAGCCACACGCATGAATGCTGGTTTATCTTCATTTTCAGATTGATAGACCATACTTCCACTCATAGCTTGGAATAATGGGTCAAATCCAGGAGTTTTATTATAGGGTCCAGTTGTTCCATATGCATTTATTGTACAGTAAGTTACAGTTGGATTATGTTTCAGTATACTTTGGTAATCAACATTTAACTTTTCGGCAACTCCATAACGGTAATTTTGAACAACGCAATCAGAAATTTTCGCAATCTCATAAATAATATCTTTCCCCTCTTGATGTTGTAAATTGACTGCTATTCCACGTTTGCTTCTATTCCATGTTTCAAATCCAGCTAGTGCCCTAAATCCATCGCCATCAAATGATTCAACCTTTATAACATCTGCACCTAAATCTGCAAGTAATCCAGAACAATATGCTCCTGCAATATAGCCAGCTAAATCAAGCACTCTGTATGATTCTAATAATCTATTATTCATTGTTACTGTAAATTGTATTTGTCGTTATAAATCTGTGAATTTCTTCATTTGTGAAGCCAATTTCGGTCAGTATGGGATAATTATCAAAACCTGTAGATTTAACTACTGGGTTAACTTTAGTTTTTGCTCCATCAAAATAAACTATATTAGATATTTGTTTAGTGATTCCTAAGTTATTATTAGAAAAAGGTTCAATTGTTTTATTATGAGACATTTGTTCATGCATGATATATTGATTTTTTGTTCCAACTTTTGCAAATGGTATATCAGTTATTTTCATAAATTCTTCCCAATAATCTAATGTATTTTCTTTAAATATAGGTTCAAATATTTCTGCAAGTTCTAGATGGTATTCATTAGGAATCCCCCAAGGAGCATCAATAAATCTTTCGTCTATAACAAGTTCTTCTAGTTCTAAACCTATACACAATTTATTCCAAAATGAAGGATTGCCCCCTGCGAGAAAAAACCAACCGTCTTTCGCTTTAAATAATCTGTATATAGGAACTCCTGCCCTTATTCCATCACGAATTATTGGTTTTCTTGAAGGAAGATTCATTCCAGTCATAAATTGTGCGCTTTGCATAACCATTGCGCTATGGGCTAAAGAAATCTCAATTTTTTTACCTTCATTGTGAAGTTCTTTCCATAAAAGTGCAGCAGTGATATGGTAACAACAATTAAACGCTGCGCCATAAGCTGCGGTAGGCAAACGGACAAATTCAGGTACACCATCGTCTCCTTGATCACCCATTAATCCAAATGCAGCACCTACTGAATATTCATTCCCCTTTCTTTCTTTAAAGGGACCAGTTGAGGGAAAAGGAGGGATAATACAATAGATTATTTGTTCATTATGTTTTTTTATCGATTCATAGTCTAATCCATTAATAGCAAGTTCTGATTCAATACCATCAAGGATAATTACATCAGAAATTTTAATGAGTTTAGATAAAATATATTTTGAGTCAAGGACTTTTAGGTTTATAGAAAATTGTTCTTTTCCACGATTCCATAATTGGTAACGTACATCATTTCTTGCTTTTGGGTTTTGATTAAATTCAAGTTTGATTACTCTAGCTCCCATATTTTGAAGCAACATAGAAGAATATGGTCCAGCAATACCCTTAGAAGCATCTAAAATAACGATGTCGTTTAGTACATTGATCACGTAATAGCCTTTAATAGAGATTTATAGTATTTCTTATTGGTATAATATATTGGTAATTTAAATGATTAATGACTAACTATAAATAGTATTTAACTCCAATACAATAATAATTTGAATAATAATCATGACAGATGAGAATATAAATATACAAATAGATTCATTACGTTCTTTGATTGAATTTCATAATATTCAATACTATCAATTAAATGATTCCAAAATTTCCGACTCTGAATATGACGAATTATTTGTTGAACTAAAAAGACTTGAAATGTTGTACCCTCATTTACTTTCCCCTGAATCTCCCACCCAAAAGGTTGGAAGTCCAGCTTTAGAACAATTTGCTAAAATTGAACACAAATCTCCGATGCTAAGTTTAGGTAATGTTTTTGATAATCAACAATTGGATGCTTGGTATTCGCGCATAAGTCGTTTACTAAATGATGATTCGTTTGTTATGCAATGTGAATTAAAATTTGACGGGCTTGCAGTTTCAATTATATATGAAAATGGCTTATTAACTTCTGGTTCAACACGAGGAAATGGAGTTATTGGTGAAAATATAACTAACAATATAAAAACCCTGAAAAATGTTCCACATAATATCGTTTCAGGAAATAATTCTGTTATTGATGTACGTGGAGAGGTGTATTGCCCATTAGATCAATTTCATAATTTTAATAAAGTGAGAGAGCGTGAGGGATTGCAACCATATTCGAATCCTAGGAATACAGCTTCAGGATCTTTAAGGCAGTTGAATCCAGAAATAACAGCGAACCGGCCTCTTGATATTTTTATTTATGCAATTGGATCTAATAATGGTTTCCAACAGTATGACACTCATAGTGAAACACTAGATTGGTTAAACTCCCAAGGATTTAATATAAATGAACATCGGAAACTTGTAACTTCTATTGCAGAAATTAGTGACTATTACACTTACTGGACAGAAATGAGAAATTCACTTAATTACGATACTGACGGTGTCGTAATTAAAGTTAACTCATATCATAATCAAAATATATTAGGAGCTGTTGCAAGAGAACCACGATGGGCTATAGCATACAAATATCCAGCACAAACAGAAATAACTAAATTAATCAAAATAGGTATAAACGTAGGACGAACTGGTAGTTTGAATCCTTTTGCAGAATTAGATCCAATACTGATTGGTGGAGTAACCGTAAAAAATGCAACACTACATAATTATGATGATATTATAAAAAAAGATATTCGGGTAAATGACTTTGTTTATATACGTCGGTCAGGTGATGTGATTCCTCAAATATTAGGTCCGGTTTTAGAAAAAAGAACAGGAAATGAACAAGTGTTTACGATGCCTTCTGAATGCCCTGCATGTAACTCTGTAATATATAAATACTCGGATGATGTAAATTATTATTGTATAAATTCGGGATGCCCTGATCAGTTTGAAAACCATCTAATTCATTTTGTTAGTAAAAATTGTATGGATATTAGAGGTTTAGGCGAAGAAACTATACGCTCATTAATAAATTCGAAATTATTAAATACACCTGCTGATTTGTATGAATTGTCGTTTGACGATATCTCATCTTTAGAAGGATTTAAGAAGGTTTCCACAAATAATTTAATTCAATCTATAGAAGAATCTAAACAAAGACCACTCTATTGTTTGATATCGGCATTAGGTATTAAATTTGTGGGATCCGAAGTCTCAAATATATTATCGCATCATATCAATAATATATCTGATCTTTTCCAAATGAATGAATCTGACCTGATTAGATTGCCAGGTATTGGTGATAAAATTGCATTAAGTATTTGTAGTTATTTTTCTAATGCAAATAATATTTATGAAATAAACCGCTTCAGAGATTTAGGTGTCAATACAGAGGTAAATAATGATATAGAAAATGGATCAAATACATTGTTGGGATTAAAGTTTGTAGTTACTGGAAAATTAGAGAATTATACGAGATCTGAATTTGAGTTAATAATAACTAATAATGGTGGGAAAATAACCAGCAATGTTTCAAATGTTACTGATTTTTTAATTGTAGGAGAAGATCCGGGTTCTAAATTTGCGAAGGCAAAAGAATTGCATGTTAAAATTATTACTCAAGATGAATTATTAGAAATGCTTTAATATGTTTTTAAAAAAAATATTTCGTAAAAAAACTATAAATTCGAATAATCATAAACTACTTATTGTTGGTTTAGGTAATCCTGGCAACAAATATAATTCTACACGTCATAATATAGGATTTGATGTAATTGACAGATTGGCAAAAGAATTTGAATTAAACCTTCTAAAGAATTCAAATTTAGCACAATGGAACTCATTTCATTTACAAGAAACAGAGATATATTTAATTAAACCAACTACTTTTATGAATAATAGTGGTAAATCATTAAAACAATTTCAATCCAAATTAGGAAAAAGTATACAATTTTTGATAATATACGATGATTTGGATTTACCAGTAGGTAAAATCCGGTTAAGAAAAAATGGTAGCGCTGGTGGTCATAATGGTATTAAATCCATTATTACTGAACTTGGAAGTAACGAATTTTCAAGAATACGTCTCGGTATTAGCCAGGATCGAAATGAAAATACTATCAATTATGTGTTAGGCAAATTTAGACCTCAAGAGCAAATAATTATTGATCAAGTAATCAATTCAATACCAAGTGTTATCTACAGTATTTTATCAAATGGGTTTGATGTAGCCATGAATGAGTATAATGGAAATTCAATTAAAACATAATTTTATAATACCAATATTACTATTTCTCGTATCTTGTAGCACATCTGAAGTTAATATTTCTGAAGATACTAATCTCTTCAATCCAATTCCAACTTCAACTACACAGCATAATACTAGTAATGAAAATAATTTAAAAAATACTGTTTCGATACCCTCGCCTACTCCACGTATCATTTCTATTCCAACTCCAGATGCAATCGATTTAAAAAGCTCTGTCGAGCAATATCCTTTGTTGGTTAAACCGTGGGGGGTCCCTCAATATTTAAAAAAAAGAAAAGGATTTATACCTAGTGATGCTATCAATAAAATAGAACCTAAGAGTTTGGATTTAAATTCTTTAGTTAATAGAATCAATAATATTCAAATAAACCGCCCCGGTTCACATTTTTTAATTCCAAACAAAAACTGTGCAATTCAAGAAGATGAAAAATTTTTAGTTATTGACATTAATGTACATACTGTAAGGCCAATTATTACAAAACAAGTTGCGTTTGATGATCTTAAAGACAATCATTATTGCTGGTATATCGAAAACCAATATCTTAAAGACGTAAATTTACAATTCTTCAAAACATCGATCGAAAAATTTAATCTTGAAATACACCCTTATTTACAAAATATTTTTAACAATCCAGAGATAAATCCTTATATTTATATAGTTATAACAAATTTAAATCCAGGACTTGCTGGCTATTACTCAGATTCTAACAACTATCCATTTGATATACATTACGGAAGCAATGATGTAGATATAATTTTTATTGATATTGATCAAGTAAAAAATGGAGAGGAGTCATTTTTAAGTACACTTACTCATGAACTTTCACATTTATATCAATCCCAAATTAATTCATATTCAAATTCATGGATTAAAGAAGGTACAGCTGAATTAATAACAGATTCTGTAGGTTTTAAAAAACAATTCAATTCTAATATTTTTTCCAAACCAATCTCATTAAATAGTCTTTATATACCAGACGTACAACAATATGATTACTTCACTTCGTTTTTTTTATATCTCAAATATAGGTTTGATTCATTGAATTTATATGAATTATTACAGTATAGAAACAAATCTATTCAGGGTATTATTGAATATTTAAAAACAAATCATAATTATCAGAATAATAGTGATGATTTACTAAAAGAATGGGGATTAGAGATATTAAATTGCCATATAGAAAAATGTTCATTACATGCCGACTTTATTAATACCACACCTATAAATACAATTAATGATTTTGAATTAATAGAAATGCAACCTTTGTCATTACAATTTTACAAAATCCTAGAAGCTAGTGGTATTTCCATACAAATGCTTACAGAGATAAATAATATAGAAAATCAAATATGGTGGAGTGGCAATGGTGATCTTATTGATAATACCATAACTTTTGAATTTGAAATTAATGACTTATCAAACTATTCCTTATCTTTTGACACATATTTTGATATAGAAGATCGATTTGATCTTGTTTATCTTCAAATATCAAAAGATGCAGGCGAGTCATGGGAAATTATATCGACCCCTGCAATGAATTCTCAACATTCCAGTTTTTATGCGTTAGGTGATCACTATACAACTAAAATCGAAGATTGGATTAATGAAGAAATACTTATTGGTAATGTAACAACTAGTGATAAATTACTTATTAGATTTGAATACATTACTGATGACTCAGTTAATAATAACGGGTTTTATGTGAAAGATATTGAATTAATGTCCTCTGAGACAAATATTATAGATCCAAATAAAATCTATCTCGGAGGTTTCCGCAATCATGTCGATCTAGTTCGTCCTGCTTGTTTTTTTAATGTTATTCAATATAGTAGTGAGAAAGGACTTAGCATTAAAGATAGTATACTGATAGATAGTAATGACTTGATAAATTATGATTTCACTAAAGATAAACAACTTTATGTAATGCTGCAATGTAATGATTTTGAAGGTTCATATTCCACTAGTATTAATTTACAATATACGGTATAAATTTACTTACAAATTTCTAAAATCATTTTAAAGGAGAGCTACGTGAAATTCGATGTTATGGTATTACCTGGCGATGGAATTGGTCCCGAAGTCGTCGAGCAAGGAGTCAAACTACTAAATGCAATATCAAAAAAATCTGGCCATATATTTAACTTTGAACAGGATATAATTGGTGGCGCTGCAATTGATACTTACGGTGTAGCTTTAAAACCTGAAACCGCAGAAAAGAGTAGTAAGGCTGATGCCATTTTATTTGGAGCTGTTGGAGGTCCTAAATGGGACGATCCGACTGCTAAAGTAAGACCAGAAGATGGTCTATTAGCTATTAGAAAAGCACTTGGTGTCTACGCGAATATACGACCTGTTAAATCTTACTCCTTTTTGAAAGATTCTATTCCTTTAAAATCAGAACTTGTTGATGATATAGATTTAATAATGATTCGAGAACTTACTGGAGGTCTATATTTTGGCAAACCCAAAAAGCAATGGACTAACTCAAGAGGAAGAGTTGCTGTTGATACCCTTAAATATACTGAAAAAGAAATCACTCGTATATTACGAGTTGGTTTTGAGTTAGCACGAGGACGAAATAAAAAATTAACTTCTGTTGATAAGGCAAACGTTTTAGAGAGCTCACGATTATGGCGCCAAATAGCTATTGAACTTAGTGCAGAATATCCAGATGTTAAACTAGAGCATCAATTAGTTGATAGTTGTACTATGCAATTAATTCAAAACCCACGCCAATTTGATGTAATGGTAATGGAAAACACTTTTGGAGACATATTATCAGACGAAGGTTCTGTTTTGGCAGGTTCACTCGGCATGCTACCTTCGGCAAGTTTATCAGGAATTCCTTCTGCAGATGGGTCGATAAAAGCAAAAGGCCTTTATGAACCAATACATGGAACAGCACCTGATATTGCAGGACAAGGAAAAGCCAATCCAATTGCTACAATTTTGAGTGTTGCCCTACTGTTAAGATACTCATTAGGCCTTCCAGAAGAAGCTAAAGCTATTGAAGCAGCTGTTGATACTGTATTAGCTCAGGGATATAGAACTGCTGATATTGGCAAAGAAGAAGAGCAGATCGTTACTACAGAAGAGTTAGCAAATAAAATCATTGAACTCGCAACTAATTCATAACTATTTCTACTTCAGATATTTCACTATCATTAATTTCAAAAGCTCTAACCTGTGGATTGTTAGGATCTTTTAAGGTTACAAGTAAGTAATATACATCAGGCCATACTGATGTACCGTCAGGCCATGTTGCTATTCTTACGTCTGTCGGAGACGGGTATGCTTCTGAATGTGTATGTGAGTGGTAAATTGCAAATAATTTACCACCATCACTTTCAATTTCATTTAAAGTGTCTAATAGTTCTTTAGGGTCCATTCTGTACCTGTATGGACTTTTATCAATATTAGACATTTTAAAAACAGTAAGTTTATTATCTGAACTGATTTTTATTAAACCACAGCATTCATTAGGATTTTCTTCTGTAGAATGGGTTATCATTTCATTTATAACATCAATTGTAATATTTGTTTTTTTCATTTTAACTCACGTTTATTATTGAGGGATTTATGTCATTCTCTACTACTTCGCCAATTACCTTAGCGTAAATATTACTTTTTAGCATTTCTGTAATTAATTGATCGGATTTATCTGCAGAAACACTTATGAGTAATCCTCCTGAAGTTTGTGCGTCATATAATATTATTTCTTCATCATTATGTATTGAATCATGAAATATTATATTTCTACCCAATGATTCCTTATTACTTAATGTACCACCAGGGGTATTTTCTTGGACCAATTCGATTGCTCCGTTTATTAAAGGGATAGCATTATATCTAAGATTAGCTGATTTATTACTTGCTTTTAACATGTTATATAAATGGCCTAAGAGACCAAATCCAGTTATATCAGTTGCACTGTTAACGCCAGTTTTCGTCATAGCAATCGATGCTTCCCTATTCAGAGTATTCATTATATTGATTGCATTTTCAATAATCGTACTATCAGATTTTAGTTTGCCATTTTTCATTGCAGTTGTAATAATTCCTGTGCCTAGAGGTTTCGTTAGTATTAATTTATCTCCGGATTTAGCATTACAGTTGGTAATCTCGTCTCCAGGTCGAATAATTCCTGTGACTTCTAATCCGTATTTTGGTTCCGGATCATCTATTGTATGTCCTCCTGCAATAACCACATCTGCCTCAGTAGCTTTTTCATATCCTCCAAGAAGGATTTTACCAATAATTTCTTTAGACATTGTTTTAGGAAAACATGCAATATTCAAACCGACTAGTGGAGTAGCACCCATGCTATAAATATCGCTTAAGGCATTTGTTACGGCTATAGATCCAAAATAGTATGGGTCGTCTACAATAGGAGGAAAAAAATCTAAAGATTTAACTATGGCTGTTTCGTCTGATATTTTGTAAACAGCAGCGTCATCATTGTTTTCCATTCCTACAAGTAGAGATGAATGTTTAGGTTGTGGTATATGAAGCAAAACTTGCTCCAAGTCGCTTGGACTAAATTTAGCAGCTCAACCAGCACAATGGGACATATGTGTTAATTTTGCTGAATCATCATAATTCATATATTCAATTCCTTAAAAATGAATGTTTCAAAAAAAAGTCTAGTATATACTAAGAATACTAGAAAATTATATTTGTATAAAGTATTTTATTGTTATGCCAAACAGATTAGCAAATCAAACAAGTCCTTATTTACTACAACATTCTAATAATCCTGTCGATTGGTATCCATGGGGCGTAGAATCTCTAGAAGCATCAAAAAAGCACAATAAACCAATATTATTAAGTGTTGGTTATTCGTCTTGCCATTGGTGTCATGTAATGGAAAAAGAAAGTTTTGAGGATAAGGAAACTGCTGAATTAATGAATAAATATTTTATTAATATTAAAGTTGACAGAGAAGAACGGCCAGATATAGATAATATATATATGCAAGCAGTTTTAGCACAAAATGGCCATGGAGGTTGGCCTATGACTGTCTTTTTAACCCCAGATAAGAAACCTTTTTTTTCGGGCACGTATTTCCCTCCAGAGCCACGTCACGGTATGCCTAGTTTTAAGCAAGTCTTAGAAGCTATGAGTAATGCTTTTTATAATAAATTTGAAGAAATAGCCCCATTGGCTGATAAGTTAACTACTCATATTAGTTTTGAAAATAACAGTGTTGAATTATCTTCAATAGATAGGAAAAATATAGTTGATTCATCATTGTTACAACTGACTAATCAATATGATCAACAATTTGGAGGTTTTGGCAAAGCTCCTAAATTCCCCCAGCCTACTATATTGAACTATTTACTAGAAGTTTTTTATTCTACAAAAAATCATGAATATTTGGATATTGTCTTACATACATTAAATAGTATGGCTTGTGGTGGTATCTATGATCAAATTGGAGGAGGGTTCCATAGATATTCAACTGATGAGCAC
>CEQQ01133930.1_pt1 | contig 11746 bp, 6 predicted proteins | sample 531041 | NCBI WGS metagenome assembly CEQQ01 (sample SAMEA2621222, study PRJEB7988) | marine metagenome | biome: marine biome (ENVO:00000447); feature: deep chlorophyll maximum layer (ENVO:xxxxxxxx); material: "saline water (ENVO:00002010), including plankton (ENVO:xxxxxxxx)" | depth 150 m | reverse complement strand
CGACGATGGGAATCACTCAAACCGATGCGATGGTGATGACATCATGGGGCAATGGCCCTGCAGGCTCAACTGCGATTATTTCATGTGATTTGATTGGAATGTATGATGCTCTTTCATACACTTGTGAGAATACATATGACCCTTTAATTCCAGTCCCAAATTCTAACGATCCGTATGTGTATGTAGATCCATGGACTGGCCGAATTATGAAATTCGATATGCATGCTCTTCTCGGAATGACTGTTGAATGGTCAGATAATGATGGAGATTCATGGAGCCCGATTACTGTAGCTACAGATGTTCGCTCGGTTCAAGACCATCAAACGATTGCTAGTACAAATGCTCCAACTGCTTTGCACCCCACAACTTGGATGTTCTGCATAAATGGAAATGCACCTCATCCATTATGCTCTGCTAGTTTTGATGGAGGCAATACATGGACTCCAGAATCTTCTGGCGCACCTATATCCTGTGGTTCAGGAGGCCTTACCGCTCATCTTGTTGGTAGTGTTGACGGGAATTTCTACCGAGGTAACACCGGTTGTTCTGGCGAAGGTTATTCGGTTTACAGAACCACAAATGCTGGCCTTACTTGGACCGAACATGAACTACCAACTTCTGAATCTGGCACTGCTGATACTTGGAACGCTGAAGAGGCACAGGTCGAAGTCGATAGTGAAGGAAATGTACACGCTATGTGGATGGGGCTAGACAACATGCCTTACTGGTCTTACTCAAGAGACCAGGGTGACACATGGTCTAATGCCACAATGATTGCACCACCAATCAATCTGTCAGGAACCGGATTCCCAGTTGTAGTAGCAGGCGATGTAGGAACTGTGGCATTCGGATATGTTGGTGAAACCGAAGGCGAAGATGAAATCTGGAATGCTTACCTAACGTATGCCACTGATGCGTTCAACGAGACGCCATTGCTGACTACAGTACAGTTGAACGGAGATGATGACCCAATCGACACAGTCACAGATTGTGGATACAATCGATGTGGAGGCCTAGGAGACTTCCTTGACATCAGAGTAGATGCATACGGTAGAACATGGTTCTCACTATCTCACAACATCGCTGATATCGGCATATTCGCTACCTTCGATGTAGGCCCAAGCCTACGAGGCGAGACAATATTCATGCTACCTGAGATGCCTGCTGGTGGTCCTCAGACTCTGTGAATAGCACTAATTCGGCTATTCACCACTGGCACGGTTCAAGATGGGTTTTTCCTCCCATCAACGGCACTAAGCAATCGGGAACGCTTACTCGGCCATCCTCAAGTTGGTTTTGTTCCATGATCGCTACAAGAGCTCTGCTAGTTGCAACCGCTGTTGAATTTAATGTGTGAACGGCAGCGTTACCTTCACTAGTCCTGTAACGCATTCGTAGCCTATTTGCTTGGTAATCTGTACAGTTTGAGCAAGAGACGATTTCCTTGAATGCATTAGCACCTGGAAGCCATGCTTCCAAATCGTATTTCCTTGCAGCAACTGTTCCCATATCTCCTGTGCAGATGTTTACTACCTCGTAATGTAGTCCGAGTTCATCCCAAAGGTCGACACAATTCTGCAACAAATCTTCATGGTGGTCCCAAGATTCATCAGGATGAGAAATCACAATCTGCTCGATCTTTGTGAACTGGTGTACTCGCCAAATTCCACGGTCTGAGAGACCGTGAGCACCCACTTCTCTACGGAAACAAGGGCTTACTCCTACCATCTTTATCGGGAGGAGGCTTGGCTCGATTACTTCGTCCATGTACATAGAGGTGAGAGGGTGTTCGCTGGTTGCAATCATGTATAGCGGGTCTGGAGTTATGCCATACATTACTGTCTCAAAGTCAGAAAGATCTGTTACTCCCTCATAGGCCTGACGATTCATCATTACCGGCGGTTGCACAAAAGTGAATCCACGGGATGCTAAGAAATCGACAGCATAGGTTTGAAGAGCTAACTCAAGGCGTGCTAAATCTCCTTTTAGGAAAAAGAAGCGACTGCCTGCAATCTTTGCAGCACGCTCTAAATCAACCCATTTGTTCATGTCGATTAATTCGTTGTGAGTTCTTGGCTCAAAATCGAATTCTGGCTTTGCTCCGTGTAGAGAATGCTGAGTGTTTCCAGATTCGTCATCTCCTTTTGGTACAGCATCGTGGAGAAGGTTAGGGATTCGCATTCTGATGCGATCTCTTTCTTCGAGCAGAGAGTTTGCCTTCTCATCTAAAGCAGCGATTCTATCGCCCAAATCTTTGACTTGGGCCATGATTTTGTCCGCTTCTTCTTTGTTGCCGCTCTTCTTTGCATCTGCGATTCCTCGCGCTGCTAGATTACGTTCTCTTCGACCCTCTTCCATTTCTTTCAGAGCGCCTCTCCATTGTTCATCTAAATCGATTACTTGGTCGATTCGGTCATGGGGTATTCCACGCTTATCGTGATCTGCACGGACCTTATCCACTTCATTTCGAAATAAATCCATACTCAACACGAAAATCACCTCACAATGTAATTCCAAATGAAAATGCTGCACTACCCACGAAAATTAGCCCGCCTACAATGTAACCTAAAATTGCGCCACCATTCAGTAATGGAAGCCCAGCCTGTGGCCTACCTGATGCCACATAAGTCATCAGAACGAGATAACCAATCAATCCACCTATCAGTGCAGATATGCCTACTGCTAAACCGCTATCAGAAATGTAGTTGACACAAGAAATCACCAGCATTCCGGGGAAAATTACGTCTCCAAGACCCATGAACATGGCTTCCTTAGGCTTCTTTCGCTTTACGACCTGCTTAGGACTGGATTCTGCTGTACTTTCTGCAGGAGCAACGCTCTGTTGCTCAGGCGGACGAATTGAATCCTTTTCATCAAGCATTGAGTATCCGCTTTCTTGAGGTGCTACTAGCAATATTGGTAGATTTAGACCAATCATTGTATCTGCAAGGTCTAACATGTGCTTTGAGCGATAGACTGCCCATGCATCATATACTGCAGCTAAAACCATGAAAATTACAATCAGTGTAGGAACGAATGTTACTCCTAGCATAACGATAACACCGGCTCCAACCAATACTCCAACAGTATTGACAATGTACCATTCTGGACGAATCATAAGAGCAGTCATTAGCAAGACTGCAAGACCAATTCCGACTAGGAATGCTGTATCATCCCACTGAATTCCATAGATATTGTACATTGTATCGGGGTTGAACTGACCACTTTCTACAACGAACATTTCCATTGTATTATTATTCGAATCTTGATACTCTGAAGTTCGTGTTGTTTTGATGTCATACCCATCGATGAACATAATTGAATCAGAACCTAACTCTAAATCAATAGTGACATACTCTATCAGTGAATCATAGAATAGGCCGTGAATTCCATCACCATCGGCAATCCATAACTCATCACCATTATGAGCGTCTAGATCGAAGTTTGCGATGTATGCAATTGGCCCTTGGAAGGAGTCGCCCCCTCGGAATCTATCTTCCTCTTCGAAAATCTCATCAACCTCTTCATCGATAATCTCTGCATCTATTGCTCCATTTTCAAATCCTGACATCACTAATTCTTGTGATTCATTCCAAGGGTTGGTTACCACATTGAATGCCGAAATCAAATTATCTGTTTCAGGAATCAGAATCCATTCAAGACTACAACCGTCAGCCCAATTTGCAGGCTTCGGCCCCTGATCCATATAAGGGCTAGATGATTGTTCCAATTCAATCATAGCTGCACCGTATGGAGTCGCCACTAGCAAACTATCTGAATCATATTGCCGGCTCATTAGAACCTCGCCATTCATTTGTAATTGGGGGTAAGACCATTCAGCAACATTGCGATGAATTTCGACATCATCCATCTGATCTGACTCGATGAAGGAATTTGCAAAGGTCTCGGACCTGACTATTGTATTCGTAGCGGTCAAAATATACAGCGCACCTTTCCTTTGCCCAGTTTCTGCTTCAGCGTCTTCAATGACTTCTAAGGCTGAAACGCACGGTCCAATCTCTGCTATTTCAGTAGCATTAACCATTGTACCATCCCAATTTTCGAATTCAAAACAAGCGTACTTGCTCAAAATTTCGCCGCTGTCTTTGTCTAAAGTCCAGATCCATGCATTGTTGTTGACTGTGTAGCCATAATCACCTTCGATTACTGCAAACTGGTCGGGAACCCCTGGATATGAATCCAACTCAACAGACCATTGAGATGTAGCATTAGACGATTTCTTGGAAACTATCGACGAATGTTCAGATGGATCATCGCCATAAATCACTTTGTGAGTAATTATCGAACCGTCGCTGTTAACAGCGAATAAATTCTCTTCCACATCCTCAAAATCTGTAAATTCAAAGGCCTCGGTTTCTATTTCAGGAACCAATAGAATATGTGCGCCTGGCACGGTAGTATAGCAAAGTGCAAGGAATAAAACGAACAGAATTCCATACTTGATGAAATGTTGCAGGTGATTCTTTGCTAACCACAAAATCATGAAAGTAAATGCAAAAATAGCAATCAATTCAAGAACAATCCAGCGAACTTCTGTAGATCCCGATTCACCAAATGCTTGTAATCCTGCAGCATCAAACCAAGGCTGCAACCATATACCTATGAAAATGGTAATCACGAACATGAACGCCATTCCAATCATGCCCGGAGCCTGCTCAATCATATTGGAAAGAAGGCTGTCTTCTTTGGCCAATTCACGTTCGACGCGCTTGACATGGTCTGTAGATGAAGACTCTCCCATGCTTTACACCGAGAGTGAGGGTGGTTTTCTAATCATTGGATGGTCTGGCCCCTACGGGGCCAATGACCGATAATACTGTTCGAGAGTGGTTGCAGGCCTCTAAATCAAAGGGGATGTCGCTTGGATTATCTAGAGTAAACGCAGCACTGGAAGCCCTTGGGCGCCCCGATAAAGAAATGGATTGTATCCATGTTGCCGGCTCAAATGGTAAAGGAAGTACGTGTGCACAACTCGTAGCCGGCTTAATTCGGGCAGGTTACCATGTAGGACTGTTCTCTTCGCCTCATTTGATTAGTATTGAAGAACGGGTTAGAGTTGATGGCAAGGCGATTTCAAAGGATGATTTTGATGCTGCATTACAACAAATTAGGGACCTTGATTGTGAACTAACTTTTTTCGAAATAACATATCTTACTTCTCTAATCGCTTGTAGAGATGCGGGAGTGTCGATAATGGTTCTAGAAACAGGGTTAGGTGGCCGACTTGATGCAACTAGATCGGCTGAAGTTGTGGCCTGCCTTGTCACTTCAATCAGTTTGGAGCACAGCGATATCTTGGGAGATACTATCGAAAAAGTCGCTAGAGAAAAGGCAGCAATATGGAGGCCAGGAATCCCCATGCTAATTCGAGATCCTGGAAATGCAAGAGTTCGCAATGCCATGCGTGATGAAGCGATTAGTGCTAGATTCTATTCTCCCGAACCATCTACATTCATGGATGAAGCCGGTGATTTAGCAGAAATGTTGTGTTCAATGATCGGATATTCCTTCATTCGCAGACCCATTTCATGGCCTGCAAGAATGCAATACATACCAGGTGAGCAAAACTACCTACTCGAAGCAGCTCACAACCCAAGTGGAATGAGAAGAGCAATTCCCGAAATTGCTACAATCCTACCCGAGAGGTGGTCGCTTTTACTCGGAACCTCACCTCAACAAGACATGGATGCGTTCCTGGCCCCTATCTATGAATTAATGAGAGCAGTTCCGCCTGTTGAAGTGATAACAACCGAGCCACAAAACGGGAGATACCCGGGGGTTGAAAACCCTCTTAATGGAGTGAAGCACATCGAAAAACCGGATGCTGCTTTAGATTCATTCTCTGAAGAATCGGACCTCATAGTTGTAATCGGATCACTATATCTATGCGGAAATATACTCTCTCATCTAGGCCTTAATGCCGACATAGTTTATTGAATGGGGAACCAATCAGTTCGTTTGGGGCGGCTCTATGAGTAACAAATGGGACCATCGATTCATCGAGTTAGCAAACCACATTGCGAAATGGAGTAAAGACCCTTCAACCAAAGTCGGTTGTGTTATCGTAGGGGAGGACCGTGAAATTCGTTCAACTGGATTTAATGGGTTTCCAAGAGGCATAAATGATGACGAGGAAAGGTTGAGTAATCGTGAACTAAAGTACCCGTTAATCTGCCATGCGGAAGAGAATGCAATTATGCACGCCGCAAGGATTGGAGTTTCACTCAAAGGAAGTACTGCGTACGTAACTTGGCCCCCTTGTTCAAGATGTGCTAGGTCATTAATTCAAGCAGGAATAAGAGAAGTTGTATATTATGGAGATGTTGAAATTCCAGAAAGATGGGTTGATGACTTCAATGTGTCTTCGAGTATGTTTGCTGAAGCCGGAGTTGGCGTTCGCAAAATTTGAGCCACAATTCATGTTTTTCTAAAGCGCAATACCGGTGCGTTCAAATGGAAAGTTTGCTAGTTTGACTCTATGCGAGGGCATGTTTTGTTGGTGTCCTTGATTCTGCTTCTATCGCCGGGTTGCACCTATTTTGACGAAATTTCTGGCGAAGAAAATGTAGATACAACTCAGCAAATTGACCCAATTTTTGGATGTACTGACTCTGAAGCCAACAATTACAACTCAAGCGCAACCGAAGATGATGGCTCGTGTGAATATGATGAACCAGAGCCCGAACCTGAACCCGTTTTGGGTTGTACAGATTCTGATGCGATGAACTATGATTCAAATGCAACTGAAGATGATGGCTCATGCAAGTATATGGAAACGATTCCATGCAATGGTTTAGTCATACTTTGCCACAGAACTTACGACCAAGTAACATTCCCTGAAACTCACAATTCCTACTCAACTCACGAAGATAATATCTACTATCCTGCAAGCAATCATAGAACCGGATTCCAAGCACAATGGAATGCGGGTATGAGGGCATTCATGCTAGACACTCATTACCTTACAACAGCAGACCAAAGCGCATCAAATGTACGATTTTGCCATGGTGATTCAGATAGAGGATTCAGCCCCTGTACCTACGGAGCTGTTGACCCTTGGAACTGGTTGAGCAATCTAGAATCGGAAATGAATAGTGAAGAAAGAGACATTGTCACTTTACTGATTGAAAATTATGTTGAGCCCGACCATTTGAAGGAGATATTCGATGATGTGGGACTGTCAGAAATGATGTATGTCCATGAAATGAATTCCGAATGGCCCACCCTGATTGATATGATCAACATGGACAAGCGCCTTGTTGTGTTCTGGGAGCAATCGGGCGATTCTGAACATCCTTATTTCCATGATTTCCTCACGCATAGCTGGACCACAAATTATGCTGATGATGATACATCTTCAATGGACTGTGAGAAATTAAGAGGCGATGTCAACCAACCTGTGTACCACATGAATAATTGGTTGAAAAATCAAGCAGGATTGTCAGATCCAAACCGCGCTAGTGAAGCGAATGATGTTGATTTCATGGTTGAACGCGCAATCGAATGTATCGAACTTCATCAAAAGCGTCCCACCTTCATTGCTGTTGATTGGTGGGAAGAAGGAGATGTAGTTGAAGCGGTTGAAAGGGTTAACCTGATGGAACTAGATTCTGACTAACCCCAGAATCGCCGTGTCCTAGCATACTCTATTTCTGCAATATGAATCGCTTCTAACAAAGCCTCCTTATCTCCGCGCTGAACCTTACGCATCAGCCTTTGACAAGTTGCCTCTCCAACTCCTCTACCCATCAATGCAAGTATGGCGTCCATTCCTCTATTTGCAACAGTCTGAGCATTCTTCATCATCCGGTCTCGAGTTTTTTCATCATCTGATTTTACCCATTCAATCAGTTGCTTTTCTAAGCCTTCACGTGCGCAAGCCAACATATGTCCACCACAACTCAAGCACTTTTTGGCATCCGACATTTCAGGATACCTTGCAACCCTGAATCTTCGTATTGAATGGCATTTTAAGCAACACAGAACCGCCCTCTCGTTCATCAATCGGCCCTCAAGTCTAGCACGGACTTGTTGATTGTCGAAATTTGGGAGAAGAAGGTCTTTTTCCGAGCGACTAGAGATACCTAGAGGCCCCATTGCAGTTACTTCTAAACTAATCAATCCGGATTGCAATGCCCGCATAATGTCGCTAGCACCATCGACATCCATTCTCTCATGGAATAATTTTGACAACACTTCTTCAAGAACTGGTGTGCCTCTATACTTCTTCAACAATGCTTGGATGTTGATTTTTCTTGGATCCACTCCGTGTCGCAAAATTCCGAAAATTTTGGCTATTTGTGCGAAGCGCCATCTAACTTCTCTAGAATTTGGAAGAGTTACTGACAAGACGCCTTCCAATGCTTCAGGAGGAGTATCGCATAACCATTCGATAATCTCCCTAGGAGCAACCCCGCCTACCTGTAGTGAAATTCTACACGGTTCAACGACTAATCTGCCCCACTTACCTGTACGGGTACTTGCCATCGCTAACAGATAGTGTCCAAGAGCTTCATTGATTCGGTTCCCCTGACAGGAATTGATTACCAAAGCCTCATCTCTATCTTCGATTGTAATCAAACGCTCGCTAGGAATCATTCCTGCTGAGTCAAAATGAGTGGTAATTATCTCTGCGATTATTCCCTTTGCTTCCCCGTTTAGCGGATAGTCTTCTAATTTTGAATCACCTTTGAGTAATTCTGCAGGATCGATTTCATTCACTTTTTCATCAGCCATTAGGCCTAAGTCAATAGCAAACAAACGACGTAATCGACCTGCTTCTCTCGCTACTTCGGCTGGAGTTGGAGGTAATTCTCCCACCCATTGAGGAGCATGCCCTTGGTCGGAAACGGGAGCCACTAGCAGTTCATTTTGCTCAGGGTCTGCATCTACGACAATCCAGGTTCTACCTGCCATAACGAATCTTCTTTGAGTTCCATCTTGGTCTTCACCGCCATCATTCAATGATAGCACGAATGCTTCGTCTACATTACCAAGTTGCTTTCGAGTAACAGCATCTCGCACCCTATACGATTGTTTATCTGGAATCATCGAAAGGTGCCTGCTTACCCATTCTCGTGTCCTTCCTGAGCGACTCAGCCAACCCTTAGCGAACTTGGATGGTACATCGAATGACAATTTTGCCAAATCCTCGCTGGGTTCTTCATCGTAAGCGAGTTTGGGTTGTTCGGGAAGAGGTTTTTTGTGATGCTTTTGGAATTCCTGCCACACATCATGTGGCCAGCGATACCAAGGAACAGTAGTTGGATCTTCTACGCATCTTACAACCCACCTATCAGCAAGAATATTACCAATAGAAATTGTATCTTCTCGTGACCATCCTTCGAATTGATATGCACCAGATATCGCTTGTGAAACCGTATCGATTGGGAGTGCGCCGTGACTGTGTACCATCATTACAATTTGATTTGCTGCTACAGAAAGAGGGCGGTCCCTCCATTCTACTGCTTCGATTTCTCCAGCTACCGCTTTGCGCGCGATTACTGCAGACTCGAATATATCATCACTTTCCCATGACAAAAGGTGACCTCGGCCTATTCCTCCCAACCGGTGATCTGCTCTACCGACTCTTTGCAACATTCTATCTACAGAACGAGGGGAGCGTATCTGCACTACATGATTGACACTACCAACATCAATTCCCAACTCTAAACTCGAAGTACAAACCAAGCCCTGCAAATTCCCTTCACGGAGGTCATTTTCCATTTGCGTTCTAGTTTCCTTCGCAAGAGACCCATGATGGACACCAATCGATAGTTCTGGAGCAATTGCTGTCAATCGTTGAGAAACTGTTTCGGCACTATTCCTCGAATTTACGAAAATTAAGCAAGGGAACTTGTTAGCAACGATATCCGCAAGTCCTCTCAATGTTGCGTGCGCTCTTGGAGAAATTGCCAATTCTAGTGAACCAATTTCATCTTCAGGTAGTTGAATGACCGCATCTACAGAAAGCTCTGTAGAACGTGGAGCGACCGCATTAATCGCTTCAGCATCTTTGGACAACCACTTCGCTACTTGGTCAGGATTTCCCACCGTTGCTGAAAGACCAATTTTCTGAACCTGTCTGCCAATGAATGATTCCAAACGTGAAATCCCAACCGAGAGTTGCCAGCCTCTTTCTCCATCAGCCATTTCGTGAACTTCATCGATTACAACCGCCTGAACACTCTTGAGTAATTCTCTCAGTTTTGAGCCTGTGAACATAAGTTGGAATGTTTCTGGGGTTGTGATCATCACATTCGGTGGATTTCTGACCTGTTTGGTTCTTTCCGATTGAGTTGTATCTCCATGTCTGAGGCCGAGGCGTAACCCTACTGCGGAAGTAATTTCATCCAATCGCCTATCTACGTCTCGGTTTAATGCACGCAGTGGAGTGATGTAGAGAATTGACATACCCTGCCATTTTTGTTTTAGGCATCTGTCCAATAATGGAAGCATTGCAGCCATTGTTTTCCCGGAACCAGTCGGAGCGATTACCAACCTGTCTTCACCGGATGAAATTGCATTTTGAGTTACTTCTTGAACCGGCGTTGGTGTCCATTTCCTCTCTTCAAGAGCCTTCTGGAGACTCTCGTCGAGTTTAGAGAATACACCCTCGGCCATGATTGCTGGGCGAAGTCACTGGTTCAAGAGGGCAACGATTTGAAAATCAATAATCTTCATCGTAATCGTCGTCTTCATCCTCTTCGTCTTCATCCTCTTCCCAATCTTCTTCCTCTTCCCATTCTTCATCGAAAAGAGAATCTTCGCCATGACTAATCGCGGTTCTATTTGCAGTTATTCCAATAGCCACTAGAACGATTATCGATAGAATCGAGAATAGCCAAATCAGAGGTTCTTCACGTATAGAATCAAACCATCCCATGTATGAAACATAGACAATTTCGACTTTGTGATCTGCAGAGTTGTCATCATCATTAACTTCAACGATGACATCATCCGGGTCTACTTCAACACGAATACGGTCAATTCCTTCCTTGGCAGTCCACTTAGCCGAAACTGGGATATTCTCATTTGCATCGATATTGTTCAGTGTTACTGTATCGAATGGTACAATCGCATCTCCTGCATAGAATGCGACTTTGAATTGATAATTTGTTTCGCCTCCAACGTTTAGCACATTTGCAGTGATTTCGATTTCTTGCCCTGGAGCTACATGGTCGTCTGATAACTCAATTGAGCCAATCTTTAGTTGAGGGCCGACTGCTCCCAATCGAACCCATTGCCTCTCAAAGTCGGTATCATCTGCAGCTATTTCGGCAATAGGACTTGCCTCAGAATTAGATACAACTGGGAATTCATTGCCTGCTGAATCATATCCAGTTAGATAGAAACCTACCCAGTCTCCTTCACGCAGTGTGATTCTTCCGTTATCGGTCAAGTCCACTGTACCTGTCCAAATCACACTCTGTCCGTCTTGTTGCATTCCCAATTTAGACTGGCCTGCTCCTAAAGTGAGTGTGCGGCTGGAATCACGCATTACCCAATGAACGATCTGTTCTGAACCAGTCATATCAGCATCTTCTGTTCCATGGAATTCAACTGGAACCTTGGTCAGGTCGGTGGTTGCAGAGATGTCGATGATATTCAGAGGAGCTGTTCTACTAACAACTCTCGGAGCGGTGTCATCAACAACTACTCTTAGCGTAGTAGAAACCGTTTGACCAGTCATGTCCTCTCCAGTCCCAGGGATTCCTCCAATTGA